>Ga0214480_100625_pt1:0-7500 | contig 17565 bp, 11 predicted proteins | sample M1_20Mar14CPVII9_3_FD_165042 | JGI IMG/M metagenome (GOLD analysis project Ga0214480, IMG submission 165042) | Marine eukaryotic communities from Monterey Bay, California, United States - M1_20Mar14CPVII9sort6BwellE17 | ecosystem: Environmental > Aquatic > Marine > Unclassified | place... | reverse complement strand
CAATCGTAACGCCCATCAAGTGCATAATAATAATAATAATGTGATCAATACCACTATGTATCCGGAACAACAGTTATCGGCTGGTTTGATCGGGCAGAACGTTCAACCTGCACAGTTTACCAACAATTCTAATAATAATGTAAATATAAACATGAACGCAACTGATAATGCAACTAATAATAATCCACAACAACAAAATATTAAAAGTGCTGACAACAACTATTCTTCGACAATCCCGCTAATGGTATCATCGACCGCAGATGTGGATAGCTACCCCTCCGGATTAATGCAGCAGTTAAGTTTAGGTGGTGATGGGTATCAAACTCAACAAAATAATATTATACCCAAGTTACCTCATCAGTTCAATATGCAACCATATTGCAAAAGTAACTATGACAATGCCTACGAGATCGCACAGCGTCCCCAAAAACAATTAAAATGCGAACATTACTCAGGGATAGTATCCGGCGACAATAATGACGATAAGATGTATAACTAGTTATTATTCTCTTGTATTGATGTTCATTCTATCGTTAGTTTAATAATATTATAAGCACAAACTCTGATTAGTAAAGATGGATCTTTCATCGGTACTATATAACAATACCATATTCGCTTCTCCATATAAGATACATCTATCTCCATTTCTGTACACATGTCTCACTGTACATAGGGTAGTACCATATTCTATCGGTCCCCACGAGTGATGATCCATTACTTGTTATGTTCATCAGTCGCATTCCTCTTTGTACACTTGAATAGAAATCTACCCAACAATTTTTCCTTTCTCTCAATAGGCAGAATCTTCGTTAGAGCATCTGCAAGGTTTGTTTCTGTATCTTCCTTGGCATGTCTCATAATCTTGGCGGCTACGGCCTCTCGGCATATATGATAATTAATCGCATTGTGCTTCTTGCCCAATTGTGATTCAGCCCTTGATACATTCTTAAACACGGCTTCATTATCAGAGTATGTGTTTGCGGGCCCTGTTAATGGTACCCCAAAACATTTAAGCTTGATACGCGTCGCAACTACTAAGTCCCGAGCTATCCTCATGGCTACTAGCTCAGATCCATACGTCGCGCTCTCAACTGTATTTTGTTTCTTGCAATATGCAGTGGTAACAGTATTCTGTACTAGTATAAGTACCCCTGTATGTGACCTACGAGTTACCACATTACCTGCATGGTTCGCATCTACAAATACTGTGATGGTTACTGGCTTGCCCAATGGCTCGGGCATATCTCGAGGATCTTCCTCTTTCATGTCCCCATAGAAATCTGTCCAGTCCGACGCATCACATTCGGCGAAACTCTTCTCATCTACTGGTGGCGTAGTTGGATCAAATATCACGGCCCTTGCGTGACCTTGCTTTAAATGATGAACGATGGCATATAGCGCTTCAAGATGTCCCATCCTTGGGTTAGCCTGATACTGAGACATTATTGAGATCTCAACTAGCACGTCGAACCTACCAAGTTCAACTGCCCACCTTAACATTCCAATTATTTGTCTATACCATGATGCATGTTCACGATCACATTCGTCGGTTGCATCTAACTCTGGTTTATAATTTGTTGGGAAAATACTTTGGCATCTCCTGTTCTTACCCTTCAGCTCTAGACCTTCTTTCTTGAGCTTTTCTTCCACAATATTTACCATATTCGTGACGTACTGTTCGCTATTCATTGTCCAGAAATCCCCAATCTTTTGATGTTCGCCATTTAGGAATGGCCTCTTCTCTATGCCTCCTCCAAGATACATCTTTGGGGGTATTATCTCATTATTCTTTATATCAAATCTATCCCCTATCATCTTCATTATTGTCATGGGATTTTCACTAATACATAGGACATCGTCCACATAGACCAATAGCATTTCATAGTACTCTGTGCCATCTTTTCTCTTGGCACGTCTCAGGTAAACGTCAGGATCGGCGGAAGTTGGTTTAAACTTCAGATCATTTATAATAAACTTTGAGAACATGCTCCTCCATGAGGCGCCACTTGTCTTGAGACCATACAGTGCGCGCTCGAGTGTTAATACCTTGCCTTGGTTTTCAGGTCCCGTCTCAGGGCCACCTACAAACCATATTCTCTCACGGCATTCTGCGTTTAGGTACGCGTTTCCAATATCACATGACAAGAGTTCTAAATCATTGTGAGCAGCTAGCATAAATGCTATCTTGACGCTATCTCTACCCACTACGCTTGAATATGTGAGGGATGTCGGTGCATCAGTGAGATGCCCGCCAGCAACATACCTCGCCTTACGTGTGAAATCCATCTTGATGTCAAATATCATGTGGTTAATGATTTCTTGGTATCCCCTCAGGGCATCAACCTTGTTCTTCCTTACGTCTTCTGGCGATGGATTTCCTTCTACTTGTTTGTATGCAACTTGTGCCTTGGCCATTTCTTTCTTTATGGCATTTAGCCACAGATGGTTGCCATTCTCATCATCTAGGTGCAACGCTTCATCGACGGAGTGAGGCAGTCTAATACCAAATTTAGTTTCTGTACGCCAGTACTTCTTCTTGATCTTCTTAATACACCTATTTCTTTGCCTAAGCACTCGAGATACCCACCACTTGAATGCGGGCTCCTCGGCAATCCTTGCTGTCACTGCATACTCAGCCAATTCTATTGGATTACTTTCCTTAACTTCTTTCAGTGGCACCCAATTAGTGGTATCATCTGCCCATCTACATTGGATCATCCACCCTGCAGTGGTAGGCTTTGGAATTTTATTACCTCTTTTGTCAACTGTATATCCGTTGTCTATTTCAATAGCATGACCGTTCTTCTTGTGCCCACAGATTTCGTGTGCATGCTTAATCTCGTGGCCATCACTGTCTAGCTGTGACCATAAATTCTCTGCAACTTGGTTTGCTAACAGCCTATGAATCACTCCATCATCATCAAGCACATCATAGATTGCACTGCTCAAGTATGGATTATCATGCGCCGTCCCAATTGGGCGACCTTGGTCGTCCTTTGACCGACCTATTACCACGCCAGCCTTAAGTCTAGTTGGCCGTTCTGGCCCAATGATATCATCTACCTTTAATAATACTCCGCTGTTGATGAAATTATCCATGTTGCTGAGATCGTATTCATCTTCTTCTTCTTTCAACTCTTCATGACGCTCGAATCCCGCAGTTGGGTCCCCATGAGCCCACGACACATCTTGATTTACCATGGGGCGAGCATATTCATCTTGTAAGTAGCGCATAGACTCATTTGTCTTTGGTACCAATTGAGTGTTTCTCGCAATCTTTTCACGCATATCTCTGTTAAACTTTTCTACTCTTTCTTTCATATCCGGCTCATCCATATCTGACGCGGTGACGTGTTGTACAGTCGATTCCGCCACGGGTATACATGACTTCGGCAGAACCCAGTATGTCATGTCACCTCCTACTATTCTGGCAATTCCCAGCCATCTTGCCAATTCACGGTTCGGCTTGGCTAAGTCTTTTCCTTCTTTGTGCATCCACACTAATTGATAAAACTCAAAGTCTAACAGTTCTGATATATCTGGACGCTTGCCGGTTATCAATTGATAGCCTGTCATACCATTTGGTCCACGCGGTAGGAGTTGTCTTAACTGAGCTATGTGTTCAAGGCCAAAGCACCATAACCTGCCCGGCACATTTTTCTTCTCCATTAGGATCTTCCATTGTTTCCTAAGCTCACGTATTTCGTTATCTACAATAGCTATCTGATTCTTCCTACCTGCTTCTTGATGCCTAAATTTGATCTGTTTCCGACTCACCAATTTCTGAAAGTTGGTGTTTCTCCCCACAAACGATGGTGCCATATCAGTCTTCAAATCTTCGGGTACGCCAACGTCAGTTATAAAGACCTTTAGCGCATCAGTGCTATGATCATCCCCTTTTCCCGGCTTAGGGTATACTGCTGTGAATGACCCGTTGGATATGACTATTGCACCCGTGTGCCCTCTGATTGATTTGGTGTTGGATTCAATATGATCAAGTCCCCATTTACCTGCCAACCTAATGTCGTGCAGATTCAGGTGATCCATTCTGTATCGTTTATGTATCGGGTGCATACATGTCCTTACCCCGAGTTGAGTGGTATTATGTAAAATTTGTTTTGATCTGTCCAAGCCAACATTCCATATCTGAGCCACCCGCTCAGGCGTGTGCTTTGAGTGTCTTGATTTGCTCTTGACCTCGTTAGCGGATACAACGTTTATCCTTTTAATGCTCACAGTATGCATCAGATCATCTACCAATCCTGGGCTTACATCACCTAATACTTTGTCAGACTCATATTGAGCCCGATGATTGACTACATCTGCTTCACCCTTGATGACACTTGCAACATATCTTTCAACACTTTCATTGCTAGGATCATCCATGACGTCTTTATCTAAAATCTCAAACACTTTTCGTTTCCTTCCTGGTAACTCCACTCTATGTGGGTCCCATTCAACGTCACTTGTCAATTCATAGCGTTCACAAGTTCTGAGCTCTTCATTAGTTGGATATCTACTCTCAAACATGATGGTAGATCCTGAGGTTACAAATTCTATTATGTCTTCTGTGCCAGCGGTTATACCGAAATGGCCTTCAGTCTTGAATGGATTGTCTTGGACATCCACGTGATTGTAACGGATTTGATTAGGGTTGATCAGCGAGTGATTCATTTTCGGACCAAAGTATAATGACTGATTAAATTCTAACAGTATCGTTTTGCCTCCAGGTATGTCATAAGCAGTTATACCTGTAGCAACGGGAATATCTTCTACCGTCATTTCATCCATAAACCCATTTACTTTGCATACTTGTCCTGTAAAGCTCTCAACCATAAAGTTTCCTCCGAGGCAGCATGTATCTGCTCTACTATCTATCTCCACAGGAAGGTGTGTCATGTTCACGATTATTTCATTTTCAGCTAGCTTCTTTTCGATCATACTCACATCCTTGACGGATCGTTGGCTGGTCACTACCTTCATGTTCTTTATTTCTTTGTTGACGCTGGTCTGTGTATATAAATATATTCCTCCCCGTGCACGGATCAGTTTCACAAAGAAATCGATCTATAAACGTGTTTCACAATTAATTCTGCTTCAACGGTGGAGGATTCAACTGTTGTTTGCTTCTTTGAGGTCCATAAGATTGGATCCATGTTGATATTATGATGTGATATCTTTTTATTTGAGTACCAGTTATGATTCTTTGCAAAAATATGTTTCGACTTGCTTCTGGATTAAGATGGTTTCCACTCACAGGGTTAGGTGTGTTTATGATGGGCACAGGACTTTAGTTCCTGATATATCCGTTTGTGTTCGAGTTGTATCTCGTGGCTCCGTTGGGGAATTTCTTACTTGGGCAAAAATTTCAGGAGTCGATTTGCCCATCACTGACATTAAGCGTGCCTATGTACAGGCATCAATATCTGGCGAACAGAAATAGAACATAATCAAATAAGCAAGTGGAGTTATACTCTTCAACAGTTAGGTCATTTCTTATTTCTGTTGAACATTTATTCTTTGTTCTATTTCATTTCAGCGCTTTTCATTTCCTATTACATTTCAGCACTGTTTCATTTTCTTTTCTATTACAATTCAAAACATTTTTCATTTTCTATTACAATTCAACACAGTTTTCATTTTCTATTACAATTCAACACAGGACGCATACGACGTCGTCTTTACAAGTGTGCACCAGAGCCCATACCGAGCCCGGCACGTCCTCCTTTTGAGGTGCTACTACGGGATGTAGCTGACTTTGCTGCATCAGTATCGCTCACAGAGATATTTGCGGGTAATCCAGTACTAGTATCTCCCCTCTGTGCCTGGCTGACACTTCTTTCATTACTGTTATTATCGGCTCCTCGGCCTCTATAAGATCCACGATCATTATATCCTCGTCCATGACGTCCACCGTAGTTACGGCCGCCACCTCTACCTCGAAAGCGGTCGTATCCACGCCCATAGCTACGATTTCTGTTATGAAAGCCACGGCCTTGAAACCCTCCCCGGGCTTGATTGAACTGGCGTCCGCCGCCACGTCCTCTGCTATTAAAGTTGTTTCCTCTACTCATATAGGTACGAGGTGCTTGGCCTTGCTCGGCTCTCCTATCACGTTCAGCGGTGATATCATTACGTACGTTATTATCCAGTGCATCCCATATACGCGATGGTATACTGAAGACATTATTGTATGTCCTCCCATGAGTTCGGTAGCTATAATCAGCTCCGTCCCTAGTCGCTTCACGGACAGTTCTCCTTGCAGACCTAGGGGGGTGTGCTGGTAAGTTCAAATTGCCATATTCATCTGCAACCCTTCCAGTGAGGTATTGGACAGCTCCACTATAATCCTTTCTGTATTCTGTTTTGACTTTGTGGACATCTAAGGCTAACTTGTGATTATTGTGAATCGGCGACATCATTTCAACTAAGACCTTTACCTTGTCTTCATCTGCCATACGGCGATCCTTATTTCTCTCGAGGACATTAAATGAGGCAGTTAGGCTGTTCGTCTTATCAATAAACTCGTTAATGTAAGTCTCGTTACTGTATAGTATTGCGCCTTTTGCAATAACGCCCAATGCCTTGGCTTCTTTATGTTGCCTTGCATCAGCACCCTCGTGCTGATTGTACAATTGTTTCCATGCGGCTGCAGCATCACCACCCGCGACGGGGGAAGATTCATCGACGCTGTGGGTCCTCACAGTGTCCCAAGCGGAGGAGTTGTTGCGGACGGCAGGTACCAGGATAGTCCATAACTTCTGCACGTCATTCTCATACCAACTCCCCTCATGTAGCAACTCATATAATCGCTTTGTTTCTTCATCTGGGGCATCATTTTCAGCATCCCATTCATCCGGCTTATCTGGACGGATGAGGTAAAACAAACTTGCTCCTGTTTCACTTGGAATACCCTTTAAGTAGCCTGTGAATAGATCGAGCCACATGTCCCAATTCGTAGCATACACAGGGATTTTCTCAGGCTTTACGATAAACTTACTTCTTTTCTCGTCATTCCTTTTAGTAATATCATATAGTTTCAGGATGTCCAAGGTTAAATGAGGATGTACACGGTCCTCGTGATCAGGGTCTACCCATGGCTTCCCTCGATATTTACGCTCTTTAGCCCAAAATGCAAGCAGGATAAGGTACCTCCTGATTCTCATGTTGACTGTAAATTCATTTTCGTCATCCTTATTAAAATTGTAACATGAATCCTTAATGTCTTCATCTGACATATCTATTAAATCACTGAATGTTAGGATGCCCGTGTACTGGGCAAATGCCTCTCCTGCATCTTCCTCGTTGAGCCCTATTACCTCCAGGGCTGTTACCAATACCGCCTCGTGGTCTACGTCTTCGTCCGCCATTTCTACTGTTATAAATTCTTCTAGGCGGTTGCGGTGGCACTCTCACTGCCGGATAGTTTATTCTTCTTGGCGGCGCTACTGCTACTGCTGCAGGATATTCTCTCCTTACCCTTATAGGTAATTTCTTTCT
>Ga0214480_100624_pt1 | contig 17572 bp, 13 predicted proteins | sample M1_20Mar14CPVII9_3_FD_165042 | JGI IMG/M metagenome (GOLD analysis project Ga0214480, IMG submission 165042) | Marine eukaryotic communities from Monterey Bay, California, United States - M1_20Mar14CPVII9sort6BwellE17 | ecosystem: Environmental > Aquatic > Marine > Unclassified | place: USA... | reverse complement strand
GATGTGGGAGGTGATTTGTTCAATCCGATTAATATATTCATTGCATCGGCTTCTAAATGTTCAGCCTCTTCCTCGACTGTACTGTTTTGTCGTTTGAGTGTTGTCATCGGCATACTATTGTTATTATTCATCATGGTTATAGGTGTTTAGTGTTTGCAATACATCAATAAAATAGTATATTATATCAGTTCGCCGATGATGGCTGATCAAAATTTGTTATTCGTAAATTAGAATTGCTTTGTGCGTTGTCTTTATTATGTGGATCATTCGACGTCAAAAATGGACACAAGTGGTGTTTGGTAACATTGAATGGTGAAAATGTTCGGGGCAGTTCAGATTAGTTACTGCCTTGTGAGAACCCGTATATCTTTGAGAAATAATGAAAGAGAAAGGAGAGGTAGGGGGTCATTGATATACTGTGATGCTGGAAGGACTCCAGTGCACATACTCAAGCTTGGTATTGAATGTTAGCTCAGTTGGTGGAGAAGAAGAGCGTCCATGCCCATATAGAACTGAATATATGTCTACTTTGTGGTGTGTGTAAGTATCTTATGAGGTATTTGTAACTTTTTTGAGCCTTTCTCTCACCACACTACTTACAATCTATTCAAATCAAATATATGTTTACTCATATGTTATGTTCTACATTTCCCGGAGCGTTGCAACTCCAGTATACTACCAATCAAATAACTCCAATCTATGTTTCCTCCTCCATCTCCACATCTTCTTGCCCCCTCTCTTCTTTCTGTACTTGATTCTAACTAACAACATCTCTTTTACCGCGTACCTGATATACAATCTCATCAACAATCTTTGCTACATCAAGACTTTCATCCCAAGTGTAACTATCACATTGTAACTTCCCTTCCCGTACCGCATTACTAACTTCATTAATCTCATGTACAAATCCAATACTACCCGGATTATTCCACTGACCATCATATGGATCATGTGGTAATGGAAAATCATGTACTACTTCTTTTGATGATGTATCACGTCCTGCATCATATTGAACTCGTATACGTTGTGGTACGTGAAATGGGCCATCCAATATGATTCGTCCTTTTGTACCTTGGAATACACATCGTTCTTCAGTATTGGACGCCCCTGTCAATATCATTTGAAGTAGTCCATCTCCAATACTACTACTTTCTTCTCCATTGTCATTTGATCTATCATATGTAACCGTGGCTGAAACAGTAAAGTCAACACCGTTCTTAACATTACCCGTAGCCTGTACATTCTTCACACTACTACCCGGAAATGCAACTTGTCCTAATTGTGCAATATACATTCCAACATCTAATGTAATACCACCACTATTTGGTAACCAAATACGATCATTTGGATTATAATTTGTAGGAAATTTCCAACCAAAATCACCTTGACAATAGATTACATCACCAATTTCATTTGAATTAATTAATGCACGTAACTTATGCATTGCCGGGAAACACCTCGTCCATAATCCCTCCATTAGAAACACGTTTTGCTCTTTTGCAAGTTGTATTAATTCCAATGTATCATTGTAGCATAATGACATTGGTTTTTCAACTACTGTGGGTTTACCTTCTAATATACTTTTCTTAGTCCATTCATAATGATAATCGGCAATATTGCCAATGTATACGATGTCAACGGAGGGGTTTGATAGTAATTCGGTGTATGAATTTGTATGTGTTGGTATAGAATGTTGTTGAGCAAAGTTTGATGCGGCGGTCGATGATCGGGCGGCTATTGCTACGGCCTATACATTGTTTATATTGATAGTATAGATTAATAAATGAAGATTAAGATTAAAATAAGTTATAATATTACAATAATATATACAGCAATACACTCACCTCCGCACTTTCAGTTTGACTCATTGCTTTTACAAAATCAGAAGATATTCGACCAGCGCTTAATATACCCCATCTCATTGGTTTATTGTTTGAGTTTGCCAATGATGGGGAAGAGACTAGACGCAATGAGGTTCGTGCAATCGTCATTGAATCTGATAATATGGGGAGTAGGAAGTTCTGTATAAAAATTGATCATTTATTAGATAAGAATAGACGTAATAAGGTTCTTCTTGCAATTGCTATGCTGATGGCTGATAGGAAGGACCGCCTTACTATTGTAGGTAATACCTTCAAGCCACCGTACCACAACTACGAAGTAAAAAGCTGAAAACTTAAAATTGGCTATCAGATACACTCCCCCCAAATTGGTTCGGCTTTATATCCAATATTCTGCTATCTAAGATCAATATTGGTTATGATATATCCGCTAATTCTATCTCCCTTGGGTTAAGATACTGGAAGAAGATTCTACATCAACTTCAGAATTTTGCAATGAGAATTTGTTAGCAGCGTAATGCCACGCACAAAGCAAGGAAGGCACTTGTATTTACAACGGAATAGCTCATTATTCAACAGACGGAACAGAGCTCAAATATTGACAAAGAATCGAATATAAGTAAATAAGCAGCAGTAAATATAAATATATGTACAGAACAATATAGTTAAACTCCCGCAACAAAAACATATACCTTCTTCTCATTGCAATTTATATGATACAACTTATCAACATGAACCAAAATAACAATATAGTTATGGAGGAAGATGATGAATCAGCCCTATTATTATTTAATAATAATGGATTGAATGTTGTTATTGAAGATGAGAGTGATTATGTTTTTGTTGCCGATCGTCGTACGTCGTCGAATGGCGCCGATGATGATGAGATGGAAGGTTGGGATGATGACGAGGAATGGGATGATTGCAACGTATCACCAAGTCTATCATGTGTAACATCTGTTGCAACTGACGTTACATTGATTGAGGATAGTATCATGGATGATGCCGATGAGGAGGAGAAGAATACCACCGAGCCCATGGACACTACCGATAATAAAACTGAAAAATCATCAGGTGCACCATCTTTGAAGAACTTTCCAACCACAGCATCATTAGCCAACCCAAAGAATGGACGTCGATTATCGAATAAGAAACTCAAGAAGAAGATGAAAATGTTAAAGAAGATTGCAGCTGCAAAGAAGGCCGCGGCTGAGGCGGAGGCGGCGGCAGCCGAGGAGGATACATCCGAGAAGAAGCAGCCCTACCCTGAACTATTCAAGGAATGTGCACGTGAGGAGAGTATCAAGCTCAAGAAGACACGTTCTGTATCGATTGACGGATGTAACTAAGTGTTGTGCTTTCTTCTTTATATATGTAACTTCTTGTTGGGGCTGTTTGTTTGGGGTATTTTAGTGCACATCTTGTGCTCAATGTTTGGGAGTGCCAGACTCGTCAGATGGAAAAGGGGGCATCGTCTGATAGGGCATGTGGCTTCTCATCCAAACAACTTGTAAATAGATAGGAGGTGTTTTCATACATCTCTCCGGGGCACTTCGGTGTCTCGAAATGAATGTACAAAAGAAATATAGACAGAAAAAAGAATGGGGACAATCTCTGTACACATCATGTGTAACCGAAGACACTATGACGTGTACAAATCAATCCCATTCACACCAGAAAAACTAGAAAATGAAATCATCGTGCTAAAAAGATGAAGAGGAGTAGTAGAGAGGGCTAATGTATGGCCTCCTTCTTGACTCAGTGACACACACTTCTTTTCAGCGCTAAGAAGAGAAAAATCCATAAAAAAAGTTATTAAGTATCAAGTTATTCAGACCATATACTGTTGTGCCTTCTAGATACTCATATATCGTAGTCTAGACAAATGATATGTGACAAATAATAGATCGATCTAATCATTTTAAGCTACAGACCAGATGCCCATGCAATCATCTACATTACCTCCACTTTGACCCCTCTAAACACACAATTCACCACCAGCCCATTCATGTTAGACACCCTCATCTCATTCTCGCCTAATTACCATCCTCTACACATATCTACCTTCTAACGTTCCTCTCCATCAGGGTAGATTGTTCTCGTTTTGTGATCTTGATTTGTGTAATCCCCATACTCTTTAATAGCTTCGTCCCTCTGATGACTACTAATACTTTTAATAAATGCTTGATGTGCTTGTACTGCCTCTTCATAATAATCCTTCTTCCAGCTGCCAAACATTTGAATCCGCTTAAAAGAATCGGTAGATCCACAACCCGCCGCAATTACATAATGTTTCATTGCCTTATCAATATCACCCTCACGTTCAACAATAATACCAAGATTGTACCTTGCCATGGCATGACCTCCCAAGGCTGCTAATTCATAGTAATGCTTGGCCTTCTTTTCATTCTTTGGTACACCATCTCCTCTAGCATATGCCATAGCAACATTGGAATATGATCGTGGTGAACCAAGCTTACCTGCCTTTAGATACAATGCATATGCTTTAGCCCTATCAAGAGGATAGCCCTCTTGCCCATTATAGTAGAGACAGGCAAGACTGTAGATGGCCTGACAATCATTTAATTCAACGCGTTTCTCGATCCTCTTTAGTAACTCCTGCCCTGATGCTACTGGAGCCCTGCAGTAAGGACATTTCTGATTACAGTCGTCGCCCATTGCACCTGCATAATGACATCCATTGCAAATAATACCACAACATGCATGATAACCCTTACCGGTGCTTAAACTTGGTAATGGTATGCAACATATTGGACATTCTTCATTTGGCGGTGGTTGTTTAAATAGACGTATTTCTTTACATTGTTGTTTATGGTTTATCCAGTGTAGTTTTTGACAGGTCGTACTGCAATACCTTGCTGACATACAGGATGCACATGTTTTAATACCGTCCTTATCACAATTAACATTGGCACACTTTGGAATAGTGTTTAATTCTTCAACCCGAGTGGCTGATTGTTCATCATTATCAGTCTTAGGTGACAAGCAATCACCAAATGCAAATACTTCATTGTCGATTGATTTATTGAAAGTGAGTTCATTACTAGAAGAAGATGGTGCATCAAATTTGAATGACAGTCTCATTGTGTCGTAAACCTCGCTTGTGATATATTATGAGCAGGTATATGCAGCATGCAATCGTTTGAAAGTAGAAGTGTGATCTGTGTATTTATGTGATAGAATGTTATATTTCTGGCGGTGGCGGTACCCGATAATACTGATACTGATACGAATACTACCACCAAACTGCCAACTAATCGATAGAGATTTTTATACACGATATTGGTTATGATATTAGTTCACGAGAGCGAGAGTGCCATATTGCTCTAATCTGTATACTGAAGGTGCACATCTCACCCTATCTCACATCTCAAATTTAAAGAAATCAATTCTCAAGGGATTTGATACAGTATTACAAGAGTGTAATTCCACCTGTAATGATTATATGTTATTTGTTAGTGCATACCTACTACGAAAGAAAGCGCGTCCCGTTTAATAGGTGAGTAGTACGCATGTGACATTATTGACGGTGCACCTTTGAAATTAGGTAAAATAATTTCATCATAGTGTTGCTGTCATGTTTATTGCAACAGTGTAAAAAGGAGTAATAATCGATATAAAACACATAATACCTTTGCAATTAAGTGTCAAATAATAAACATAAGATATATATAACATAAGATAAGGATGTCTATCTCAAATTATGATGGTGCACCACAATTGGAAGTACAATATGTAGAAATACCACAGGGTCATACACCTACATGGGAGAATATCTTGCCCCGGGCGGCTAAGTCTCGTTGGATGAAATTGAGATTGACAGCAATTAATAAACGGGAATTTACTCTACACCAAAAGGCATATGGCACGGCTGGCTGTTCTATCCCTTTCCTTACAAAACAAATAAAGAAATTAGCAAAGAGTCATGGCGGTGCTGTATATGAACGTAAAGGTTTCCCTGGTATAATAGGGAAGTGGCGTATACCAATGGACGCATTCGGTGACTTTGTATCATACATGAGGTCTGACTATCCTCAATATGAATTAGAGTTTGATGGATTAAAAGATAAGTACGGTGATAACAATAAGGATAAACAAGTGGGAAGTAGTGAACATGCACCAACAATTAGAACAGTTCAGCAGCGGTATCGAGAGTCTAGACTCTTTGGTGATCTCAAAATTGAACCCCGATATCAATTTAATAACCTTCGTCTTTATACAGTGACATATCCTGGCCCTCTCTATGGTCTCATTATGGTTTCTTGTAATGGCCGTGTGGTTGTAAGGTCTCACGAGCCTGCTAATCAGAATCAGTACCCCAAAATTGGCTCTATTATCGCTAGTTGCAATGGATACTTGATCCCGTGAGTATTTGTATGTTTATTTAATGTATCAACTCATAATAATATCAATGAAAAGCTCATCTACTTTGTATTTGTTTATTCTATGCCAAAAAATAGGCTCCATGCACCCTTCAAAAAAGTACTCATGTTGATGAAAGCATTGATGAGAGACCCTCCAGTTAGAGTTGTATTTGCAGAAGATGATGAATTCACTAACATGTTTATTCAGGACTTTCTCCCCAACCTTCCTACTCGTACTACAAAGCCTGGCAACTCAACAATGGCAACCAAAGCACCTTCTACGGACCCGTCGGACACAAAAATGGTATCTACTAACAAGGATTCCGACGAAAGTGAGGGAGTGGCAAGAGCTCAAGTGATATCACCTACCGATAAGACATCACATGACAAGAGCAATAATCTGAACGAGAATAATAAAGACAACAAAACAGAAAGGAATGCGGCAGATGATGACAAAAAAGAGACTAGTGAAGTGAAAGTGGAGAAGGAAATGGTGACCGTGAAGGATGAAGATGATGAAGACACAATCCCTTTCAACATCGAAACAGTATCAGCATTACCGCTCATCTTCGAGCGTGTAGATGCCCATGGCTTGAGCCATAATGTTACCGTCTTTTTAGGAAGGGGGAATCTTACATACCAATCTACATTACTTGATGCCATGGTCGAAGCAAAGACTCTAAGTAAAGCTGTATTTCGTTCTAAAACAAAGTCTATTGTTATGGAAGTTGCCTATGGAGAGAAACAAACCAATTTACCCATTACAGTGGAGGCTGCTAAAGTGTACAAACTTTGTGATATAATAAATGTGGGAAGTGATTTTGATCAAGCGGTGAAGATTCAAGTTAAGGATGCACCTGAGGTTGATAAAGATGAATTTGATGTAGTTTTCTAAGTCTATAAGTAGATAATGTCGTGGTTGATTCATCGAGGCTAAGTCCTAGCGAGTCCTGGACACATCAAAAGAGTTATATTCATTTCATACCTAGTCTTCTCATGGCACGATCCTTACGCTGCCGAATCTCTACTAGCTCGCCCCCTTGAAGCTGATCTTCCAAAGCACTACACTCTACAATCTCCTTCCTTGTTACGGGCTCAATATACAACATTGGGAACTCTTTGATAAAATCATATATGGTAGAGAGCTTCATTCTTCTAATCTTCAGTCGATCCCTATACTCTCCAGTATGGTAATATGCCTTAGCAAACCAACATATAATGAGTGGTAGGACTTTAAACTCCCACTCGAAGAAAGGCGCCATATTGAAATATGAATGATTCCGTAGGATCTTGAACATTGCAACTTGTCTTTTATCATCCAAACTACTGTTTAAATCAAGAAGGGACACAATATCATTGGGAATACTTTGATCATAAGATCTCCACTCGGATGTCAAATTCTCTAGTGTGTGGTTGGACAGATACGTTTTATTGACACTGGAGGTATCACAAAGAAGCTGTGAGAAGGCTCTCCATCCCTCAACAGGGGTATGCACGTTGCCGCCAACAAATATAGCCAATCTTTTTAGTGTGGAGTTATTGACCAGTGCCTTTGCAAACACTAACGCCTCTTTAGCCCCAATATTGTTGTTAGGACTGACATCAAGATTTATCAATTTGGAACCAGGCATTTCTAATAGGGTTGATACTGCCTTCCACCCTCGAGTTGTGATAGAATAATTCTTTTTTAGATACAGCACTTGTAACTTATTACTAACATTGGCCAACGCATCTACCAATACTTCTACTCCTTCATCATCAATGTTGTTACTACCGAGATTGAGCGTTTGTAGTTCAGAAGTGGTACACCGAAGGAGAGTTGCTAATGCCGTACATTCATTCACTTCTCCAATATCCATATTTGATAAGTCAAGATGTTCAAGTGGAGAATGCATACTTAATGCAACAATAACATCAACCAAATTTCCATCCTCAATTAAATTATTAGTAATGTCAATATTCTTTAGAGATGTGTTGCAACTCCCAATGGCTAATGAGAGTTGCCGAATGGCACGAACTCCCAACGTACATCCACTAATCTTGATGTAAATCAAGTTATTGTTGTTCTTAAAGAATGGAGTCAACATGCTAAATATCTTTCCATCCAATAGGTTATAATATGAGAAGTCCACACCTTCGATCGACCTGTTGTTACTCATCTCTTTGTAAAAAGAAGATTCAGTATCGATCGTTTGGAAGAAAGTTATCTCCCGAAGATATATACTATTACCAACGTAATATCCCAACCATCCCATATCTTCTCCGTCAATGGGATGATAAGCATCATCCTCGGGTCCGTCATCGCCTCGTTCATCGGTAATACAAAATTGTTCAAAGTCCGGATCGTTGTTTTTGAGACTGCGTAATACATCTCTGTTTGTATGTATCATCGGAAGTTATATCATCAATGTTTATGGTATTAGCCTTTGCGGCGTAATCGGTAGTCATGATTACCTATAAAAGTATAGAAGATTAGGGTTAGATTTTCAGTCCACGTATCACATAGACTATATTATGATAACAGTTGGTAATTGCATGTACTAAAGACTCTACACGATGCATCTAGATCTCAATGTTTAGAGCATTGATCCGCCGCATGCCCTGGAAAAACAGATAAATATGCATTCTTACCTGCTATTTGGTCGATCAAATAAGTACTTTGCTTCAATATAATATAATAAGGATAGATAATCGTATCCGTATCGTACAGTGATTGAGAGAAATAAAACTACTCTACTCTCATAAAAGGATACCACAAGATACGCCCACCTTCTACTTGAGTATTATGAGGGCTGAGGGACGGAACTGCTGCCAGACATTCATAATATATGTATGGTTGGTATCATACTTCATACTAATATCAGTATTTAATACTATTTCAATTTGTGACACCCGAGACGGATACAAGTTTCAGAAGTTTCATGGGGTTTATTAACAAGTTCCATTGTTGTTTGCTTATTGATGGTTGATTTGGTCGTCTATTTAGAGTAACTAAACCATACTCGGCGCTAATAATACCACGGTACGAAGCAGTATAACCTATTAACTATTTGGGTTTGGTATATCGGAGTCCTATATAACTTTTCTCTATTGCAGTGCACCAACTTATCAAAACTACATAACTATAAAATAATGATCGATTACTTCAAAGGTATATACGGTATCAATCTCTTATTCCGTATCCATGGTTCAGCACTATACAAAGGATCATTAGTAGGTATATTATCAGTATTAATCTATCTAGCCATTGAATTAAGATGGAATGAATATACAAGAGATGAACTTTCTCAACCAACAACTTCAGCGTCAACAGTAGATGAAGGGAGTAATATAGAAGTTGATGAAGATTTGGGACATCCATATGGTGTAGGTGTATTAGTTGGGAGTGTTACATTCTTAATTATATTTAGGGCTAATAGTGGCTATTCTCGTTATTGGGAGGCTTGTGTAAGTTTAGTGTTGTAGTTGTGTATCAGTTGGTGCATCATTTAATTTGCAATATAGTTTTGCTCACATCTTGTGTTCTCAATACCTTTCAACATACAGACCGCACTACATCAATGTATGGGTAAATGGATGGACGCAACAATGCACGCAGCAGTATTCCACTTACAAAGTTCACATTATGATAAATGTCGTCCTCCCACCTTCTTTGATAATGATGAATTAAACAAATTAAATTTAACAAGAGAACGTACCCGTCATGATGATACCGAAAGCACGTTGGAAAGTTTAAGCACTGACCACCTAGAATCATTCAAGGGCGTGAGACCACAACGATTAAAGTCTGTATTAGATTGTGAGAAGGAACGTACATCCGAGAATGTATTTGCTGGTAAACTTGATGATGAATATGATGATAATAGTAGTGTCAATAGTTCATTTAGTAACCGTGCCAAACGGAACTTGTTACAAGGGATAAATAGTATACCAATACAGCCACCACCATCACCCTTTCGTGGATTGGACAGTCCATTACCCAAGAGTGTATTAGATGGCCAATGGGATGTCATACCACCCACACCTGATATTGCCTCCAGTGATATATTACAACGTACGACACTCAACTCAAAGTACTTTCCTTCATCACAAATACCCAATCAAAACTTTGCATATAGACCCAATGGACACACTCCTCCATTATTCTTACAGGAATTAGCACATTTATCAAGTTTGGCATGTGCAGTGGCATTATCAGTACTACGGAATGATGTCGAAGATTCCGAATCGCCATTAGACATATACATCCCGGGTTCACCATGGCCAGTATCTGATCCAGATAAATTACCACGTAATATACGGAATGAATTTCAACATAAGTATCATATATTAACAATTATACGACATTGGTTAGGATTAGATCGACTACCAGGATGGAGATCGTATTATAATGCAGCACGGCCATTGTTAATTATTGGTGGTGTGAGTAATGGTGAGATTAAACAATTACAAAAGGCACGAGGGTCACATGCAAAGGTTACATTGGCAATGAGTTGGTTAAAAGAATTTATAATAAGGGAACATTTGAATGGTAGTTTGGGTGAAGTACATTCAGCAATTATTAGTCGATTAGTACAATTTATTAGTGATGGGATGTTACATTTTCATTTGGCACGGAAGATAATGTATATACCATTTCCATTTCCACATGCACAATTAAGTGCATTTTATTCAGGTATTATGGTATTTGCTGTACCATTCTTAATGGATCAATATACCAGTGTATTATGGATGGGATCATTATTATCATTCTTAACTGTTACGTGTTTGGTTGGATTACATGAAGTGGCACGTGAATTAGAAAATCCATTTCGAAATGTACCAAACGAGATACCATTATGTACATTACAGGCCATGTATAATGAGGCATTAATTACCATGTTTTCGGGATTTAATCCTGATTCATTTTGGGATGCCGAGTTATATCAGGGTGCATTGGAGGCCATGGCAATGGGTAAAGTTTATCATCAAAAGAAGCAGGCGGCAGAGGATGATGGTATATTTGAAATGAATACGCTCGATGAAATGGATACGCTTGATATGAATGCTAGATCAAAGAAGAAGAAGAAACTAGTGGTAGATACAGAACATGAACCATCATCATCAACAACGACAGTAGAAACAAACACCGTAGCAAGTCCTCCAAAGATACGGACAAAGTCTGTAACATTTGCAGAAGAGATTGAGATTAGTAGTCCTGCTAGTAGTGATGTAAGTGTCAAGGAACTTCGGGATATACTTGCCAAACAAACAGCTCAATTGGAAGAGCTTAGTCGGTTATTCGACGAAGAGGAAGGAGATGTTACGACGAGTCAAGAAGACTAGGACGAAGGTGTGAGGCTTTATGTGTAACCATATTTAAGTTACAGTAAGTCCCTGCCAAGAGTTAATACAACTCCACAACTTTCAACAATACTACCATCATTCATTGTACCAAGCAAGCAAAACAGATTTGCAACTGAGTATATATAGCAGCACTTTCAAACAAGAGCGCTGCATCACACAAGTGTACATAACGAGCACTTCATCAGCTTGGGTAATCTCGAGGTTCACTCCAAAATACAATATCAAACTCTTCAGGGCGGTGGCAATGTGGGGTTTGCAACCAAACAGGCGGCGATGCAGGAACTACCAGTCTTGGGGTGATTAGATGGTAGTCATTGTCCACTCACCCCCATAGGAGCGGAGGTTGCAAGTGCCTTCTGCTTGGGCCAAGTTGCGGAGCCAATAGGCTTCCATGTACTCCTCACCAACTAGGGTACGCCATACACCTCCACCGAATTCTCTGCACCATACTTCCTCGTCTTGATCTGTTTCACCACCGAGACGATCAGTATCAGGATCTGAGCATGGTCCAGCTGTCAAGAAATGAATTGGATGAGGAATTAGAGTCAGCAATATGATAAGAATCCAACAACCGACAAGTACACTACTTACGAATGGCTTTGGGATTTGCCCTGTTGAGCATCCACCAGTACATGTCTTCTCCCTCAACTCCAACCGTCTGCCATCCAAACTCGTTCCCAAAGTCGACACACATTACACCATCATTTCTCCTTGTGGTGACATAGTGAGAACGTGGGTAATACGACCTACTTGAGGATGAGCTAGTACTACTCTTTCTACTTCGTCGGCGGTAGTAGCGTCGACGTCTGTACTTCCTTCCTCGGTGGCGGCGGTAGTACTTCTTCTACTTCTGCTCCTTTAGGACAGAATGTGAAATATAATTATGAAAAGAATATAAGATGATTGATATCTTAAATGTCAAAGACAAGGCGTAGACTTACCTCCTAGACCTAGACTTCCGACGACGTCTACTACCACTCTAAGGTATGAAAATACAAAAGTGGAGAGATTAGGTTTGTTAGTATGGAGATAAGGTATGTGTTAGTACAAGTATGAAACGATATGAATTACAGATTACATGATCTTATATCTTACCTTCCTCCCCCTTCCACGTCTCTTCCTTCTAGGCCTCTTGCGTGGACGACGAGGACGAGGCTTATTTGGTTTATCAGGTTTAGTTCCACCTTCTCTTCGACCACGACCCTCCGGCCTGAGTTCTCTTCCATGGATGACGTCAAGCCCGAGATCTTCTTGGTACGGGGCCTCCTCAAGATCATAAAGCCCTTCCAAATCTTTATCCTCGAATACCTCCAAAGCTTGATCACTTGGGTCACCTCTGATATGGCTAATATCACCTAAAGAAGGGGAATATGTATGAGTATTATTATTAGGTGGTGTTCTCGTCACAACACAACAACAACAGACTGAGATATGGCACAAATAGTTACTCACTTAAGACAACATTCACGCCAATTGCAAAGAATGCTAGGATATATTTAAGATTCATAATGTATGTGGATGTTCTTTATATCGTTTCGTATGTTGTCAAGTACTCTATTGTTTGCTTCTTCATTTAATTTTATGAGAGGAGCATCAAACGAAAGTAAAGTACCACTGTTTCGAACCAGAGCTCCGGGGCATTATCCCACTTGAAAACATGACATTTAGAGCAACAATCTATCATTAAGCTAGATATGTGTAATGGGATACATAATGTGAGTCCCAAAGGCATTCTTACCTCGCCGACGACTAGAAACTGCAGTGCACTATTGGTTGGTCTTGATATATATAAAACTGCATGCATAGAAAAAGAACTACGGCAAATCCATCACTTGGTGGTATCCTTTTATCTCATCACTTACTTACTACAACTCACTTATCGTACTCGCCAGTTCGCCACAAGCAAGTTGATGATGCTCCTTCTACCAACGCTGTTCACAAGCCTATTGGCAACACACCAATCTATCAATTCGTATAGATATACCTCAACTACAATACATGCAAAGAGAAACGACAAAGGCTGGCAGCAAACATCACCATCCGACACAACACTAGCTAAAAAATTGCATATCGAACCTTTAGATGATGCCAATATCAAGTTACTCAATGAAGTTCATCCTCGTAATTATATCAATCCGAAGCCATTAGATGTATACGATTTAGTTGTTATTGGTGCTGGGGCTGGTGGACTAGTCTCTTCTAGACAGGTATGTTAATGTGTTTTGCAAAAAGTGTGCATATGATGTGCATCTTTCTCTCTCATACCTTTGCAATATACATCTCATATCTACACAACAACAGGCAGCAAGAAGAGGAGCAAAGAGTTGCATGATAAGTGCTGAATTAGCCGGTGGTGACTGTTTAAACGCTGGTTGTGTCCCATCCAAGGCGTTATTGAGATGTGCCAAACTAATTCGAGAAGCAAAGAAAGTTGCAATGAAAGATAATGAATTTGGTATATCATTCAAACTCAAATCATCATCAACTCCTTCTTCTACATTGACAAATGAAGATGAAAACAGATATATTGACAAACACATCAATGACAAATACATAGATCTGCCACCAACAATAACAACTGAGCAAGAAGAAGTAGAGATTGATGTAAACTTTACACAAATCATGTCAAGGATGCGTAACCTACGATCAAAGATTGCACCAGTTGATGGACATGCTCGGGGCAATACAATCGGGACACAAACATTTCAAGGATATGGTGTATTTACATCATCATCAACAATAGAAGTAGTACAACATGGCAAGTCATTAGGTGATGTATCCAATCCAATATTAAACTTTAAAAAGGCAGTAATTGCCACTGGAGGAAGACCGAATGTTCCTGATAGTATCAAAGGATTGAAGGATGCTCCATACACTACCAATTTAAATCTATTCAATTTACAAACATTGCCAAAACGTATGGTAGTACTTGGTGCAGGTATTGTTGCTCTGGAAATGGCACAGGCATTTAGTACGTTTGGTTCGGAGGTTACAGTATTACAACGATCACGATTATTATCTAAAAGTGATGAATATGCAGCCAATGTTATTAAAACAAGTTTAGAAGAAGATGGTGTAAAGTTTCTATCAAATATCAATGTGAAGGAGGTACAAACAATTCATAAAGGTGATGGGAAAGATCTACCACTCATGAATCTATCACTAACATGCAAAGAACATAAGAACAAACCAATCAATCTGGAATGTGAATGTTTACTATTGGCATTAGGACGAAGTGCCAATGTACAAGGTATGGGATTAGAAACTGTCAATGTAAAGTATCATCCAACGAATGGTATATTAGTCAATGATTATTCACAGTCGATATCAAATGAGAATGTATATGCCGTTGGTGACTGTGTAGCCAATGTACCACGATTGACACACATGAGTGGTGAGATGGCCAAGGTTGTTGTACAAAACTCATTATTCAATGGACGATGGAAGTTAAGTTCATTTGTTGTACCGGCGGTCATGTATACAGAACCCGAGTATGCACAAGTTAATAAACCAATATCGTTAGATGAGAATGGACATATCATACCAACACCATCACTCCAAGATGACGAAGAATTAGACATATACAAGGCAGAATTAAAGTCCAACGATCGTGCTATATTGGAATCAACAGATCAAAATGGATATGTCAAGATATATACTAAAAAGGGTACAGGGAGTATAGTCAAGGCCACAATAGTATCATCACGTGCTGGTGAAATGATTAATGAATTATCATTAGCAATTAAACATGGTATTACTTTAGAGGGTGTGGGACGGAATATACATGCATATCCAACGTTGGGTGAGGCTGTCATGGGTTGTGGATTACAGTATATCAATTCTAGATGGGAGACTATGTAAAAGAAGTAGATGTGTCAGGATGCATTGTTGAGGTTTAGTTTTGAAGAGGGATTACCCTACATGCTACGACTAAGTCTACTTATTCTCCGCACCGTAAAACAATTTGTTAGTCAACACCAACTGTATCTACCCTGCATACCCTATTCATCCAGACTTCCGTTTCCCTCAGAATTTGATCATAGAATAGCACATTCTCCGTGACAAGAGTTCTTGCCTCCTCTGGAATCCACACTAGTACAAATATCCGACTTGCTTCCACCAAAACTTGATATTAGCATTGGCGCAGATTCAATGACAGAGCAACCACCGCTATTATCCAGATGTTATTAGTATTGTATACTATGATAATTTCATTGAGATTAAAGGAGTACCACCGATAGTCTTCATTAGGTACCTACGATACGCAAAGTACCAATCTACCTTCACCTGGCAAAAAACTTGTTATTAGTTGTTAATTCTATCGGCATCTCCACGGCGGCAGCATCTCATTTAAATCGGTTTGATAAAGTGATAGACTCCTAACAAAATTAAAAAGTGATATTTGTCAAAGCTCGTTGTTCATCGTCTCATTGTATTTATATAATTACTCCCTCAATTATAATATACTATCCCCTTTTCTGATCTTCTCATTATGCCCCCACATTCGTATTCGTATATAGCAACCACTTAACTTATTCAATCTCTGTCATCTTATTCTTAGAAACATCTCCTTCATCATCTTTGTCACACATATTATTTTCATTCATTTTATTCTCCACAACCATATCCTCAGATAGCTTCTCCTCCTCGTTTCCTCCTTGGGCAGGGCTTGGCACGGAAATAGTTGTCGGGGACATGTTATCTTCATTTGTTTCATTCGCCATGACCATATCCTCAGATTCTGACTTTGTTGATGGTAATGGCTTAGCAGAAGATAATTTGCGCTTCAAGGTGTCTTCAACTTGAGCAAGGATGAAGAATGTAGAGTATCCAGCATCCAAGGCAGCTTTGAACAATGCAGGATCGGCCTTTCCATTTTCATTACTAACAGCGGATTCAATAGCTGCATCAAGCTTGGCCTTCTTTTCGGGATCAGGCTTGGCAGCGGCAATGGCTGCCTCTAGCTTGGCCTTCTTGGCTTCCTCTAGCTCGGCGACCGTCTCAGGGTCAGGCTCGGCAGCTGCCTTCTCTTTTGAAATCTTGCTCTTCCATTCACTCACCAATTGATCCATCCTACCCTTTACCACTTCATCCTCGGTAACACTTGAATTCTGAAGTCTCAAACGAGCGTTTTCTTCCATGAGCTTCCTAATAGTTTCATCCTTTTCATCATTCTTCAATACCAACTCTCCACTCATACTAACTCTGACCGTATCATAGAGCTCCTTCCTCGAGTCGTTGGCAGCTGTAAGTACTAGAGTATCAATCTTCTCTTTAGCCTCCTGAACTGTCCGATTGTAAAAGTTGAGTACTTCTGCATTGCCCAGCTCTCCATTATGAAAGCACCGTTCTGTTTCGTCAAATAACAACTGCTTGTTTTTATTGGAAACATCCATTCCCAAGTCTGATGCATGGTCCTTGATAAGCCTTTCCACTAAAGTCTCAACAAGCTCAGTGACTTTATTCACATTCTCCCCATCCGATAGTAGACTATTGGGGCAATTTAGATCGACTAGAACTTGCTTCTCGTCTGTATTACCGACCTTCTTCTGTGCCTTTGGCCCCTTACTACTCCCCTCGGTGCCCACTTCAATATCATCCTCCTTACCCACCTCGTTCGTCTTACCATCCGTACCCTTGTCCGTCGTGACAAGTTCTTTATCTCCCATTAAATCAGCCAATTCTTCCGCTGCTTCCTTCTCATCCTCCTTACCCACACCCTCGGTACTGGCACTCTTCTCTTCCACATCCGAATTCATATCAGCATCACTATCCTCTTTCGTATCGAATTTAGCAGGTTCTTCAACTTCATCTGGCACATCTTCTTCCCACTCACGGTCCCATTCCCTAGTCCTGCTCCCAATAAAAAAGATATTCGATTGGGTTGGACCAATATTCAAAGTCTTTACTTGATTCTCGCCATCATAAAGAATACCAACACTAATAACTCCTTCAATTTGGCCAGACTCCAATGTAACAATTGTTCCTTTCATCCTGCTG
>Ga0214480_100623_pt1 | contig 17583 bp, 14 predicted proteins | sample M1_20Mar14CPVII9_3_FD_165042 | JGI IMG/M metagenome (GOLD analysis project Ga0214480, IMG submission 165042) | Marine eukaryotic communities from Monterey Bay, California, United States - M1_20Mar14CPVII9sort6BwellE17 | ecosystem: Environmental > Aquatic > Marine > Unclassified | place: USA... | reverse complement strand
GATTCTGTAGTATCAATATTTATCGAATAATGTAGCTTTAAGTTTGCGCAGATGTGCACAAAATTTCTTCGTAATGTATGAGAATGTATGCCAAACACATACAATAATATATCATACGGCATACCCGCGGTATAGAAGAAAGTTGAATTTCAATCATGCAATAAGATTACCGTGCGTTTAGATATCACTACGGACGAGCACTCAATTGCAAGCACAACTGCAAATAAAGAAAAAGTACATATCATATGAGCACAACATTGTTAGATAGTTATATTGGTCGATAGATGTATAATACAAAATGAGCAGTTCTATTATTGAGATATTAAAAGATTTGAATGAGTTTTGTGCATCAGATGATTTGTCACTAAATACATTAAAAGAGAAAGTTGAAGGTTATTTTTTGGCCCATCTAAACAGTGAAGTACGCTATGTCATTCAACCATTTGATATGATGAGACCACCCCTTTCTACATACGATATGCATGAATAAGAATGTTACCTCTGAATTGGTTCAGTATATTCTTGATACCGTTTCTAGAGCTGCTGAAACGAGCACTCATGTATTCTGCCCAGAAACAGAGAGAGAAGATGATGAATCAAACGAGGCATATCCATTACATTGTGCTTGTTACAATCCTAGTTGTCCTACTTCGGTTATTGAATTACTGTTAAAAGTTTATCCAGAAGCATTATCTCAGTTGTGTCTAGTTGAAGACGGAGTGAACAGTGGCAAGTATGATTGCATCTACGTCCGAGGCTTACCTCTCCACTACTACCTGTCAAGAACGTCAAATGTTGATATCGGCACGGTTAAGATGTTAGTTAAGGCACTACCTGAAACTTTGGTGACAACTGAACAAGATGATTTTGTTTGTTACCCAGTCCATGCACTACTTTCCAACCCAAGCATCAAGGAGGAAGACATGCAAGAACTTTTAACATTCTTCATTGAGACCGATACTTTATCCGTACGTATGCTAGATGGATATCAGAGAACACCTCTTCATATTGCTTTGAGAAACGGCGGAATTACGTTAGAGGTGGTCAAGCTTCTACTGAATGAAATTCCTGAGTTGTTCTACCATCGTAGTATCGTCGGATATCTCCCATTCTATATGCTTTGTGGAAATGGAGACTTAGATGAAAAGATTTGGTTCGATATCTTTCAACTGCTCATAGATATGGAACCTACTATTGTAAGGGACAGAGTGGACGATGGAGAACTTCCAATTCATTATGCAGCCGCCAACTTATCACCTCAACAATGTAAGGCACTCATTGATAGGTACCCAGAGCCTGTGAGGGAGAAGTTAGGAGGGTATAATTATCTCCCTATTCACGACGCTTGTGCTACTGGTAGAATAGATACGATCGAATACTTGTTGAGGTTATACCCTGAAAGCATCCACACTCGAGACGGGTCGGGGTACTTGCCTCTTCACAGAGCAGCTAATTGTGAGGCAGAGAGTAGAGCAGAAGTGATCGAGTTGCTACTTAAACATGACTCAAACGCTGCATCTAAGAAGGCTGATGGTCGTCAATGTCAATTACCATTACACTGTGCTTGTGATGCTTACTATGGCCAACTCAACGTGGTTCAGATTCTATATGATGCGTGCCCCGAGGCAATCTGGGTGCGAGATAGTGATGGAGATAGTCTGCTTGACCTAGCTATAGGCAGGAATGAGGAATCGGATATTTTGAACTTCTTAAAGGCTCAACTTGTTCACGCCAAGATGGGAGAAGATCTTTTAGTTTTGACTACTCTTGATGACAATGGCTGGTTACCTCTTCATCATGCATTAAAAGACAAGGCTCCTCTTGGATCCATTAAGCTGTTGGTAAGGGGAAATCCATCCGCATTACGAGTCATTACCAACATTGGTGCTCTTCCTATTCACATTGCTTGTGAGTTTAGCTCGGCAAAAGTTGTACAACATTTGGTAGAGGATGATGGAGAAGTTGCCAAGTACTTGGTAGGCCTTGACGTAGAGCGTACATTGCAGTATAAAGATATGAACAATGATACTCCTCTTCATTATGCATGTCGTGGAGGTAACTTGGGTGTAGTGAAGTACTTGTTGAATCGAAATGCACCCTCAGTCTCTAATAGAAATGTTGATAACAAGCTTCCGTTTCGTTTGTTGTGTGAATGTGAAGAGGTCGACAAGGAGAGTATCGAATACACCGAAACTCTTTTCCTTTTGCTTCTAGCAAATCCAGAGACTGTAATGGCCTGATGATGTGTTGATATTCAGTGTATGTTTGATTCATTTGGTGCTATATGATATGCATCAGATATGTTGTCTTAGTCTTAGATGCAATTAGATGCGAAAAGAGTATCAGATGTGTATTGATAAGATAAGAGTCTATTGTGATACGCTTTTATGTTAAATGTTCTTATCTTGGCGTGCCATAGGTTTAACATCCCTTGTCTTCTTGCCATTACCTTTAGGCTTTGGCTTCTTCTGCTGCTTGCCCTTTTGCTTCTTTCTATTATAATGCTGTTTCTTCGTCTTGTTATCTCCTTTCTGTTCTAAAGACTGTCGAATAGCTTCGGCCAGCTGCTCTTCTTCAGCTTTGTCAATCCGACGCTGCTCTTCAATTAAGGCATTCCTCCTCTCTTGCTCAGCAATCTCACCAATGGATGCGGCTCGTTCTCGTTTTTGGACGAACCATTTGCCTTCTAGACGGCACATGTGATCTTCGTTTGATCTAAACGACTCTTCCTCTTGCTGAATATCAGATAGGCTCTTCTTTGGTGTTTGTTTCGGCTTTGAAGGGGTAGTACTTGAACTCCAACTTACACCAGTATCATTACTTGTTCTTGTAGAGGGCTTGGCACCCCAACTAGCACCAACGCTACTCACTACATTGACATTCTTCTTAGCACTACCCTTATTCATGAATTCACCTAACGAGAACGATCCAGGACTTGCCGTCACAGGAGAGAGAGGCCTTGTAGTTCGGGGTGTCCGTGCATGATGAGTAGATGAGGCCGCCAATATGTTGCTCCTTAACACTGGAGACTTGGTAGTGATAGGAGAGGAAGACATCTTAACTGGAGTATTAACTGAACTTTTCTGTTCCTCGGTAATGATGTCTTGAAATGATTTAGATCGGACCTTCTTGATACTTTGAGGGGTAGTGGAGGCAGGTTTACTTGCCCCCCACGGACGTGACGGCTTCTTGAGATGTGGCTGTTGAACCCACTTCCTATTATCAACTTGATCTTGGGGTACATTGTTAACATCATGACCACCACTACTTTCCATGAGTTGCATACGCTTCATGGCCATCATACTCTGGGCTACTTGCTTCTCTTCATCCTTTTTGACATGCATCAAACGATTACGATGCTTTCTACCATTCATGTGAAGAGTGTATGAATCATTATCAGGGCATGATACACAACAAACAGAGCAGTAATACTTGGAAGGGGCATCAGGCTTGTCCTTGACCCTCTTCTCTTGAAATGCCTTCTTCGGCAGTACTAGTGTTTGATCTGGGTCTTCTTCCTTCTGGCACACGACTGCATCTGATGCAACACTACTTTCCGCCATCTGCTCAACTTCTTCCCTGGGAAGCGGTGGTTGTTCATTTCGTTTCGTCTTCTTCATCTTCTTGGCCTTGTTTCTTGATACGGGTATTATACATCTTGAGTAATGTTTGAGAAGGTCACTACTTTCCTCTACCCAGTTCTTATTGTTGACTAAGTGATACAAAAACGGATGGAAGGTACCATCTCGATCATAACTACTAATCCCACCTTCCAACATCATTCTACCGCTGTTGAGGTACTTTCTAAAATCATTCTTATTACCAACTGCCAGTACACCGTCGAGATTTTCTCTAATGAACTCTCCACAAAAGTCGAGTAATGGTTTGCAATTCAATCGTCTTGCAACTTGTGACACGGGAAGTACATTATACATGTCGACATTACGTGATATTTCAATGGCTGCATGATGTTGTAATGATAATGGATGGCCGTCGTTGATATTGGTTGAAAGGGTGGGTAGCGGAGGGAAGGTTGTCCCCATTAAAAGAACTGTATGCTCCTTAGCTACGGCAACATCAACGGCACGGTGTACCCTTGATACTTTCCTTGGACTTGGTTGCCAAGAGACACCCTTGTGACCAAGGACGTCGTTGCCGATTGAAGTGCCCCACGTGAAAAGATGACCTTCCTCGGTGACTATTGCGGTATGGCTCTCCGAGGCTGATACAGCCACAGCCTTGCCGCCGCCGTTCTCGGGGAGCATACCAACAACGAGTTGTGGTGATGAGATTACCGATGATGTGTTGGAGTTTCCTTGCCCTAAACTGTTACTACGAGGTCGTCTTTTCTTTTCATCAGTGGATGCAGTCACCCATTCATCATTATTATCATCTTTCTTTGACAGAGAAGCAGTCTTCTTTTCTATACCTAACGACTCCTTATGTAGCCCCCAAGTGTAGACGCTTCCATCAGATGTAATGGTAACATTGTGATACTTGGCACAGGCAATGGCAGTTGGGTTGGTGCAGAAAGATCTTGAGTAGACATTAGCAGTATCCCCCTTGGTCCTTATACTATAAGCCGCTCTATTACCCTCGGAGGGCGGGAAGTAGACACGCATTACCTGATGATTACCATGTCCCCACATGAAGACTGTATTCACGGGAAGGGCAAGGGATGATTCTGCTCGTGATGCCACCTTAGGAGGTGAGGTCAAAACAAGTGTACTAAACTCGGAGGCAGATATAGCAATGGCTTTTCTTCGAGGCTGTGCCGACCATAGTCCTTCCACACGCTGAGGACGATGACTACGGGGAGAGGACGACGACGATGGTGGCGAAGACGAGCTAGCCGCAGATGTGGCATTCGTACCATTATATTGCCCCAATTGACCGCTCTTGGGGAATTAGAAGGTCGTTAATAAGAAGAGAGGAGATGAGGGGTTAGCGTTTGTTAAAGAAGAGTGTCCACATCATATGCACATTCTAACTCTACATCTACTCACCTTGTTATCGCCCCAGCAATATACCTCACCAATTTGTGTTAATGCAACACTATGTCTAGCACCCGCCGCCACTGCAACAACGAACGACTGCTTCAATTCACCCTCGACACGTCGAGGTAATAACCGACTACTACAACTTTCATCACCCGATGATGTTGAATAACCCAATTGTCCAAAACCATTACTACCCCAAGCAAATACTTTACCATCATTAGTACTACACAATGAATGATTCTCCGCCGCGGCAATACTCGCCACTATCCGTTTAGTTAATGAACCTAATATACGTGTTGGTAATGGTCGATGATTTTCATCACCAGTACCCAATCGTCCTCCCTTGCCATAACCAAATGAATATAATTGTCCAGAACGTGTTGATACGAGTGTATGATGTGTTGATGCTGCTATTGATACTGCTGGTGAATCAACTTGGTTCACATCATTTTGTTGTTCATCCGAAGATGCGGCCTTGGATGATGATAATGACGAGGCATTACTCCAACCACGACGTAACTCACCCAAACTAAAACTTTCCACACGTTTCGGCTTGTAACTGTTACTGCCATTATTGGATGATGTAAAGTCTTGATCTGTAATCTTGTCGTTAGTACTTCCCCGAGAGTAGGATGTGGTTGTAAATTGAGGCACACCTAAGGCACAGTTATCGGATCGGCCGAATGTTAACACTTCACATCCATAATCGATCTCTTTGGTCGCTGACGGTGGTATCTGCTTCTTCTGTTTGTGTTGATTTGACCTGTCACCGCCGCGGTCGTTATTGTTATTCCCCAAGACACTAAAGTCAACATTCTCCAATGGTCTTAAATCATTATTTCCACCCTCGTCCGGAATTCCGTCTCCATCTCTGTCGTTATCCTCAAGGATGTTAAAACTACCACTGCGTATCCTCCTAGGATCTACTTCTGCTTCATTAACATTGAAACTGCCACTTCGTAATCTCCTATTGCCTTCAATATTATCATTCAAATCCTCGTCACTGCTACTACTACTTGATGAATTGCCCCTTCTTCTCTGATTTCTTAACGGCCCCTCATTACCCTGACTACTTCCATTCTCCACACATCTTGCAATCTGCTCATTCCAAACCTCAATCAATGCATCCAAACTTACACTTTCTCTACAATTATTCAATCCACTGATTGATGTTTTACCTAATAATTGTAATGGTGTTAATTGTTCAAAGTCTAATGATTGTGTTAGGGAGTTTAGAATATTATTAGAGTCTGAGGTAGAGGTGGTTAGTGTGGAGGTTAATGTAGAAGCAAGGGAAGAGGATGTACCATGTAGTAGTTGTAACGGATGTACCATCTGACCACAATCTTTTTCCACAGCACTGCAACTTCTTCTGCCATTCAGCTCCTCAACATCAATAGATGAGTAGTTCTTGGCATGTTGTAATACTAACAATATACATAATAAATTACGATGTACTATTGCTATATGGAGTGAATTGTAATTACTTTCAACGTTTGGTGTTAGCAGTATCCTCTCGAGATGGCTGTTTGAGGGAGTAGTACTATGATGTTGATTATTTTGAAGTATTATATCTAATTCATATAATCGATTGCATATTCCTTGTAATAAATGTAATGCCTCTAATCTACTATCATCCTCACTTTGGGCAGCAGCTGCTGCTTGAGTTAGTAATTGATGAAATGTTGATTCATTAGTAGTAGTAGATTGATCATTATAATTATTATTGTTATGAATGAAGTGATTAATTAGCGTAGTGGCTGCTGTTAAATCAGCTATTATATAACATTGATAGCGAGAGTAGTAGTGTTAGAGTTATTGAATAGAGAAAGAGATATTATGAGTACAATGCATATAATATGATAGCAGATCTATATACGCTTAGCACATAAAAAGAAAAGCCACATCTAAAAAATGCTCATTAGCCGTGGTGACCAGTGCACCAAATATTAAGTTAACGACGTACCATTATTAATTTTGTCATCCTTCATTGTCGATGTTAGTGCTGTAGCGTTAACAAGTATGGCTGATTGAGTAGGAGACTGCTGTTGTTGAGTTGGTGGCGAATATGTTGCTGCGTTGTTGTTATTGTTGTTGTTAAAGCTTGATGAACGATGTCTTCGACCCATTGTTCAAATAATAGTGGCTAGACTGTTATACTATTATATTGTTATATACCGTCCGTTGCTGTTTGTTGTAAGAAGATGGTGTAGGTGAATCTAGGTAGGTGAATGTTGCTGTGCATAAAGATGTGCCATGTGAAAATTATATTTTTATATTGCAACCTTATACAACTCTGCGCAGCGCTTTCCAACACTAACGATGAATCAACTACCGCTGATATTTATTGCAACGGCATAACGCATCATCTATTGAATCTACTGACATAAGCCGCGCCAAATAATTCTTCTTCCTTCATTTCATCAAATTCTTCAGGAAGTTATTAATGAAAGTTATTCTCTTTTTTGAAGAACTTTCTGAATTGGAAGCCCTAAGCCTGCATTAAAAAAAGAGTGTGCAGATAAGGGTACTTTTGCAATATGTAGTTGCTCTGTGTATTGCGTTTATTGTTTTGACTATTCTCCGGAGGACATGTAATACGACACATACAGTTATTGTTAACTACGTCGTAGACTGTGTAGTTTTTTGACGGTGGCGGTGCATAAGATATACAATATTGCCGTCATTTTTTTGAGATTTGACAAGTTGGTTCACCCTCTATATTGTTGCTGATTGGTAGTAGTATTACCTTTACTATTTATAACGAAGCCATTGCTGTGTGTAGCATATAATATATACAGAATTGGAAAATATTATAGAGTGTTTATAAGATACGCTGATTATCTGACGGCGAGGAAGTCAATACGTAAGTGAACGAATTACAAATTTATAATTGCACATATCTTATCCACATACATCGTATACTAACCACATATACAGCGTTGGGATGAAATACAGTCAGTCAGTTTTATATCGTATTATATTTTCAATCCGTTATACCATATATCAACAATAGAAACACAATTATTATAATATCAATATGCCGGCGTCTAGTAGAAAAAGAAACAAAGGGAAGGAAAGAAAGGCGAAGCAACTTGCCAAGAAGGAGGAGTACGAGAGAACAGCCGCGCGTAGATTTTGGCGTATATATTGTGATAGTAGTAGCCATTGTGATCATGGATGTGAAGTTGTGATACCAGCAGACAATCATCCCGTTTCGAGCTTCATTGATCAATTTTACACGTATTTGCTATTCAAAAAGGTGCCAATGGACCAAGTTATCAGGAATACATTCGTCACACAAGTATGGAATAATGAAAGTTACAGGAATCTAATCATAGATATATTCTTACGTATTGGTATTAATGAACTGATGTTTACCGAAGCAGGTATTAATCAAGATATGGGCTGGCCTTCTTGTGTTGCTCAAGCTATAGTAGCTCTTGAAAATTACAATGTTACAGATGATATTGATTTAGTCCTCGGTAAATATTCGGTAGTGTCAAAGTGGAGAGATCTTCGATTTGGTGGTAGTAGTAGTAGTGACAGTAGCAGACGTGACACTTTAAAGTTTTACCGCAAAAGAACATCATGTAAATGCTTGAAGAAAATGCATTTAGAGGCAAGGAAATCTACTCCAAAGATGGGATGGTGTTGGAATTGTAAAACGAATAAAGAGCGTGCATCTCTATCTGTTTGTAGTAGATGTAAGCTTGCTTATTTCTGTTCAAGGGAGTGCCTAGTTGCGGCTTGGCCGGTGCATAAGAGTGATTGTGATACGTATAGTAGAAGGAAGGGAGAAGGTTATAGCTAGGATTATAGATAATATGAAGTCGTAACGTATAATTGTATACATATTGATCACTTTTAGTATGCCTCTTTTTATATCTAGTGTACACTTACTTAAACGCTACACCTAGACCAACCCTAACCGTTTCATAACCTCTCTCTCTTTCCTAGCTTTGTCTCTGGCTTCACTTTTCATCTCATCTCGGCTCTTCTGGTAAGCACGTAATGTAGTTGCATAGTCATCTTTTGCAACATGACCAGCCACAAAACCAGTCTTAACCTTATCCAAAGAATCACTTAATCCAGCTCTTGCCGAAACGATAAAGTGCCTATAAGCTCGATTGTAATTGCCATTGTGCTCCTCTATTAAAGCAAGATTATACCTTCCTTCGACATCCCCACCTATTGCCGAGAGTTCCAAGTAATATATAGCTTTCTTTGTGTCTCTTTCAACCCCTTGGCCATTCTGATATAAAATACCCAACGTATGATATGCCTCTGCACACCCAAGCTCTGCTGCCTTTAGATATAACTCTTTGGCCTTTTGATAGTCCTGTGGCATACCATACATTCCATCCATGTATGTCGTTCCAAGCATGTGGATTGCCTTGGCATTCCCAGATTCTATTAGTTTCTTGGTTCTTTCAATGTGACCCTCATTTGATGTTGGTGCCAATTTTCTACAATATGGACACTTTTTATTATCAACTTCATTGCCATAGGTATCATATAGAGGCGCATGAATGCAACCATCACATATACGTTTCCCGCAACATGATTTGAAAGTTACTTCATTTCCCTTCGGTAATAGTAGGAAACAAATTGGACATTCTTCACCTGTATGATCTCTAAACAAAGCCTCATCATGCAACTCTGCCGCCCGTTCCTTACATGCCTTCTTATGCTGAGAACGGTGTGCAATCTGACAATCTCTACTGCAATATTTTACCATCTTACATGCCACACAAGCTTTGAGAGTATCACTACCCTCCTCACCCTTTCCACAATTAGCACACGTTTGCATTATGTGATAATTCAATTTTGCTCATATGATATGTTCACTTTTTCTTTTTTCAACAATAGACAATACGCCACCGCTCGCCACCGATATCTCTCCCGAAACGGTATAATAATATGCAACCAAGGAAGGATAACTATAATATGCTACTGTTCATTACGCCAATTGCTTCACAACAACATTGAAGGCTTCTTTCCTAAGTAGAGATTGTAAGAAGTTGGAATTTTATTCCCGGAGGTAAGAGCAGTGAACTGCTAAAGAGTGTTTAGTGTTATGATCAATCTATGTTGGTAGATCGTCGGCGTGTTGTATACTCTATATATATATCTCTACTTCTATTGCTAAGTTGGTAGCTCGTCGGCGGCACATATCACATAAGATAAACAATATTCGATATTGTCCGTCATTTTTTTTTAGAGTTAAGTTCACCTAATCAACATATCGACTTACTTGATCAGTGACATACAGCTTATCTAAGAAGCCACAGCGTATTATATGGTATTATTATATTAAAAGTTATATAGATTGGTCTTAAGGTACGCTGGCATCTGGTGGTGTGAGGCGAGTAGATTGGTATAGGTAAGTTCATATTATGTATGTTGAAAGTCAAAATTTATGGCACCAATGTATATCTTCTTGTTATCCTCGTCTATCACATACCAAACACAACAACAACCCCGACATCCAGTAGATAAACGATAGTAATTCTATAAACAATAGCTCTATTGGTATATCAAAGTTGAGTTGTTAGATAATGCCGCCGTCGTCTAGAAAAAGAAACAAAGGCAAGGATAGAAAAGCAAAGCAACTAGCCAAGAAGGAGGAGAATGATAGAGCAGAATCACTTCAATTTTGGTGGAGTTTCTGTAGCAGCATTACTCAATGTTCACATGGTTATGCGGCGATGGCAGATGATTCTTTATCCAATTTCATTACTCAATTTATCATAAATATACGTTACAAAGGAATGACAGTGGGACGGAGTTTGACCAATCTATTTGAAACACATCGGCACATATGGAACGATAAAAGTTACAGGAGATTAGCTATTAGTATACTGATGAACGTTGGGACGAATATGTTAATGAGTAATTTGTTGAGTAATGGGGAAAATATTGATATTTGCTGGTCTGTGTACATTGCTAAATTTATTGCGGTTCTTGAACAGTACGATGATGTGGATAATATTGGCATAGTCATCAATAAACCCGTTGTACTATCAAAGTGGAGAGATCTAGAGCGTAATGCCAGTAGTATCAGACGTGATGCGTTAAAGTTTTACCGTAAAAGAATCTCAGCATGCAAATGCTTGAAGAAGATGCATTTGGAGGCGAGGAAAACTCCTAAGATGGGTATGTGCCATAATTGTGCTAAAGAAATGGATCGTGTGTCACTATCTGTATGTAGCAAATGTAAGCTTCGTCAGTTCTGTTCGAGGGAGTGCCAAGTTGCTGATTGGCCAAGTCATAAGGAGGTTTGTGCTCGCGTCTCCTCAAACAACAAAGCTCAATAGTGGAATAGAAGAATTCAATTCAAATGCCGAACATAATAGTATGAGATGAACAACTGGGCATTTAATATTCTTTAATATAGCACTAGAGGGTAAAATACATAATAAAAGAAACATATACTAGATAAACTTTCTTCCGTATCTATGTAAAGTGTTCATAACTAATAGTATTTATAATGATTCCCGACTGCTGCCGCCTGATCCCTCTGGACACTTCGAATCTCACCCAAGTACTCTTGACGTGATCGTAAAGCTGTCTCAAATTCTTGCTTTGTTACAAACCCCCATTTGTACCATTGTTGAATCTTCTGTAAAGATTTGCTACATCCACACTTCACGGCGATTTGCCAATGTTTCACGGCTAGAGCCCTTTCGTCATCACTAGGAGTTGGATTGTACAGCTTTCCACCACATTCAGCCGACTGACCAAGGTTGTAACGTGCCACTGAATTTCCACCAATAGCTGCAAGTTGAATGTAAAGCCCAGCCTTTCTTTCATCCTGTTCCACTCCCATTCCATACATACAAGCATTGCCAATATTATTATATGCTTCCACACAGCCTAACTGGGCAGCCTTTCTCCACAATTCAACGGCCTTGACACGATCTATAGGTAGACCGCACTTGCCATTCTGATAGTAGCATCCAACCAAGTGATAAGATTCAGCATCACCTTTCTTCATACGCTTTGTCAATACTTTCATAACTTTGGACTCAAAAGGTGCCTCAGATCTGCAAAACGGACACAGCGCCGGCCCCTTCTTAGTACTCTCTTTAACCGCATGGATACATCCGCTGCAAATAACCTTACCACAGCATAACTGCTGTCGTGATCCCGACCCCCGCGCAGGCGTTGGTAGCATACAAATCGGACAATCCTCAAGTAGCGGAGGTTGTCTAAAGAGAGCTTCGTCGGTAATCTGTTCAAACAATTGTTCCTCCTTCTGCATCTCAGCAACGCGTTTCATACACCCCTTTTGATGCACAGGACAATGGGCCTGCTGGCAAGCAGGGCTGCAGTACTTTACCATTTTACATGCACCATCGCATGGTTTGAGAGTCTCGCTACTCTCGTCGCCCTTGCCACATTGTGCACACGTTGATATACTACTACTTTCCCTATTCATAATACCTTCTAATCCAGGGTAGAGACCGTCCAAAGGCGTACCAGTTTCACGACACATTGCTGATACCAATGATAACATTTGAAATGCTTGACTTTCTGACATTTTGTATCTTTTATTTTTTTGTATATGATTGATCAAATTTCATAAGTCGTCTCGTTTGAAACCCAAAATCGTACCCTGCTATCCTTCGGTATATCTACTCTTATAATCACTATGTCTGGTGGATATATAGCTGCCGTATGGCCTCTCTCCTATTTCTCATAGTCTCCTCCTCCTTCTGCTTTGCAAAAAAAAAACTCCTGTGACACCAATTGAAAAATAACCTTGTACAACAAGTGACGATAGTAGCAGAAACAATATATATGCCTATTCTAATACACTATATTTTAACCTCGCTCTAGAGTATTACATATGAGAGTTATTTGCAATCAGTTGACATAGGTAGTATATTGTGATTGCGGTATCCGAGTTTTAGTAAGGCAAGTAAAAATATCAACATAAGCTCACTAACAAATTTCAAGCTTGGTAAGTAATATCATGGCGGCCGCGGTGCGGCTGATATAGACTGTAGATATATGAGCGTATAAGCGGAGGTGTCGTATTGTATGATTTGAATTCGGCTACTGGAGAGGAGGCGTTGCAATAGACGATTTCTAGCGTTGAAAAGTCGTGCACTTCTCTTTGTGTTATTGCTGCACGACAGTATACTCGGCTCTGCATATATCGTCTCATAATTTCGTGGCTGCAAATCTCTATTGGATTATGATATTTGCTTTGGCCTCCTTCATTTTATTGACGACAACCGCTGACTATTTACTTCTTTCTCTCTTTATTTTATCAATCACCCAATAGTTATATAAAACAACTATCTAATCATGGGTCGTCGTCCATTCCGTTGTTACCGTTACCAAAAGAACAAGCCGTACATCAAATCACGATACTGTCGTGGTGTACCTGAATCCAAGATCCGTATCTACGACGTCGGTGCTAAGAAGGCACCAGTTGATCTCTTCCCCTTCGTTGCACACTTGGTATGTGATGAGAAGCAACAAATTTCATCAGAGGCATTAGAGGCCTGTCGTATTGCAATCAATAAGCATTTAACCAATACTGTTGGTAAGGATGGTTACCACATTCGTGTTCGTGTTCATCCCTACCACGTTATCCGTGCCAATAAGATGCTTTCGTGTGCCGGAGCTGATAGATTGTCGTCTGGTATGCGTCACTCATATGGTAAACCCATTGGTGTTGCCGCACGTGTTGATATTGGACAAGTCTTGTTATCGGTCCGTGGTAAGGATGCATCTGAGCCACACATCGTTGAGGCTATCCGTCGTGGTAAGTTCAAGTTTGCCGGACGACAGAAGATCCTTAAGAGTTTGAAATGGGGATTTACTAAATATCCACGTGCCGAGTATGTACGTATGAGAAAGTGTGGTGAGTTGGCAGCCGATGGTAATATTGTTAAGGTTAATAACCGTCATGGTTTGTTGGAGAAGAGTGCTTTGTACTTGGCTGGGCAAGAGTAAGAGCTATGTTAGGGTTGGTTGAGATTTAAGGAGGAGGGAGTTTGTTGGATGATCTTGAGCTGGATTGATAGACCGTTCTGTTATAAGTAGATACGAGTAACTAAATAAAGGACATGATCAGATAATAGTTAGAGTATTACAACATTGTGGATGTGTTTCTTTTCCGAGGCAGGAGCTAATACAGATTACTATCTAAGGGAGGAGCTTCAGCTTGGCCACTTGCATAATTCAGACACAGACTACAAAACAGCTCAATTCATATTACTTAAGATTATGAACTAAAATAGGTACTACGACTCTTCACTACTCTGCTTTTTGCAGAACCCTTCTTCGGTTTTCAGCTGGTGTGAGATGAGTATTACCATTCGACGATCCTCCTGTTATTGACCTCTTGAAACGCACTGCCGCCTTTGTGACACCGAATCCTGCCTGTGGCCCCGGAGAATTAGAATCTCTTTTGGGTGGAGGCGGCGCCTCTTCTTTCCCCCAATTCCAAGGCAATACTTTACTTCTCTTAACCTTGTTCACAAATCTCTCCCACTTCTCTGCATAACGATCCACTGTATCTTCAAACCAAACAACAATCAACGAAAACTCATCTCGATCTTTCAATGGTGATATGAACCATATCAAGTTATGGACGACAAAATACAAGTAGACACATGCCATGAAAACCTCCAAATATTCAATCAATGTTACATTCACGTGTTCCCGAAGTACAAAGGCAATAAGATTCTCAACATTAGATGCAAATAGAAGAACGAAATTGCTGTAGTAGAATGAGATGGGAGGAAAATGTGAGAGTTAAGGAAAGTGGGAGGTTAGATATATCAATCGGGACTTGAGTGTATCATAGCAAACTGCTCTCTGTGCTTATCTAGAATGTCCTCTAACCATCTTGAATCCTTCTCTCTGTACAACATCCTCATATCCCATACCTCCGCCATATCTTTGCACTTCCTTCGACTGTATCCTCTTCCTCTATAAACCTTCATACTTAATCCGTCTCTGTAAACTAAAACATCCTCTAATACCTCCGCCTAGTATACAATGTATACCCCTCGTCCCCCATTTCATCACTCCAACGCGGCCGTGTACCCCGTATAGCCCATAACAAACCACACTTCCACAAATACACAAACATACATACCTTAAATGCCATTTATCAACTCTTGTAACAACACTAACTTTCGGCAAAGCGTCAGCCATGGGACCATACAAACTAACCATTGCCAAGAAGATTGTACCACTAATACTAAATCGTGCACTCAAATCACCATTATCAGTCAAGAAACTCAATACTTCCAAAAACATTAACAATTCTGCAACACTTGCAACTCTCAAAAGGTAAGAATATGGATCTCTTCGAACTCGTATAATTAAATGTGCTTCACTAAATGCACCCTCGGCATTATCATATCGTTGCATGGAATTAACATCCTTCTCATCACTTTCAACACGTACACGAACTATTTCAAATTCAGATAATCCTACACCACCAATGGCACTTTCATCTACAGTTTTCTTTAAGAATGATGCTTCACGAACTATTGATGACCGTGTAGTCTGTCGTCCCAATTGACTCCATCTTTTTGAATAATTACTTGTATTACTACCCTTTTGTAATCGATGACTCCACATGAAATTAACCTGTTCTGAATTCCATTTATTAGAACTGAACTTAATAACTAGGTCTGTTTCATCGAATGGAAAATTTTGAAATGAAAAGGCACATCGACATTCGGGTTGATACATGACACTACGTGAAACTACTGGTCGACCACTTAACATGTTTATACAATGGAATTTAGAACCGGCTTCAATTGGTTCTTCATCGGCTATGGCATTAACTAATACGACCTCGGGGTTCCATGTAGTTGATAATGGATCTTCAATGTAGGCCGGACGGGGGACATACTTTCCTGTTTTATAATGATCTTTCCCTCTATCACTACCGTCGCCCATTGAATTTGACCGGGCTGTATAATTAGAGCTGCCCATATCGACAGTCGGTCGTCTCTCACCACCATTATTTTGATTATTATTATCAATACTATCAAAACTACTACGATGACTCATCCGTCGAATACCCTGTGTAATACCCTGACTTAATGTCGTACCCGTCCTACCCAAATTACGCTTCGCTTTATATTCTGGTTCAATTGTACCATCATCTTCCCAATCCATATTAACTAATAACTTGAGCTTGAAAGTTTGTGCAGAGGTATCGACATGTAATAAATCGACTACGAAGGAATCTAACATTACTACCTTTGGTCCTAATAGGAAAGTATCGTGACCTGCCATGTCAAGACCGACGGGTGGTGCTGAGCCGTCGTACTTGTCACTAAATTCTTGTACATCTGCTGATATGTTGGAAGCGAGTGATGCAGATGATGTGTGTGATGTGGAGAAACTTGTTCGACGAGATGCCATTTTATGTTTTGTTTTGGGTTGTGTTTTTATTGATTGTTGAGGTATCCTTTAGATATAAAGGCGATAGTGGATGCTCAAATAGTTCAGATATCCGCGGTAATACAAATCAAATGTATATTATATATCCGTACAATGTTGTTCAGCTCCTTATATAAAGAGAAGGGTATATTATGATCAGCCTCCTATCACCTAATGAAAAGTTATTGTAGAGCGTATCTTTTATGTTCTTGGTATCCTCAATCCTCTTACTCTCAGCAGATCTCAGCTATACTATATTATTATACCTCGAATGAATAATCACTTGCAGCGTAGTTTAGATATCTCCGTCTCCGATATTATGATTGGTTTAAGTTCAGCTTAACTTCCTAAAAAATGGCTCAAATCGCATTGAGAACGTATTCTTTCTTAATAGCTCGTACCTTAACACAGGGGGGGTGGCAGTGGAGAGAGAGAAAAGCAACGGCATCCATAGGTTAGCTACTATCAGCATGAGTGCTTATGCTGATTGGTGAGTTGTGTAGAAGTATACACTGGCATATGATTAATGCTCAAGAAAAAGGACATATCATATGAGCATAGTCGTCACGACTAGACTTAGACTACTCTAAATCAGTTTACCCTAGGTAACTCCAACGTCTATAAATTGTGCTTCTCCTGCGGTCCTTTTAAGAATAAAAGCGTCCATTTGGCGAACAACTGGCGGATGAACGGTGATGGGACACAGAAAGATACTATGGTATCCAACAAAAATTGAACAAATGCCACCAAGAGAGTATCCGATATGCATGATGGGTGATATCTTTGTGAATGATATGATCTTAAAGCCTTCTTGATCCCATACAGGCTGAATATGCATCTATGGTTATTATAATTACAATTAGTATTATATAAAATAAATCCAAGTTTAACAGTTGGATGACTTAGCGTTGGGGCTGTATGAATAGTAACAGCCCTTTGTACAGCCTTTGCAAACATTATATTATCATTGTTACAATTACTATACAAGTTTGATGACTTAGCGTTGGGGCTGTATAAGTACTTTTTGATTATAGAGATTAGTAGCGGTACATATGATAGGTACGATAATATATTATAATAATAAAGAATGGGTAGGGCTGTGGGCTGTATATGTTATAAATAGCCCCTGATGATGAGTTTCCTAAAAGCCTAGACT
>Ga0214480_100622_pt1 | contig 17593 bp, 22 predicted proteins | sample M1_20Mar14CPVII9_3_FD_165042 | JGI IMG/M metagenome (GOLD analysis project Ga0214480, IMG submission 165042) | Marine eukaryotic communities from Monterey Bay, California, United States - M1_20Mar14CPVII9sort6BwellE17 | ecosystem: Environmental > Aquatic > Marine > Unclassified | place: USA... | reverse complement strand
ATTAAAGATGAAGATCTTCTTCGTGAGGGTGTGCCATTGCCTGATGGAGAGAAGGAGGAGGACGTTACACACTATTTATGGATACCACTCGGCGAACCGACTGAGCTTGACAGTAAGTCATACGAAGGAGAGGCAATAGCAACTCTTGCCGCCTTGGATATTGCTGATGGAAGTGGCATGGTGCTAAACAAGAACTTTTTTGGAAGGCCAACTAATGAAGAGGGGCAATTGCATGAGTTTGGCGTATTTGTTATTCTTGGATATAAAGCAAGACTAGCCGACAAGACCTGGGGAATCTCAAGAGGTCTACCGCATCAAGTCACACGTTCTATCATGCAGAACTTGGGTGGAGTTGATTTCACATGGCTTGACCCTCCAAGCCGTGGTGTTAAGCAACACACCTATCAGCCATATGCTGTTTCAACCAGCGAAGGAATTCCTATTTGCAATCCTGAAACTCTAACAGAATTGCAAAAGCTCATTAGTACTATCTCGACGCAGTTTCTCAGTAGAGCCGAGAAAGCTTCACTGCGTGAGACTGCAAAGGAAAAGATTCAACTATCAGCGTCTATTATTGGGGACGGAAGGGCAGTTAAAGCAATAGAATACAATGATGAAGTGATTACAATTCGTGTCGGCCCCTTCATTGAAGGTAAAACGGAAGGCAAGCCCGGTGATATCATGAACCAAGAGTTGCTATCTGCGTTATTAGGGTCAAAGCGGTCATATGGCATATCTTACATTATATTTGTTGGTGAGGAGTTGAATTTGGATTCTATTGTTGCGATGCCAATTGGTTATCGTACTGCTGCAGGATGGCTCAGAGTCGGAGAAAGTAAAGTTTACCCCACTAACTTGGAGATGGGGGTAATCTACCCGATGTGCAGTGTTGACGAGGTAGGAGGCGTGAACTTGTGTTTATACAACGAAAAGGAACACATTCACCTTGGCCAACCTGGTGATATTTTGAATGTCGGTGTACTTGATAAAATCAGAAGCAGGACGGTCGAGAGTGGGGGAGCTATTGGCGGAACCACAGGAGTACTATCCATCTTTAATAGTAAGAAAGAGGCAGAAACACATGAGCCTATGGGAATCGCTATTGATAATACTCAAAGCAGAGCTTTCATTGGCGGTAACGTTACGGATTACACACAAGCTGAACTACTTGCAGGACAAGCAGTTACTGGTACAATGGCTGTCGGGGATCTATACACACAAGAGTACAATCCACTTGATGGTGAATACGATCCAGTCGAAGGAGCTCTATTCGAACGTGCAAGTATTCAAAATCCTGCATTTGCCGAACGTGTGATTGATAAGCAGGAGAAATTCCGTGAAAAGGCAAGAAAGAAGGAGGAGAAGAAAGAAAGAGCGAAGAACAGGAGATTGGGCATCGACAAAACAGAAGAGCCTGACACTAGTAGTTCTAGCAAACGTCTTCGTAGATCGACGAGGAAGGATTGAGGGTTCTGTTTATATGTTACAAGTGTTATATGTTACAAGTTACTCATTGTTACAAGTTATTCATCGTGTTAAAACAAAAAGTGGTAGGATGATTCTCCACAAACAAGCAGCAGCTGAACGTGATAGACGTGAACAGGTATTACGTGCCGAGGGTGATAAGCGTCGTGCCGAACTAACGTCCGAGGGTATGAAAATTAGTATGACGAATGAATCTGAAGGTAAATTGATTCAAATTACCAATGAGGCAGAGGCGGAGAAGTTACATATATTACGTGTCGCTGAGGGTAAGGCCGAGGCAATGAAGATACAGGCATCAGCACAAGCGGAAGCAATTGAAAAGATTGCTGAACAATTAGGTAAGGATGGTGGACACGAGGCAGCTTCATTATCATTGGCAAAGGAATATGTTAAGATGTATGGTGAGATGGGATCAAAGTCAAACACAATGTTCTTCCAGGAGAGTGCTGGAAATGCTCAATCGTTGGTAGTACAGGCTCTTGCTTCTATGAAGGCAATGGATAATATGCCTATTGGTAGTAAGAGTATTGATGTTAAAACGACGGCTACTACTGAAACAAATCCATGAGGGTAAAGAGAGAAAGAAAGAGAGGTGTAACACTCTAAGCTGTTTATTTTACATCAACCTTTTCTTCTATACATTCTGTCATCTTGTAGTAATGCCTGGCCATAGTAGATATCCACTAAACTTTCCCTATCCTATTGAATCTCTGCAGTTTGTCGCCTACAGTATACTTTGTTTCCCCATGATATACCCTAATTCACTACTTACTATAGAATAGAAGGTGTATCCACAGCACTCAAGAAAGGTTCATCCAAACCATCGTCAGTCGCAACATCCTCATTTATCGTTGGAAGTTTGTCCTTGTTCTTATCGTAGTATCCTGTTTTCTTTCTGTACATACCAAACCCTTTGCACACGAGATGAATGTTTAGTTGAACGACATACATATTATTATTGTCATCGTAAAGAAAAATAAATATATCGCTTTGAACTTACCTAAGCAGGCGCATAATGCAAATATCAATACACCAACAATTATCCAAATCCACCAAGGATCACCGGTACCTGTAACACCCATATCAGTTGTAGGATTATCTCCATCAGTTAGATATTTTATGTCTTGATTGTCGTCATCATCTACCATCGTCAACGATGATACAGCGAGTGACGATGTTTTTTCGGAGAGTATAAGTGCTATATGACTAAACATACTGAGATTGCTTTGTTGTACTACAAAGCAGGTGAATGATAACAACAAGCTGATACTGGACTAGAGTAGTGAGTATGGCCGCCGGCCGCCGATGCCTTTAGTAAGCTTCTTTATGTCGTAAATCAGTTTACCCTACCTTGGGTACTCCACCACCTTTTAATTGTGTTCCTCCGTCCGGTCAATTTAAGAATAAACGAAAATTAGCGAGTAACGGGCGATAAATCTTTAGCATAGCCCACTGGAGATTCGCAGGTTGTATCGCCGAATATTTTCAGTTGAGCTCGCCAATTCGGGACCACCACCAATCTATTGCAATGCATTTTATTGTATTGAACATGAACTATTTGATTCATATATACGACCACCAATACTATATTGTGTTACTGAACTCTCCTAAGCATCGGGTAAACTGCACCTGCCCGAGCATGCCTAACGTCCTGCATTTATATAAGGGGGTATCCTTACTGTATCCTACAGTGTCACGGGTTGTGTATCATATATATCGTAGCGAGAGTTGATGGCTGCGTTCTGTATATACGAGTATAATAGTGGAGGACTAACATAGTACCTTGTTGCAATATTAGTAGTAGACTATAACGCCATTTCTTCCATCAACATATTATCTATATAATATAAAGACCACAAGATATAAAAAAATAATAACATCACTACATAATAATATGATGCATCATCGTCTTATTGTTACTCCTCTTGTGGTCCTCTCCACTACTCCAGCATGTTACATACATGCATTTCTTTCTTCACCTACATTGTCATCAACACATCATCTATCATACTCTACTGCATTATGTATGAATAAAAGAGCCAAACGAAAGCCATCAAGTGGCGGTAGTGGTGGATTTGGAAAGAAACGAGTTATCACTAATAATATACGAACAAAAAAGAGTACGAAATCAAACTTTGTTTATGCTGGTGATATTAGACCACATGAGCAATCACCAACAAGAATTGTTGACCCAAGCAGTGTACTGTCAATTCCAGATTATGTCATAACTGGTACTCCCAAGAAGAAGGGATCTCAGGAAGTTGAAGTTAAATCTGAAGAAGCTATTGCAAAGATGAGAGCAGCTGGTAAAGCTGCTCGTGAGGTGTTAGATATTGCAGGACGACTAGTTAAGGAAGGAATAACTACAGATGAAATTGATGCCGCTGTCCATGAGGCTAGTATCGAGAGAAAGTGTTACCCATCTCCTCTGAATTATAGAAACTTTCCAAAGAGTTGTTGTACATCGGTAAACGGTGAGTGATGTTGTTGTATGATATGTGCTTGTAGTTTGCTTTCTCCATCAGCCTAACCTTCTTCTTTTCATTTGATACACAAATTAACAGAGGTTATATGCCACGGGATACCTGATATGAGAAAACTAAAGGCCGGAGAGATAATCAACATTGATATTACAGTCTATCTTGATGGGTATCATGGTGATTGCAGTGAAATGTTTGTAGTGGGAGGAAGAGATGCACTCGATAAGAAAGGTCAAGAGTTAATTCAAACAACATATGATTGTTGGGTACAATCAATGTTGTTAGTAAGGCCTGGTAATGACTTCAACGTGATTGGAAATAGTATCCAAGAGTATGTTACATCAAGAGGTTTCTCGACAGTACGCTCTTTCTGCGGACATGGTATCGGGGACGTTTTTCACTGCAGTCCCAATATCTTTCATTACACTATTACTCAATCACTTGGGAAAATGAAGGCAGGAAACGTATTCACTATTGAACCAATGATATGTGAAAAGCTTCCTGACCCTTACATGTGGGAAGATAATTGGACTGCCACGACTGTCGATGGGGGGCGATCAGCACAGTTTGAACATACACTCTTAGTAACACCCGACGGTGTAGAAGCTTTAACTGGAAAGTTAGACTCAAGTCCCATTCAATGGTGGGAAGAGGAGAGTACAATCAAGCAAGGAATCTTTCTAGGCACAAGTGAAAGTGCTAAAGCAAGAGAAGATGAGCTAAACCAAAAATAAGTTGATGACTAAATAAGGAAGAATTGTACTAATGTTAAATGTAAAGCAAGTAATGAGATACGAGGGCGGTTGTAGGTTGTAGATTACATACGACAGAGAGTCCTAAACTTAACACACTGACATTCAGTTTAGCTACATCTTAATCCCCAATGTTAGCCAACTTGTAATAAATTTAATAGCGGCCCCATCATCACAATTATATGCTTGCTTTAAGTAATACATTGACGATGAAACTTCCCCCATATATTCAATTGTAGTGGATTTGTTCTAACATCTATTGGAGTCTGTACTTAGAACCACTACCAGTTGTGACAACTGTACCAGCTACGGCCTTTCCTTTAATAGGTGAAGTAGTAATCCTCGTACCTGCTCGGAAGTCCTTACTGTTACTGACAATTCCTGTAATACTACCATCTCTTTCTTGTTTGAATCTACTAAGAACAGGAATGTTATCCTTTGGAGCGGTGGCCTTCTTTGCAGCGGGTTTAGATGCAAAAGGATTCTTTGCGGGTGCTTTCTTGGCCACAGGTGCCTTCTTGACTACTGGTGTTTGCTTTGGTGCCGCCGGCTTGGGTGCACCGAAGAATCCGAAGCTTGATTTAGCTGGTGGTTTCTTCTCCTCGACTACTGGTGCTGGTGCAGGCTTCTTGGGAGATCCGCCACCGAATAGACCTGAAGTGCAGAATATGATAATATAACAGTATGAGCATATCATGTGTTAGATGTGGGTATGTGACAGAACAAAAATAGTACATTGTATATCATAAATGTACACTGCTTCTTGAAGTGCAGAGTATCTATCACTACTTACTGAATGTAGGACTCTTTGCTGCTGGTTTCTTCTCTACAACAACTGGCTCTGGGGTGGCTTTCTTTTGTGGACTGCCAGCTCCAAACAGAGAGAATGTCGGACTCTTTTGTGCAGGTTTCTTCTCTACAACGGGTGCAGGGGCAGTCTTCTGTGCCCTCTTGGCGGCAGCTTCTGCGGCTGCGGCCTTTCTCTTTTGTGCTAATTCTGTATCATATCAAAAAGAACAATAAGTGTTAGTTGAATATGAATGCAGTCATCAAAGTACTTCCCAAAATATCCATCGCAAATATAACTTACCCTCACGCTTGGCTGCGGCGGCGGCTGCAGCTTGTGCCTTAGCCTGGATTTGTGCTTTGCGCTTGGCAGCGGCAATAGCCTTGGCTTCTTCGGCTTGTGCTTTACGCTTAGCAGCGGCTTCTTGGCGTTTTACATCAGCGATGGCCTTTGCTTCCTTCTGGAAGATGTGCGTTATCAATATTTATGATGTATAAAAGAGAGATGAAAGTAACTTATGTTAGTGGACACGGCTTGCAAATACAATCAAATAAAGGTGCATAAAGCATAATGAAGTGCTCAAATCACCAACACTTCATATTAAAAATACGAATTCCAAGATAAAACAATACTAACGCGAACTTTCCTGTGCTTGTATCTGTGCTTCGCGTTTGGCTGCGGCTTGTGCCTTGGCCTCCTCTGCTTTTTGTTTCCTCTCCAATGCAGCTTGGGCGGCCTTCCTCTTATTATCGGCTGCAATAGCAGACTTATTAACTGAAGATGCTGAGACAGCCTTGGTAGCGGCAGGAGTGGGTGAAGGTTTCTTGGGAGATCCGCCACCGAATAGTGAGAAAGTACCTGAACCAGCACTAGGTTTCTTGACAACAGCCTTTGTGGCTGCAGGAGATGCCTTCTTGACAGCCCTGGTACCAGTCGGAGTTGCTGCCTTCTTACTTACAGCCTTGGTACCTCCTGCACCAAATAGACCTGAATTGTAGAATGAGAATAAGCATATCAAGTGTTAGATTTGAGTATTTGACAGTACAAAAACAAGTACTTATATGCAGCGCAGATATAACTTACTGAAAGTTCCTGAGCCTTTCTGTGGTTTGGGGGCAGGCGGAGGAGTAACGGGTGCAGGTGGAGGAGTTGATGGCTTAGCTTGTTGGAAGAAATTGAATGCTGGTGGTGCGGCCTTCTTCTTCACTTCTGGCTTCTTCTCCTCTACGACAGGTGCGGGTGGAGGAGCAGGCTTGGCCTTGCTAGTGCCAAAGAAGTCTATGGTGATGGAAGAAAGAGAGATAGTAACTTATGTTAGGGCAACAAGAAGTCAGGGCAGAGGAAAGAAGATACCTCCCCCCGGGTATCCTCAAAGAGAGAGAGAGAAGAAGTCCCACATAACGAGACTTCATACATTCACACATGAAACAATACTAACGCGGACTTACCAGTGAGAGCGTCAGTCATAGCATTTGACGAAGCAATTGGAGGTACCTTGGGCGGTGGTGCAACTGCTTTTGGTTCTGGCTTCTTAACTTCTGGCTTCTTGACAACTGGCTTGGATTTTGGTGTACTACTAGCCCCGAAAATGTTTGCAAATGGAGATGAAGCTTCCTTCTTAGGAGCTGGAGGTTTTACAACTGGTGCAGCAGCCTTCTTGACAACGGGTACAGCCTTCTTAACAACAGGAGCTGCTTGTTTGATAACTGGAGCTGCTTTCTTAACAACAGGGGCTGTAAAACAGGAATAGGAAATGATTAGTACAATCACATCATTGTCAAGTATCATAAAATAGGAATTAATATCAGATTACTCTTACCTTTTTTTGCAGCTGGCTTTGGCTTTTGAGCTTGCTGAAACAAGTTTGCGAACGGGGATGATGCACCTTTGGTTGTGTATAGAAAGAGAATGAACATGAGATATGGGCATTTATAATTCTAAGATTTTGATCACGACACTGCAACATACCTTTAGCTTCAGCCTTCTTTGGTGTTTCTTTGGCAACGGGTGCTTTGACAACAGGGGTAGGTGGCTCTGGTTTCTTGACACCGCCAAAGACAGATCCAAAACTCTTTGTTTCGACAACTGGAGGCTTGGGCACGACCACTGTTGCCTGTTTGGCTGCAACTCGTTGCTGTTTTGCCAATGCTTCTTTTGCCTTATCAAGTTCCATCTTAGCAGCCGCCTCGTCACGAGCACGACGAGCAGCTACCTGTGCAGCTTCTCTTTCTGCCATGGCTTTGACCTATCACAGAGACATATGTGAAGAAGAATAATGTTAGAGAAATGATATACCTCCCAAAAAGGAACACTAAGCCACCATATTCTACTCACATCAGCAATTGCTTGTTCTTCGAGTGATAAAATAGGGACGGCAGGTGCTGGTTTGGGTTTTGCTTTGGGTGGGACGACAGGTTTGGCAGCAGCAGGCTTGGGTGCTGGCTTAGGTGCAGGAGCTGAGAAGAGTAAATGCGAGTTTAAGTGAGGAAAGAAGTGTGACATTCATGAATTTCAAACGGTATCCTTTGAGTATATATATATCTCACCTTTTGCTTCAACCTTTGGTGCAGGCTTCTTTTCAACAGCCTTTGGCGCAGGCTTCTTTTCCTCAACCACTGGGGTCTCTTCTACTTCTCCTTTCAACTCAGCCAATGTAGGTGGCTTGATCTCATCCTTTTGTGCTTCGACTTTTGGCTCCTCGACCTTTGCCTCGGCCTTTGGCGGTTCAACCTTTGGAGGCTCAACCTTTGGTGGTGCAACAGGTTCTGGTTTCTTTTCTGCTACAGGTTCTGCTGGCTTTGTTTCCTTAATCACAGGTGCTGGAGCTGAAATATACACATATGCATGAGATGTGTGCATAAAGAAAGAAAGCAAAATGATACACAATACACTGTTCTTACCTTGTGTAAGTTCACGATATTCCTCCTCGGTACAATCAGCATACTTATTCAATACCATCTCCCTTCCATTCTCCTTAGCATACTCTTCCATGGCCAAAAAGTTCGATGAGAATGTGGGGAAGCGTGATTCATCAGATGTCTTACCATATTCCTTACACCAATCGAGGTATGCCGATCGGACACGTGCCTCACGTACGTCGGAGGTATCAATCTCTCCACCGTCGGTATCAATACCATCCATTGCATCAATTGCCTGTTCAAGTTCTTCGATACTTTCCAATCCAAGTTGCTTGGCAAGTTTCTATAGTTATGATTTTGTGTTACAAATAATGTGAGACATGAGTAAGTATCATTTTTTGTACACAAAATAACTTTAAATCTTACCTCTTCCTCCTCGGCCAAAGCATCGGCAGCCTCAGAAAGAGCCGAACTAGCCTCACTTTGTGCAGCAGATGCCTCCATAACAGTTTCAAGTGCACCCTTCTTTTCTTCCTCTTCTCCCTGAGCTTTTAACTCTGCCACCGTAGGTGCTGCTTCAGATTCTTCTTCAACACTACCACCAGATTGCATAGCCATATACTCAGCCTCAGTAAAATCACCATACTCATTCAATTCCAAATCTTTTGCACGATCAGTACCATTATCTCGTGCTTCTTTCGCGGCAACAACATTGGCTACAGTAATAGTTTCATAATTTGCTTTAAATGTATCAAATTTATCTTCATTGGGTGTTTTATTGTATTTTTCACACCATGCGTCATATGCTAGTCGGGCTGCTGCGTCGTAGGGGATTGATACGTCGGTATCATCGGATGTGGCCTGTGCTGCAGTTGGTGTGGCTACCATGGAGGAGGAGGTACCCACTACATTACTACTACTTGTTCTACCAGCGGGTAATGATGGTGGAGCAAAAGCAGATGCATATCGTTGTTGACTCGCAATTGCCAAAAAGACAGCGAGAATTGATTTATTGATTAACATCTTTGCAATCCTCCACTACTATTACTATCCTCAATCCACTTCCACAATAGCTACCTTTTGAACTTGAACAACGTCAGCCACACACGAGGAACTAAAAAGATACGCACAATTAACAATGGTATCCTACTCGGCTATTTCTAGAGGTTATGATCAAGAGTCCCAAGGGAGATGATACGGTGCACCTTATTAAAATAATTATACAGTATGGTACTACAATAGTACAGTATTATATTAATCAGCCGCCTTATTGTTTATTAATAAAATGGTGGCCATAATACGCAACAACGGATCGGGCGGCGGTTATAATAACTCGTCAAGATCTACATCATCACAACATCAACCAAAATTTATCACACATCTACCACAACTCATAACATTACTACTTGTTGCTTTTATATCATTTTATGGTGGAGTATTATTGGGCATGAATATGAATACAGCTCCTACTTCTATTGATAATACCGCAGATGCCAAATCTTTAAGAGGAGATAGAGATATAGATGATGCAGATTTCAATGCAAGAGTAGAGGCTGAAGTAACTAGAAGACTTGCTGATATATCTGCAGCAACATTCAGTAATGCAAACAGCAACAACAATAAGAATGATAATAATGACAAACAGAGACGATTTCCCAAGACTATAAGTAAAATCGCAAGTGGTGCATCTCTTATATCAAAGAACGATTTCCTACAAAACTTTGACTACGGAATACCCAAACCTCCATCAAAGCGTGAACATGAAAGTGATCCAGGTAAAGATGATGTACTGGTATTATATGGCACAACTAAAGCAATGCCTGATAACAATCTTGGTATAGAATATGCCACTGATATTGAGAATGGTGATATACCACACATGACTGCTTCAGATGCAACGAAAAACTGTGGTGGACTAAATGTTATCTTTACAGAATCACATGGTGATATCCAACAATGTATTGCAATAGTAGGAAATTATGAATCATACCATATACAACGATGGTTGCGTATCAATCCTAAAGGGTCATCACGATTGGATAACAAGTTACCACTAGCACCAGTTGGTAGGGGATTGCAATCAAATGGTCAGGACAAGTTTAGCCCACCATCTGATAACTATGCATTGCAAAATCAAGCCTTGTTGGAAACATACTTTGCAAGATTATCAGATACACTTGAAGCATTAAAACCAATGGCAAAAGCCTGTGCTGGGAATGATAATACAGTCATAGTAATGGTATGCAATACAGGTCAATCAGACCTTCTTATAAATTTCATCTGCTCAGCAACAGCAAGAGGGTTTGGTGATATAGTAAGAGAGAAGGTATTAGTATTTGCTACAGATAAGGGAGTGTTAGATATAGGACTTGGACTAGGTTTAAGAACATTCTATGATGAAGAGATATTTAAAGAAATGCCCGAGAAGGAGGCAGGAAGATATGGTGATAGAGCATTCACTCAGATGATGTACGCCAAAGTTGTTACGGTCCAATTAATTAATCGACTTGGCTATGACGTTTTATTCCAGGTAAGTGTGAAAGAGAGTGTTTTTGATCATAATAATACTTAGAAAAGCTCACACTTGATTGTTTCATGACAGGATGTTGATCTCGTATGGTATAAGAATCCTCTTGACTTCTTTCATGACAGAACAAATCCACTATATGCATTTGATATGTTATTTCAAGATGATGGAGCAAGATCATTACGATATGCACCGTATTCAGCTAACACTGGCTTCTATTATGTACGAAATAATGACAAAACAAAGTTCTTATTCAGAAGTCTCTTATACTTGGGTGATATGGTATTGAGTATGACTAGTCATCAACAAGCATTAGCTGCTCTTTTAGACGAACACAGCTCATTGACTGGATTGAGAATAAAGACTCTGTCTGGAATTGACTTCCCTGGTGGATATCATTACCATAGAAAGAAAGAGATACCATTCTTGAAAGATATTGTACAAGGAAAGCATGTACCATATATAATGCACATGTCTTGGACAACTAATAAGAAGAACAAGTTAGTATTTCTACAGCAGATGGGGTTATGGTATGCAAAGGGTGCTTGTGAAAGCGAAAAAGGAGTCAATGTAGCCAATGGTTTGAGTGCAGGTGAGTTGGAGGGGTCTTGTTGTTCAGCTGAACCAATCATCAAGTGTCACTACAGTGATAAGCCGAGTGTCGAAGAATGTAAAGACAGTAAAACTTCTACTTTCATAGACAAGCCACCCAAGGGAAAGAGCTTTTGGTAGCAAGTGTAAGCATAACGTTGGTTCTACTATTCATTGTTGTTGTTTACTTTTGTTGATGCTTGTTTGTTGAGGCAGTGGTTACAAACTCCAATAAAGCCACTTGTACAACTTTCATTCTTTGAATCATCTTCTCCATTGTATAGCTTTATAACCTTTCTTTCGACCAACTTCTTAATTAGTTCGTCTTCATTTGACGAGCTCCAATCTTCTGCTTTTGTTGTGTGTCGTCTCAAACTTCTTCGAGCGTCTTTCAAGTTTCGTCTTGTTGTTGCTGCTGCATCATTGACTTGCCATTGAAGTCCTTTCTCAGTTCTGCCTAAAGCTCTACCTCTTGCAAAGGCAGAACCTTCACGCAAGTCAAGAGCATTACGGATAATAGTAGAGGATACTGATTTCCTCATATCTTTAGCAGCGTCTGAGAGACTTGAATGAGTCTGACTACCCATCCATGTTCGATGGTCATTCAGAATATACAAAGGAACTCTTGCTTCTTTGCAAATCTTGGCCAAATATCTTAATGAGCCAGGCACTCGTTGCATGGCTTGTCCATCGCATATAACTGCATGTGGTTTGTTCGATGCTCTATTCAGTTTCAATTTCTTCTTGGAAGAAGGTTTATGTGGATGCAATATCTTATTCATGATACTTCTCTTTTCCCCATTACCAAGGTACAACCCACTTTCGCCTTCTCCGTCAATTCCATCACTACTATTTGAACCACTGAAAGGTAACAGCCACCTCAACCAACCTCCAGATGCAGGTATTGACTGGTGATAAATCCGACCATAAAGGAGTTGTGAAATATAATGAGCTCTGCGAATAGGCTGGCCAAATGGCATGTAACCATGAATTCTGAGTTGCATCTCTTCTAACCAAGCATACTGATTCCATGGAGCATGTCTTTCATATTGTGGGTCGCCAATATCAATATCCATATCTTCAAAATCATCACTATCGTTTTGCTCAACCAATTGATGTTCATCATGTTCATCATTCTCTACATCTTCTTCAATGTCTTCTTCTTCTGCATCTGCAATTGCATTATCACTTTGGTACCTATCAGCTGGGTCATATGTAGTCTGTTTCCACCTTTTACTTGATACTGTATAAGCCCTCCGTATATTCTGAGGGTTAAGGTCCTTGACAGATAGCTCTAGTACCTCAGCTCCAATCACAGGTAGTGCCTCTTTTTGTGGATGGTGCTTTGGATCATAGCAGTAGTATAATTGTTTAGCAAGAGTCTTTTGAATAATCGGCTTGCGTTGTTCTTTAGATACTCGTTGATTATGACCCAATGTTTTGTTTATTGCTTTAGATGGAGCTACTCCATCAACATATACTGGTGATGACTTACCATGTATAGCAGAAGGTGTTTTACATATACTATTCTTCTCAAATGCCTCTTCTTTAAATGAAGGTACATCAACTGTAAGTATTCTAAGTCTCGTTGGTACTCCTCTGGGACGACTTTGTATATATGTATTGTGATTGGATGAGTTATCAGATTCTTCAGATTGATTATGTAATCTTTTCCTACTCTGCTGTTCATACTGATATGCCGATGATGCTGAGTGATTGTTGAGGTATGGTTTGTTTGCAATATGATCCATCAACTCGACTTCTATATTATCCCTCTCTTTCTTCTTCTCGGCCTGAGTTGGTTGTTGTTGATAAGAGTTGATGGCTGTCAACACCACGGCAGCTCCAAATGTTATTAATTTTGCATTTGGTATGGTAGATTGCAGCAAATGATTGCATAGTTTATTAGACATTGTACTTTTATTATAACCTGTATTTGATTAAAAGGCTTCTACTATTGTAACAATTAAACAATCAAAAAATAAGGAAGCATACATATGTATGAGTGCAGATATTCTTGCACACCACCATGAAAACAACTTGCACCGTGCAATCGCATTATGACATCGCTGAAAAGAGATAAAAAAGAGTTAAAAGGAGCAGATTTGTAGTTGTACCGCTCACTTACAGGAAGAGGATTAGTTACATACAACAGCAATTACACGGTGCTCGTTGTTTTGCAATGATGTGCTCGAATATGTGCTCTCATTGTCATACATAATAACGCTCACTGTAACACGTGCATTGCATTGGAGACTTGAGTACATGAAATCTGCACGCGTTCAGCCCCACTTGCCCGCATTCGCTATCGCTCATGCGTGCATTTTGGGGCTTCACTAGTGCAGATTTCATGCACTGAAAACTCGCATGCACTGCAACATAACTACCATTGCTTGCTTTGTGCCTACATACCTCTCTCTACTCCATTCATCACTTCATAGCGTCGAATACAGTCGGTAATATGTTAAATAAACTATCATCATCAGCTAGGAACGTGGCGGCGATTTGTTGTCGAAGAAGAAGTATTATATCGAATAAAAACTTGCACACCATACAACACTCTTCAATAAATTATGATGCATCATCAATAAGGAACAACCAATTAGCAATAAGATGGCACGGTGGCGGTCCAGGTACTTACGCTTTTCTTTTATGTTTAATATCTTCTTTCTCTATGGTCTTTTATACTCTTTCTAACAAATTGCAATCAACACATGATATGAACAAACAAAACATATGATTGGCAGGCCCTGATGCACCCACAATAAACATAACATTTGTCAACCCTGATGATAGTAAAACACCAATAGTTGCACGAGTTGGTGAAACATTATTACAAACAGCACATCGAACTGGTATTGAAATGGAAGGTGCATGTGAGGGTGTATGTGCATGTTCAACATGTCATATCATATTAGAACCTGAATTATATGAGCAGGAATTAGATTTATTAGAAGATGGAGCATTAGGTGAAGATGAAGAAGATATGTTGGATATGGCATTTGGATTATCCGAAACTAGTAGATTGGGATGTCAAGTTACATTAAAAGAGAACATGGACGGTGCAGTGTTTACTTTACCCAAGGCGACTCGAAATTTCTATGTCGATGGACATAAACCTACACCTCATTAATATGATGAAGAGATCAAATTATCAACTGACAAAAATGTTTACAACAATGAGTGACTTCTGTATTAGAAAGAGATACTCAGGAGTCACCTCCTATACTAATAAAACGTTTGAATATTCGAGTGTGTCTGAGAGCCTTTTCCTTCCGCTTCTTTTCTCTTGCAATCTCTTCGAAATCTACAATCTTGCCAGTCTTATCGACATACGGTCTTTTAAACAGCGTACTACCTTGCTTAGCAAATACTTCTAATGCATAGTAATAAAGCATGAGATCATATTGATCCCTTTGTGTAACAAGTTTCCAATCATCACTACCTCTTTCGATATGAAATGCTTCACTCTCGGTATTTGGTGACTCTTCTGCCATCAGATATTTGCTTGTACATCCGTCTGTGGATTGTTTCAATTTGTAATACATTTCCAAACGTTTTATTGTCTCTTCGAGATAGCCTGCAATACCTATGAAGAATTTTCGAGCTAATATCCCCTTTGCAACCATTAAATGATCCTCTGTCAATTCTCCTTGTTTGTTGTTTGTTAATGATCTTACAACCCAATTGTCAATATACTGGTTACTTTGTATATACTCTTCAAAATTCATTCCCCACTCTCGTGAATTGAACAATTTCTCTGCTTGCATAACAGGATGTTGAAGTATGGTAAAAGCTCGACCTTTGTGATTATTGTTGAAGATCATAGTACCATCTAAAAAGTAGCTCGTTGCAATCACATCTACAAATCCCAAGTCAATCAAGTTTTGTTGTCGCGCATTAGCCAATCCTTTTCGTGTCTGTGTATCCACATTTAACACTCCGTCTATATATGTTAGTGATTCTGGGTTTAGACGCTTTTCAGTACGTCTTAGATTGTAACACTTTGTCATTATTGTTTTGATATTGCCACCTTTTGCCCTCGGTACAACAAAGAAAAAGATGGGCTCATTATCTCTCGGCTCTCGTAAATCAACTAATCTGTTTAGTGGATATTGTTCATCTTCATCTTCTAAGGTTTTGATATATTCCCCATTATCATCCACTACTACATAGTATGGCTTGGATGGATGGATAGAAGGGTAGAATCCACTACGAGTAACGAATTGTGTCTTCTGTAGAGGGTGTTGAAATTTTACTTCAAGTGAACGTCGATGTATCTTGAGCTGTCGATATCGTACTGCTCTAAATTGTACCACAACTGATGATATGAATACAACCAATAAGAAGAAGGGGAGCGCTGCTGTATGTGCAGGCTTCCGCCGCAAACATAGTGGGAGGGGTACCATATTCATTCTACTCTTATACTATTTTATGAGATCAGAGTGTTTTTAGGATACCCCGAAAAATATACTCTCATAAAATATTTCATCATTACGGAGGGCGAGTTGGGCACCTACCTACTAGGTATTGTATTGATATTGATATTGGTCTATATCTGGGATCATGAGCAGCTTTGGTACTTACTCTCCTCCACCGTTATTGCAAGTACCTCCATTTATAACGAATAGTATCGAATTCATTCGGCACTTTGTCCTCTTCCTCCTACTACCAATCTTCACTGTTATATTACTTGCCTTTGTCTCTGCGGCAATTGCTCGTTATATATACAAAAAGATATTTGCTAGATATGCTACACCGCAAGAATTATTAGAAGATGCTTTAAATCAGTTGAAGGATAATAAGAGTTGGAGTAGAGACAAAGCATTAGATACACTACGGTTAGTTATACAACTACATCCAGAGAAGGCATTTAGTGGTAATGTTGATATGATAATGAAACCGTATATAATCTTGGCCAATGAATTATTTTATGGTTACATACAAGACGGTAATAGTAAAACTGGAATAAGAAGAATGAAAGAGAATAATACATGTAGACGAAGGGGTACAACAAAGCAACAATGTATAGATTCACCAACACTTTTAGAATGCCAAGATATCATACAACAAGGACTCGATATCAACCCCCAAAACGATTCATTGCTAAAACTTCAAGTTGAAGTGCAGATAATCAAGAAATATGGAAAGAACGAATCACATGTTAAGATGTTAAATGCTGGTTATATGGGGAGTACCTAGTAGTTGATTCAGATAAACTGATTAGGATCATGACTAATCTTACAATTTAAGACGATTAGTAGTATCTATTGCTGCGATCAAGTTATTCCTTGGATTTGGCAGAAAATCAAGTTGGATTTCGCCGTGCAAAGTAGCCCCAACATTAGCAAATGAAAAAGAAATACGATTACTCTTCATCCAGCTTCTCAATGATGATGGTCGTCCATTCAATGGATGATCATGTGGTGTAAATTGTTGCTGTTGTTTTTCATCTCTCCTCATCGCGTCATGAAACATATCATTAGATAAAACGTATCCACCTAAAACTGATGCTGGTAGTGTATCATCTTCATCCATTATACCGCCCATTGTTTCATCATGTTGTTGCATATTATTATCACGCCGTTGTTCTGCAAGTCGTCTGTCATCTTCTCTTCTTGCCAATGCAATACAATATGCATCATCGTCGTCTCCTGGCGCTGAGAATAGTCAAGGGTTCAGTTCTTATCCCCAATATGATCAAACAATAAGCCAAAAGAGAAAGATTTACTTACGACATGCAACCAGAAACCCTCTTTGTCGTAAATTTCGAAGCTCCTCTACCTCTTCCGTGACCATTTTTGCATCGGCATCTCCTCTAGTTCTATTTTGTAAATGATATGTATCAGCAGGACGCCTGTATTTGTTTTTGTGATTCGGTATGATTTGATATAAAATAAACATCACATTAAAGTTTGAATTACAATATTATAATGAATGCAAAATAGACAAGTACTCACGGTTTCAATTGATACCAAGATATAGGAACAACGGCTTGCACTCTGCAATTATTCTTTAAGAAGTACTCAATTGCAAGTGTAATACCTTTTGGATCTGGTTGTCTTCGCTGACTACCTCCTAGGACGGGATGTAATGATTCACTGTAATTGTAT
>Ga0214480_100621_pt1 | contig 17608 bp, 10 predicted proteins | sample M1_20Mar14CPVII9_3_FD_165042 | JGI IMG/M metagenome (GOLD analysis project Ga0214480, IMG submission 165042) | Marine eukaryotic communities from Monterey Bay, California, United States - M1_20Mar14CPVII9sort6BwellE17 | ecosystem: Environmental > Aquatic > Marine > Unclassified | place: USA... | reverse complement strand
ACTGACATACTACCTGGAGTTGCTGATCAAGATTTAGGATATGTATCTGGTATCTTGCGTATTCGACACAGACAATTAACCAATATCCCCCGGACCCCCTTATAGAGTTTTTATGAAAACTGAATTCTTGTATTTCATCATCTTCATCGTTTCTTTTAATACGGTGAAGCGTACTTCTGTTAGTGATATCTTTTGAAATATCTTCTACATTGATACTATCAGCTTGTGCATCGTACATTTGAATTGTATTCATTGTGCTATTTTGCAATATTATACTAATCGGTGCATATGTAAATTGTAAATTATAGCTCTCTCTAAATGATTCAGCGGCAGCAAAAGGCATAGATATAAGATGAAGATAAGCAATTAGCGATCCGTATAATATCAGCATACAATAACTAATAACCTTTGATATTGCAGTATTCTTAGACAGCACCCTCTTCTAATTTCTAATACACCACTTACTGATTATCGTACCAATAAAAATATGATGTTGAGTAATGAGTATCATCCAATAACAACAAACTTCGCCACCGCCTGCAAAACTATATAAAAAAATACACCACTATACACTCACCTAATCTCCCTCGTATCAATCAAAGATCGATCATACCTGATATACAGTACTATTCGCATGCACCTATCGTACCTGCGCACTCATTAACATACTCAACACTTTCCCGGGGAGTTGGATACCGAGCGAAGATGCTCGTTGATGATAACTGATAACGATTACATATTGATCAATAGATACGCTAAGACTTGCAAGATAGCAACTATGATGATACCGTTATCTAATTCTATTTGCTTTTTCAATTGGTAGTGGCTTCTAACTACCTTCTCTGTTTCTTTCTCATGTCTTATTGAAGTGGTATCCTTACCGCGCTAAAAAAGAAACGGTCGTGCGGTCAATAAAGAGCGTACAACATAGTAAAATGTAAAAAGCTTGGCATTGCTTGGCACCTTTATTCTATTGGACTCTACGATAGTAGATTAGTGTAGATATAGATACTACGGTGTGAGATCTTTGGAAGTCGCATATCCAATTTACTGTCAAGTTTTTACAACGAAATATCCACTGTCATTTTAAAGGTGTACCACATTACGGAGGAGGATGAATGGAGTGTATGTTAGGGATACGAGTAGAGGAGGATATGACATTAAGTTATAGATGTGTCTGCGGGCAAGTTTTGTTAGGTTTTGTCTTTATTATAGTAGATCTAACAATGTAGAACTACTATATAGTTAGATTGATTGTGTAATAGTAATAGATATGTCAAAACTGCCCAATACAACTTTGCTCTTATCTTATGCTCCACCTTGCTGAGGCCCAAGTCTTTCGACGATACTTCGCTTACGATCACGAAGAAACTGCTTACGCTGCCTAAACTTCTCTTCCATTTGTGATTCTTCGTCTTCGATATCTTCAAGTTCCTTCTTGAGGCGAGTCTCGACATACAAAAGAGGCATACCCCTGACGAATTGATAGATTGATGACAGCTTCCTTGGCCCGATACGCCGGCCAATAATTGGTATCGTAATTGCCGATGCTCTTTCTAACCAGTTGATCATGAGAGGCAAGACTTTGAATTCCCATTCAAAGAACGGCATCATATCAAAATCATTATGATGCTTTAGAATCTTGATCATTGCAACTTGCTTCTTGTCATTTCTTTCATTCAATTCAAGTAAATGTCCAATGGTGTTAATTTGATCTGCATTCATGTTTGTATCTTCACCTGTACCCATCCCTCCATTCACCGTCCGAAGGGTATGATTTGATAAGAAGGTTGAGTTGACACTTGTTGTGTCACAAAGAAGTCTAGAGAATGATTCCCATCCCTTTTCAGTAATTGTGTGGTTACTACCCAGGCTCAAGTTAATCAAAGAGGAGTTCTTTCTAAGGGAACTTGCAATTTCAGCAGCTGCTTCGTCGTCGACATTGTTGTTTGTGAGATTCAGCTCCGACAAATTAGAGGTGGGAGATTTTAATATACTGGCAAGGTGCTGCCATCCTCTGGTTGTAATAGAGGAGTTATTGAACAGTCTCAATGTATTGAGATGACTGCACTTCTTCAAAGCAGGTACTAAAGCATCTATCCCCTCATCGTCTAGTTCATTGCTGCCAAGATCAAGTACTTCTAATTGAGTAACCGAGTGTTCCAACAGAGTTGCCATTGCTATGCACCCATTTCTACCTACACAGTTACCCTCAAAGTCAATATGTTGCAAATTAGGATGCATACTCAAGGCGGTGACAATATCAACACTCCCAATATCATTGTTCACTAGAAACAACTTAGTCAGTGAACTGTCTTTGCAACTACCAAGTGCCAATGCTAATGCACGACTTTCTTCAACTCCAAAATCACAATTCTCTATCTGAAGTACCTTAAGATTATCATTGTTTTTGAAGAATGGACTCAGCATAGTAAATATCTTGCCACCCAATTGACCCAATAGATCCATCTCATCAATATTTAATTTGTAAATTGACTTGTTGCAGTTTAATCCTCTGATGAATGGCTCAACAACATCTATATCATTTGAAAGGTCAAAGTCATTGATATATAACTCCTCAACACAATCACTTTTACCAACAAAATACCCCAGCCATCCCATATCCTTAGCACCCTCGGGGACATAAATCAACTCATCTTCTCCTTCATCAAAGTGTTGATTTTGGATCGATAAAGTATAATTATCTCCTTCCTCGTTTAGTTTAATACGATCGAGTACAGCCCTATTATTATCATCATTAGCAATATCATCTACTTTAATAGTATCGGCTTGTGCGTCATACATTTGAATATTCATGTCAGTTGATTGTTTTAGGTATTAGGTGTAACTTTTGGTGAATAATGAATATAGATAATTGTATCTAATGTTTCGACGGTAAAAGGCATAGATATAAGTATAAGCAATAAGCGATCCGTATAATATCAGCATACAATATCTATAAATAACCTTATGATATTGCTGTATTAGCTTTCTGTCTCTTGATTCTATACTAAATCTACCGACTACTGACGCAAGCATGAAAAATGATTGAGTATTATCCAATACAATACACAACAAAACTATCATACTGCCGCCACCGCCACCACCGCTACAAAAAAAAACATATAAAATACACCACAATACACTCACCTTATTCTTCTCGGCTTAATCAATCAATAGGAAGCACTAGCGTCCTTGCATGAAGAACTCGTAACTCCACCAACTCAACTCTCATGGTAGGAATAAAAAAGTGTTGTGTCTCCATATTAGAGTGAGTTGCACTCACACCTTGCCACTGCGTGCGGACGAGGGAGGAAGAAGAGACGTCGTGTAGTGAAATTTATGAGTTTCTTAGCTTTTGCAATAGTGATGATATAACAAGGCCGACTCTTCAAGGACACAAGATGTGTACTCCTAGACCGTCGCGGGTTAAGAGTAAGAGAGCTCAAAAGTTTATAAAAGTGTAGGTGTTCACACTAAAATTAAACTAAAGCCGAACTATCACATAATGTTACAATTTTACAATTAAGGCCGCCGACCGAGTCTATCTATGATACTTTTCTTACGCTCTTCTAACAATAACTTACGCTGCTCAATCAATATCTTACGCTGATCAAGTTCGGGTAATTCCTCTTTAATATCGTCCAGTTCCTTCTTTAGACGAGTCTCCACATACAAAAGAGGCATACCCCTGACAAATTGGTAAATAGATGATAGCTTCCCTCGCCTGACACGCTGGCCGAAACTTACTACTGGCATGATTGCCGATGCTCTTTCAAACCAATTGATCATGAGGGGCAAGATCTTGAATTCCCACTCAAAGAACGGCATCATGTCAAAATCATCGTGATATTTGAGAATCTTAACCATTGCAACTTCTTTCTTATTAGCAATTTGATTCATATTAAGCAATGGTCTCACCAAGTTTTGAAAGGGGTAGTCATGGCGTCCATTGAACATGTGCCGAAGGGTGTGGTTTGATTTATAGGTCGAGTTGACACTTGATGTGTCACAAAGAAGTTTCGAGAAGGCTTCCCCACCACGAGTAATTGATTCATTGTTGTCTACACTGAATGTAGTAAATGTGCAGTTGTTTACCAGTGAACTTGCAAATGCAACCAAGGCATCATCATCAATTGCATTGCCTAATAAATGTAATGTTTCCAACTTTGAGGTGGGAGGTTCCAATGTACTAGCAAGTTGTTTCCACCCACCTGAAGCAATAGATTCATTTCTACTAAGCCTCAATGTATGTAACTGAGAACAATTCTTTAATGCAGGAACCAAAGCAGTTATACTCTCATCATCTAATTCATTATCGCCGAGATCAAGATGTTGTAACTGAGTTACTGAGTTTTGAAACAAAGTGGCTAATGCCTTGCAACCATTCTGGTTGAGCCGGTTCCCAGCCAAATCAATCTCTTGTAATTGTGGATGCATACTTAATGATGTAATAATATCAACTAATGCCTCATCAGAGATATCATTATCATTTAGCTCCATATTTTTCAATGATTTACTTTTACTACTTCCAATTGCCAAGGCCAACAAGCGCCATCCATCGTCTGTCAAATCACCCCAGTGGCAGTTGCTTACCTTTAGGTTGACAAGGGGGTTATAGTTATTTTCAAAGAAAGGACCCAGCATTGTAAACATCTTGCCATCCAATAGGTCCATACTGCGAAAATCCAATGTGTTAATTGATCTGTTGTTGCTTACCCCCATGAGAAATGGCTTGATGATATCAATACTCATATCGTCGAAATCTCTTAAGTGCAGCTCCTTTAGATGCTCATTTTTGCCAACGAAATATCCCAACCAACCCATATCATTAGCACCCTCAGGAACATAATCAATGCAACTCTCTCCTTCTTCATCATGTTGATTTTGTATATACAAAGCGATATTATTTTCATCATATTTACTGTTTCGTTTGATACGTCGAAGCACAATCCTGTTATTTTGATTAGATGCAATATCTCCTATGTCGATAGTATCAGCTTGTGCATCGTACATCTGAATAGTATTGATTGTGTTATGTTGATCTATTATCTAATGTCTATCCGTGCTAAAGAAGGCGACATAGTATGTATAATTAGTATAAACAAAATCAATCCGTACAATATCAGCATACAATTACCTACAATTACTAACCTTATAATATTATATTGCTGTATTATCAGCTGAGCAATAAAAAAATGTTGAGACATAATATATCAATAAAATAAACAATCCTGCCGCCACCGCCTGTAACACCATATAAAATACAACATTATACACTCACCTTATTCTTCACTCCTAGAGACAATGAATCAATAGCAGCTGTGCAATCGCCTACCTAGATCATTTAAGAGATCATTACTGAATGAGGTGCCAGGGCCAGGGCAAAGGATACCGAAGAGAGATACACAAAGTAGATGCTTACTATACATACATTATACAATCGCCGAGATTTGACAGGTAGGACCCCCTACGATATCTATTATATTATGCCACCACCATAGATCTATCAGTATGCTATGCTCCTTTCAAATGGTAGTGGTCCCTATAAAAACACGTTGGTTGAAGTTTGGATACCGCCCCCGGGCTCTCGCGCTAAAAAACGACCGCGCGCTCGCACAAAACAAGCAAAGAGGCGGCCGACCGTACGTCAATCAATCTACCTAATAATGAGAGGAGATATATTGACACCATTATTCTATCGGTGGCGATAGTATTGGTGAATTAATAGGTTCTAAGAAATTGGTACGAGAGTTCGGGTTCAAGTTTTTATTTGCAACTACACAAATTCCGTTGTCATTTTTGAAGTGTATGTACCAACATTACAGCAAACATAGATAACAAAACTAAAACAACACAACAATGGGTGGACTAAAAGCTCGATTAGCAAGGGCATTCCTAAACTTCCTAGATGAACACGGAGATTACCGTACCGAATTAGAAGCCACCGCAGCCCGTGCCGCTGCCGCAGAAGCTAACAGCTTATTCGCTAAAGATAAAGCAGGACGTAAGAAGAAGAAAAAACGTGGCAAAGATGGTAGCTGGATATACATTGATGAAGATGAACTACTATTACAACCTCCCGTACAACCTACAGAGAAGAAAGGGACACAACTACCCGAGGATCCATATGAACAAATCCAATTTTATTACAATACATTTAAAACACACACTACATCCCAAATACACAACCAATTATCAATCTATAGTAGTAATACTAAGAATTGGTTACATAATGAATTACACCATACTAAGCATGTATCATCTATTAGTTTTGTAATGTTATGTACTATTGGTATATTGTATGGAGTTAAATTACGGAATAAGAAAATGATGAAATTGGTTAGGATACATTCTATACTCGGAAAAACATTTAATCTACGTGATTATATACTCAACTCCTTCATCAAAGGTAGGGTATTACTACAACTCACTCAAAGCGGTAGTGAACAAATCCATAAACTTCAAGAAAAGGCAGAGAAAGCAGAAGTGGCAGCACTAAGTGCAATGAGACCATATCAACGTAAAAAGTATGAAAATTATATAAAAATAATGAAGGTATGGGAAATTGTTGTAAAGGTATTATTGGTGGCAGGATTGTGTTTGAGTGGTTTTACTTTTTTGTGGGGTTTAAATGGTTTAGTTAAGGGTACTACTAGTTATGGTTTATCAAATGGCGGGTTGGATGGTTCAGCAGCTATGGGAGGCAGCAGCAACAGTTTGGGTGGTATGAACAATGGTGGATTGGATGGACAAATCTATTCGTACAATGGTCCCACAGATTCAGATGGTTATCCAATAAATATACGTAATGTTGCTGAGGAGAATTATGCCAATTGTTTATTGAATGCTGAAGGGAATGGTATTTTGGTAAGTTTATTGTTTTTTGATGTGATGTTTGTGTTTGGGGATTATTGTTTGTGTGGATTTTATGTCGAGATTTTGGGACTAGTGGGTAATGTATTTAAGGATTGACGGGTTTGGATTGTTGAGGTATATCAGGGCTATGCGGTTGATTGAGGGGTGTAGCAGCTGATACATAGCTGCTGAATTTATGAACCTCTTATCAAACAAATACAATCTAACCCCCAATTCTCCATATTTTGCCCCCTCATCTTATCGTATAGGATCCAACAAGTGTATGCAATGTAGAGAGTTTCTTTGACGAGGCTGCTGCTGCTGCCCAATCATCAAATGAGTACACCATACAACCAGTAACATCACCACTCCGTACCAAAATCAATAATCTACTTACCAACAAACTACACATACCAAAATCAATATCAAATTATCTAACAACACTACAAACACAAACATTAACCTACCTAACAGCATTATATACCTTCATCCTATTCCTAACATCACATTACATTGCGTACAAGATACATTCGGCCACTATCCAAAATGATCCAATGAAACACTTTGTTATATCAGCAACCGATAAATCCATCAAGGCAGATGGTACCGTTGCTGCCAAGAAGGGTGAGACAGAAGCACAACGTAAAAAACGTGAACGAATGTTACAAAATGAAAGACTAAAAGCTAAAATGGCACAACTTGCCATGGAGGCCAAGCAACGTGTCCAAGAACGTCGTGAACGTCTCGAGGGTGCCGCGGCAGTAGAAAAAGAAAAGGAAGAAGCACAAAAGAAGGTCGTGGAAGAACAAGAAGAGATTGTTAAGATGCATGGACGACAATATATGATGGTCAAGGCAGGCGTGCCAGATGGTGCTATATTAAACTCATTTCTAGCCGAGGGTATGGATAACGAAGAAGAGAATAAGGGTATAATTGAACAATTAAAGGCAATTAAAGTCCGTAGGGCTGAGGAGGCACGTAAAGCGGAAGAATTGGAGGCTAAGAAACTTGAAGACGAGAAGAAGGCTGAGGAGGAGAAGGAGTTGATTGCCAAGGAACGGTTAAGACAGATGAAGTTAAAGGGTAAGGCTGGTTCAACCAAATGGAAGAAGGGTGGTAGCTCTACTAATACGGGGACGGATGAGTCGGATAGTAAGGGCACAGTTCATATTGGCAGTGTCAAGCAGCAGGGAGATGGTAGTGTCACATCAACATCATCTGTCACCACCATTGGTACCAAGTCTACCACAGCATCTGCCGATCCAAGTGCTGCCAAGTCAGCCATGCTAGGACAAATCGGCGGTGGTCAAGGTGGATTAAAGAGTGCATCATTACGTAAAGTCCCAACCAAAATTAAAACATCACCCACCCCACGTCCAGGCAGTTCCACAATCATATCAGGTAATCTACCAACTGGTGCCAAGAGTGATAAGCGTTGGGATCGTGATACCAAGACATGGGTCGTTGCTGATGAAAAGGGTGATGAAACTTGGGCTGATAAGATGGCGGCCAAGAGTCCTGTTAAGATTATCACCCCCAAGAAGTCGAATATGAGTCGGAGTGGTAGTAGTACCTCTGTTAAGTCTCCTCCACAAATCAAGAATAAGGGTGATGAGATGCCACCGGCCATGCCATCCGCTAATACCGCCCAAGTTGACAAGGCGGAGGCCATAGAAGCTGATATCCCGCACATCGGCACTCTTGAAGAGGCAGCCGCTGCCCCTGATAATAACAGCAAGAAGGAGCTCGATGATGGCAATGCCTCGTCTCAATCAAGTTCTCCTCCTCCAATCATGGTCCCTATCTCTTCCTCACCTGATTGTCAGGTAGACATACCTTCATCGTTATTTGATGATAACAATTCCAATTCAACATCATCATGGGCACAACGTCCATCGGCACGTGATATCCAAGCTGCCATGACGGAATTGGAAAATGCCCCCGATGAAGAAGAAGAGGAGTTAGTAGCACCGCCCTCACCGGCATATGAAATGGCATTACGAACTTCCAACTCAAGTTGGGATCGTCGTCCATCTAGTAAAGATGTCATGGATAAAATCCGTGCCGTGGAAATGCTCGAGGCCAAGGAGAAGGAAGAGAAGAAGGCCTTTGCCAATGAATGCACCCCGCGTCGTGTTGGTGGTAGAAGTAGTCCATTACGTTCCTCGGGGATGCGTCAACAAATTACTGATCCACTTGCCATTATTGACGAGTCCAAAGATGCCATCATTAACTCATCCCCATCATTTGAATTCAAACGCAAGTCTAGCAAGAGTGCCGGTGGTGTTGATAATGCCTCGGACGATGAGATTTCCGAATTGTCCGAGCCTACCATCCATTCAATAGAACATAATGCCTTACTCAAGGGTCGATCGATACCCCAAGCCTTGTTTATTAAACAGAGTAATAACAATACATCCGTAATGAGTCCTATGTTGGCATTGACCCCGACGGAACGAAAGAAGTGCTTACCTCCTTTGTCATCTGAACAGGAGGGTAGATTGAAGGTACCTCCATTGGAAGAAGAGTCTGGTGCCAAACTTGACGATAATGAAAAGAAGAAGGAAGATGTTGCCCCTATAGTTGAAGAAACGGAGGAGCAGAAACAACGACGACTCAAGGCCGAAGCAAGGGCTAAGAAGATGGAGGCTATTACTGCCCGTCGGAATGCTGGAGAGGATGATGATGCATCAGCCGTGTCGGGTATCTCCAAACGTCATCGTATGAGAAGGAAGAAGAAGGTACAAATGGCAGCCACACAAGAAGAAGATAGTGTTGATGCAGCCTCTGCCTCACAGAAGAGTGATGATAAGAGTAGTGCCGGAACTCCAACTCGTATCAAGGTAGAAACAGAAGAAGACAAACTTCGTAAGAAACGTGCCGAGGCAAGGGCCAAGAAGATGGAGGCAATGGCTGCACGGAGGAATGCCGGTAAGGATATGGATGATGATAATACTGCCGTGTCAGGTATCTCAAGGCGGCATAGAATCCGTAGGAAGAAGTCAGCCCTGGCAGCTATTACACCAGAAGAACGGGAACGTAATGATTGGAAGAAGAATGTGTATATCTCTATATTGAAGTCCGAACAAGTACAGTGGCAAACCTCCATCTATTCACATGTCCTTACTGCTGAAACTACAAGATCCAAGAACATTCAAGAACGGAAGGAGCTGGAGGAGCAGAATGCTGCCGCTCACCGACGTATTGAGAGTAAGAAGCGTCTCGAAAAGAGAGCTAAGAAGTTTGCAGCCAAGGCTGATAGATTCCATCAGATCCGTCGTGACGGTGCAGATGATGATGAGAGTAGTGTAGTGAGCTCTGCAAGTAGAATGAGGAGAAGACGTACACGTAAATCAATTGCAGTGAAAAAGAGTATTATTGAATGTCCTGTGGAGGAAAGTACACCAACCCTGAAAGAAGAAGCGTCTCCAAAAAAGGCAACGCCGGTAGAAGAATCACCTGAAGAAAGTTCTGCCGCTGTAGTCCCCGAACCAGAGACACCTCAAATAGAAGAGACGTCTCAAGTTTCTCCTGTAGAGCCTTCCCCTGCTGTAGTCCCTCAACCGGAGACACCTCAGATAGAAGAGACTCCTTCCTCTGCCGTAGTGGTTCCTGAGCCAGAAGTAGCGTCTGAGGAGAAGTCCTCTGCCAAGACGATGAGAAATCGTAGAAGAAAGGCAGCCAAGAAAGCAAAGAAGAAGGCCGAGGCAAAATAGTTTATGGGGAATGCAACTACCAGCCTGCTATGCCAAGTGGAAGTGAGAATAGATGGAGAGTAGCGGAGTGGGGAGTGACGTTGATATGAGCTATTATATGAGTCATCCTGCTATATGGTATGTACGTAATCTTGAGGAGAAATAACATAGACTTAATTCTCTCGTTAAGGAATACAAGTAAAAAGACTCAGAACTGAAACATAGTTTGGTTTGAGTAGTTGAGCATATTAGATATAAATACTAGATGCCTATCTACAACCCCCATGTATTCCCGATGGAGTGACAGAATCACAGCCGCTGGTCAAGTCTTTCCATGATACTTCTCTTTCGTTTTTGAGACAACTGGTGCTTCGTCTCCAGATCAAGCGGTTTCTCTTCCGATTCCTCCTGTTCCTCTTCCATTTGTGTCTCTTCAGCTTTGATATCTTCTAATTCTTTCCTAAGGCGTGCCTCAACATACAACACTGGCATACCCCTGACGAATTGGTAGATTGATGATAGTTTTCTTGGTCCAATATTAGGTTCAAAGTCCTCTGGCATATCAACAGTGGACGCCTTCTCAAACCAATCAATCATGAGAGGCAAGACTTTGAATTCCCATTCAAAGAATGGCGTCATATCAAAATCATTGTGATGTTGTAGTATCTTAATCAATGCCACCTCTTTCTTATCGTTTCTTTTGTTCAATGTAAATAAAGGTTGAAGTATGGCTACACCAGCAATTCCATAACCAAGGGTATGGTTCGATAGATAGGTTGAATTTATACTCGATTTGTCACAGAGGAGTTTGGAAAAGCTTTCCCAACCCTTTTCAGTAATTTTGTAGTTACTATCCAGGCCCAAGTTAGTCAGAGAGGAGTTATTTCTAAGGAAACTTGCAAATGAAGTCACTACCTCATCACCAACATTGTTGTCTTTAGCATCGAGATCCGTAATGTTGACATTGGGAGAATCCAATATACTTACAAGTTGTTGCCACCCTTTAGTTGTAATTGCTGGGTTGCCGCAAAGTCTCAGTGTGTCTAAATTCCTGCAATTCTTCAAAGCAGGTACCAAAACATCAATTCCCTCATCATCTAAGAGAACATTGCCAAGATCAAGAGTCTCTAATTCAGTCGTAGAGCATGTCAGTAAAGTCAATAATGCTATACATCCATTTTTATGAAGCCTATTCCCATCCAAATCAAGATACTTCAAATTAGTATGCATATCTAATGCTGTAATGATATCTACCATACCTTCATCGGCAATATTGCTATTCAATAGTGTAACATGTTGTAATGACTTTTTGCAACTACCAATTGCCAAGGCAAGTAGACGTGCCCCCTCAGCCCCTAAGATACACTCTTCTATAGTGAGTACGTCAAGATTATTATTGTTTTTGAAGAATGGACCAAGCATAGTAAATATCTGGCCACACAATTGATCCATATGGTAGAAATTTAATGTCGTAATTGATTTATTGTTGTTTACCCCCATAATAAATGGCTCAAGAACATCACTAACACTTGCCCCAGAGGGAGGTTCAAAGTCTCTAAAGTACAAATCCTTTAGATGATTGTTCTTACTAATAAAGTAACCCAACCATCCCATATCATTCCAACCCTCGGGAACGTAGTCAATACAACCTTCCCCTTCTTCATCGTAATGATTTTGTATATACAAATAATTTGATGAATCACTTTTTTCGTTTGCCTTTATGCGCTCAAGCACAATCCTGTTGTTGTAATTTGTTGCAATATCTTCGACCTTGATACTGTCGGCCTGTGCATCATACATTTGTGGTGTCATCATCGTATTGATTTACTAATTTGATGGTCGGTGCATGTACCTAAAATTTATTGATGCAATAAAGTGGTTAAGTATAAAATAACGCCACCACATATGTATACACGGCACGATAATAAAGACCGTACCTTATATTTCTCACTCCTAGATTAGTTGGTTTGTTTGTATCTATAGATATATTATCCAGGGATATGAATATGTAAGCACTTATCACACACTTTCTTTTATGTCATTTTTATTTTGTACATTGTTCACTTACCAAAATATTAAGTTGTATGCGATGTTGATCAGCTATAAAACAATCAGCATCATAAACTCACCGTCTAACACTATAGAGTATGTGGTGATAAAAGAGTATATCCGCCACCTATCAAGCTGCCATCTCCCCAACTGTCTCTATTGCGACAATCTCTCCATGCTATTAACTTCATTGTGGCGTCTTAACGGGACTGGGGATCACGAGTCACCAGTACAAAAATTTATTGGCTTAATTATGGAGAGAGTATGTACTATTTGGTTGATAGGTGAAGGTATACTTTACTATATATCACCACGAAAGTACTATTCAGACGGTGAGTGCTGTACTGTATATTTCGTGTTATGATAGTGTGTTTTTAGCCGAACAGCTCACATGCATACTACACCTTTTTTCCCCTTTAACTTTATTAAGTCTCTCATTGCTATTACACTTACTACTTCTATAACTTGCTCATATAAGGTTAGTATTTGTATTTTAATCTAAAGTGGCTGATTGTTGTTTGTACTATATCTTACTTTATTGTCGCATCTTTATGATGATAGCTCAGGATATCTCCACAAAAAATAATTTAAAGTTATACTCAATTATAAGCTCCACGATGATGACAACAGATATGTATGATGCACAGGCAAGTAGTATCATAATAGAAGATATTACAACAGACGAAAGTAATAGAATGATACTTAAGCGTATGAGGAGAAACAAAAATACACATATATACACATTGTATATCCAAAATCAACATCAGAACGAAGAAGATTGCAATGAATATGTTCCAGAGGGTGCCAATGATATGGGATGGTTAGGGTATTTTATTGGTAAAAGCAATGATCTCAAAGATCTTTACATTAGTGATGTCGACACTTCAAACATAGATGTCAAACCATTCTTTAGTGGAGTAAGCAGCAATAAATCAATACGCAGATTAGAATTTTATAATATGGATCTATTGGATGGGGAGATATTCACAATGTTGGATCAATTCTTCAAAAACAATATTAGTCTTGAAGTACTAACTATAAATGGGTGTAATTTGGAAGAGGATGGATGTTGGCGTCTTCTAGCTTTGGCAATTGGGAATTGCAACTCCTTGACTGATTTGACACTAATGAACAACACTATATCCGATGAGGGGTTAGTTGATATCATTACAGCATTGAGTATACATCCTCGTTTACAGCACCTTGATTTGGAAGATAACTGTCTGCAAAAGAATGGGTGTATAGCACTGGCAACATTACTAAAATGTTCTGTTACTGGGTTACAGCAGCTTGATCTTGGCAGTAATGAATTAGATGATGAGAGTATAGGCGTATTGGTCCCTGTATTGAAGAATTATAGTCATTTAGAATCGCTGAGACTAACTGACAATGACTCGATTACATCCAAAGGGTGGCAGCATCTTGCAACAATATTAGAAAACCCTAACTCAAACTTGAAAGAACTAAACCTTTACGGCAGGAGCAATTTTGATGATAAAGCATTGACCGTATTTGCAAGGTCTCTAATAAACAACCGCTCATTGCACACATTGAATTTGAATGACAACCAAGCAATTACTGATGAAGGATGGAAAGTCTTATCGAAATCGCTTTGTGATACATCGAGTGTCAATTCAACCTTCCTCTCGAATCATACCCTTCGATTTTCGGGAAGGCTGAATGGTGTGCCCTCATTACAACCCTTATTTACACTGAACAAAATAAAAGATAAGAAAGAGGTTGCAATTATCAAGATTCTACAGAATCACAACGACTTCGATATGACGCCATTCTTCGAGTGGGAGTTTAAGGTCTTGCCTCTTATGACTGGTTGGTTTGAAAGAGCATCGGTTATTGATATGCCAAAGGACTATGAGCCCAATATCGAACCAAGGAAACTCTCGTCCATCTATCAATTTATCAGAGGTATGCCTCTTCTATATGTGGAGACTTATCTAACTAAAGAGTTAGAAGATATCAAAGCTGCACGAAAACAAAAGGAAGAAGAGTTGGTTGTACTAGAAGAGCGTCAGAAGAGTATTATGAAAAGACTTGGGCAGCAGCGGGGTGCTCCTGCATAGGTGTAGTTGATCTGCTACCGCGGCATATGATTAGTAGTCCTGTAGCTAAGAAATAGTAGAGAGCATCAAGATTAAGTCTTTATGGTTATAATAAGTATGAGTATCCGATAGTACCCCCTGCATTCATTTGCTTCTTCTCTTGTGTCATGGGGGTGTGCAACCCTGGGGTTCACATATAATTGGGCAGCGGCAGTGGCTCGTTCACGTAATTGCTTGGGAGTGAACAGCTCCGCACAATATGACCTTGAGGAGAGACGGGGCCGAAATTAAGCTTGTATGGCCCGCGTCAAGTACAAGGATGGAGAGTCTCAGCAGACTCGAGAGAACACACAGTCTTGAGATCTTCGCCACTCATGCCTCGATGACTTGAGCTCTTCTTTTTGACGGTCTAGTAACACATCTTGTGTCCACATCTTGAAGTACACATCTTGTGTCCACATCTTGAGGTACACATCTTGTGAGCAATTCTCTTAGTCCTTGAAAGTCGTCGACCTTGTTTAATCATCACTATTGCAAAAGCTAAGAAACTCATCATACTTGTCATCCACAGTCTCCTCTTCTTCCTCGTCATCTACACCAGTGGTATTCAACCCTGGCACTCCCTCACTCTCTTCTTCTTGTAAATATTCCTCCTCACTCTCTTCAATAGTCTCTAATGAGTGATGTGTACATATACTACCATTTAACGAACGATCACTACCTGAGGAGCCATTGCTTGTATCGGAACTTGACATGCGTAGTAACGATGGTTCTGAATCATATGTAACTTCGACTATGCCCACACCTGGTTTATACATTTTCAATGGAGTTGAAATTGAAGGTACCTCCTTCTCTACCTTGTTTCTAATTTCATTAACTTCTTCGTCATCAGTAATTGCCTCGTATATTGGTAGTATAACCACAAACAATAGTATAGTTAGTAGTATAGCAAGTAAGAATAATATTTCCGATTGTGATTTATCATGGAGTGTTAATGTTTGTGATATTGATAATTTAATATCAGAGATTGTGTATTTTATATCTGATAGGAGATCTTGTAGTATGTTGATTGCTACGGTTGTTGTTGATGATGATGTTATTATTGGTGGTTGTTGTTCAATGATGGGTTGTACGTGATGTTGTTTAGTTAAGTGTTGTGCACCGAGTGACTTTAAAGCTTGGATAAAACGAGGTGACATATTGTTTGTGTTGTTAATGTTAAGTTTTGATTGCAATGAGATGTTCGACTCAATTTGTATTGTTATTTATGAGACCAACTATGTATCATCAAGAGAGCCGCCGCCGCTGCTGACTACTAATGGAAATGCTGACACCAACAACCTGACACCGGAGGAGGAAGGAGGGCTATTATGTTTAGTGTGATAGCGTGGTTGTATTAGCACTACACTGAAGCCCATTTTCCTCACTGTTGAGCAGATTGAATTCGCTTGAAGAGACAGATTCGGGACACCACGTACTACGGTTGAATCGCTAAATAGAGATATCATTTTTTCGGTGTTGCTCTTCTTCCCTCATTCACTCTCTTTTGTTCTCTAATAAGTAGCGGCGTCTATCTATTGCTCTCTATATCCATCAACGCTAGTATTCACACCCACTAACCATGCCTCTATTCCGTAATATTCTCCGCAAGAAAGCCGCCGAAATCGAGGTACCACCAACAACCTACGATATCACAATTGCACATCTCAAAAACATTATATCAACCATCGACTCCTACATTCCAAATGTCGATACAATTGCAAACTATGTAGAAGATAACAAATTATACATTCTAAGTGCATTATTCGTATTACTTACATTTATTATATTGGTACCATTGAGTAGTGCATTGGATAGTTATCATAAGGAGGTTAAGAGTGAAGAGGATACGAGTATGAGTAAATTATTGAATGTTAGTGAAGGGGACATTACGGCGTTAACTGCCTCCTCGAATGATGATGATGATAGCAATTCCGACAATGGAGATGATATTAGTGACGACGACGGCAGTGTCGACTTAACCTATGAAGACTTTCTCAAATCCATCCCCGGACAAATTAACACTAAAAATCCACAAGATATGTCAGAATTGGATACACCCACCTCTTCACCACCGGTTTCACCTTCAAAGCGTAGTAAACTATTCGGCAATTCATCTTCCGGTGATGATAGGAGTGTAAGGTCAAGTGCATCAATGAAATCATTTAAGAAGAAATTAAGCACGAGCTTTCGAAGTAAGAGTATGAAGAGTAAGGTTTCATTTATTAAGAGATTTGAGGCGAATGTTAAGGCAAATCATTAAGAGTGGGGGAGAGTGCGTAGGATGGTTTGATTTGGGGGGTATGATTGGGGGAGATAGTACGGATATATATATGTGAGTCCTCAAGATATATATACACTCGCATACCGTAAAGAAGTTGCTTGAGACTAGAGAATATGAGCAAGAAGAAGAAGAAGAAGAAGAGCAATTTCTCTCCGACCCCCAAGACAAGATACAAGATCAAGGCAAATAAGTATATGTTCAAGACAAATAAGAGAGAAGTCCATATGAAGATGATATTGAATGGATAATATATGCGTGTTGTCCGTGTCTCCTCAAGTACAAGAAGATAAAGAAGAGAGGAGTATCCCCACATAAGTAGGTTCACTAATATGAAACTAATCAGAACTAAACATTTACACATAAATCACTGCCGCCGCCCAAGTCTATCCATGATACCCTTCTTACGCTCTTCCAATAACAACTTGCGCTGATCAAGTTTGGGTAATTCCTCTTTGATTTCCTCCAGCTCTCTCTTGAGTCGAGCTTCTACATATTCAACTGGCATACCCCTAACAAATTGGTAGATCGACGATAGCTTTTTTGGTCCAATATCAGGCACAAAGTCGGGCAGTATGATTGACGATGCTCTCTCAAACCAATCAACTATAAGAGGTAAAACCTTG
>Ga0214480_100620_pt1 | contig 17611 bp, 11 predicted proteins | sample M1_20Mar14CPVII9_3_FD_165042 | JGI IMG/M metagenome (GOLD analysis project Ga0214480, IMG submission 165042) | Marine eukaryotic communities from Monterey Bay, California, United States - M1_20Mar14CPVII9sort6BwellE17 | ecosystem: Environmental > Aquatic > Marine > Unclassified | place: USA... | reverse complement strand
GTTCAGGACCACGAAGACATCGTAATGACCGTTCGGGAGAATAGTCCGTATCGTCTACATCGGCATGTTGTGCCTTTGTTTCAGATATGGAGCCCATACTTGTCGAGGGACTTACACCCGATCCTCGCTTAGGATCAAAGCTATGTGGCTGTCCGCTTGATGTGATGGTATGTCGGGAGTGGGCTAATATTCGATTAAGTAGGGGGTGAGAGGGGGTAGAGTCAATGAGCACATGTATAAACATGCACGATAAACAAACCAAAAGGAATAACACACAAAGCAATAGCTTACCTTTGCCACCAGCACTACCAGCAGGATATGCCATACTACTCAAGAATACCGAATTCTTATGTAAACTACTATCATCACCTAAATATGCCGAACTAGAATCCACACCCATATTATGAAAGTCAGTAAATGCCTTCCGCTTCTCACGTTCATGTCGTTCAGTACTACTATCACTATTAAGACTATTATTCCTTTGTAAATTTGTATTATTACCATGACTTAGATGTTTGTTATGTAATATGGCTGGTTTACCCTCGGGTAATTTAGCCAAATTGGATACAGCTCCCATTGAATATTCAGATTGGACTCTTGAAAAGTTGGACTTTGGATTATTGTTTATTAACTTGGATGGTGATTGTGATAATAGTTTGTCAGAGGAAGTATGTCCTCGATGTCTAGCTGTGTCTAATAAGCTTTTAGAATCATTTGGTGATTGTGATAATAGTTTATCGGATGATGTAGTAGTATGTCCCCGATGTCTAGCCGAGTCTAAGGAATCCGATGTATCAGAACTATTCCCCCGTCCACGTCTAACTTGATCTAATGCATTTAATTTTGGTGATGAACTTAATAGTTTATTTCTAATTCGGGGTGATCCTGATCCTCCTCCTCTTCTGCTCCCATCCGATGTAGTATCATTAAGGGGTGGTGGAAATAAACTTTCATTTAATAATGCAGCCTTTTCTATACCATCTTGTAATGTTATACATCCCAATGTTCCCGGACTTCTATTAATAGATCCTGAGCCGCCACTATGAGATAATGATGATGGTGTATTATCACCATATTGATTTTGGATAGGAGTATTGGGTACACTACCCGGTGGTGTATTACTTGGTGAATATCTTGAACCACCTCGTCGTAAACTTGCATCTAAATCATCTGTACTTTTGGATGTACTAGTACGACTTCTAACTCGTTTAAAGAAGGAACCTCCCTTTGAACTTAAACTTTCCTTATGCTTCGTTGGTGATGGTGGATGTGTAAAGTTATGTGATAATCTATTATCTATTGTTGCTGTGGCATCTCTCTCACGAGGATTGGTACTACTCTTCTTACTACTTTCTCCCGTACTTGCCCTTCTCAATTGATGTTGCTGTTGAAGATGCTGTTGTGAATTTGAATGATCTAAATCAAATCCATCAACAAATCCACCTTTCGTTAATTCTAAATGTTCTTCTAATGATGGTGATTGACTTCTATTATTCCTATTATTATTACTTGTTGCTGTTGTTGTTGAAGAGAATAATGGTTGTGATACTTTCGATTGTAATAAGGATGTTGCATTCCCTACTGATTGGGAAGTTGTTAATATTCCCTTACTACTGCCACTTGCTCCTTTAGAACTAGTATGATGTTTGTTACTACTCTTCTTCTTTAAGAAACTCTTATAATTCTTCTCCCATGTCTTCTTGGGCGGTGTGCTACTCGGTGAATGTGTAAAGTGTGTAGTAGAACTAGAACTACTTATAGATTCATCTCCACAATGTTGTTGATGCTGTTGAGCAGTCATTAATGTAGATCCACTACCACCACCAAAATCGACACTAAGATGTGTAGGCGGTGAGGGTGGTAATCCATCACTATTACTTAATGTCGGAGATGTATTGGTGATTGAATGTAAACTTGATTTTGATGATACCTTGCGATGTACCTTTGATAGGAAACTCATATTATCTACTCTATCTCTTTTGCTCTTTGTATCAAATTGTGATATAAGAAATTTGGAGTGCATAAGATGAGAATCGTTAGTTGTAAGAAAGGGAGATAAAAAGAAACAGTATGTAGCTCGACTCCTCTGCTGACAAACATCCACTGCAATAATGTGTAAAGCAGATATGCATTGCGCCAACATATATAGATGGTACCGACGGATCAAAATACTTTGATGGATACGATTGATTGCAAACTCACCTCAAATCTAACATGTGCACATCACAATATGTCTGTATTTGAGCTCCCTCTAAAGTATAATATCGCTTCTCCTCTTGCACCACTTTTAAGTCTACACCAACGTCTCTATGCAAATATATATAACAAACCACAATAAAGTTAGGCCTATACTCGACACCACTTCAATTAATTTGGATGGCAGAGGCTATAAATAAACAATGCAGAGCTGTGTTGTATTTGCAATTAGTATTGTAAATTATGGTTCCTTATTAACAATAGATTGTAAATTATGGTGATAATGAGATGCTCTTTCCTTATTAACATTAGATGCCGCCTGTTTTGTTTTATCGGCAGATGTTAATTCAACGTGTTCCAGTTGATAACAGCGGTGTTTAAGGCGCTCATGGTCAAAAAAAGTGATCGATGCCGGCAGTGCTAATTTAGTGAGCATTTTTGTCTGATCAGATATGATGTCATCGGTATCTTTCTAAATGTAATCCGTACTAGAAGTTCCAAAATACTCTTTATGCGTAGGGTACGATACCTAAAATCATGGGCCAAATTTTCTTCGTCAGCAAATCCACACATTTTTCTTCCACTTCAATTTCCAACCACAACATACAATAGCACGATATTAGCACGCTCCGTTCTCTCTATTAATACAGTCTAAACTATAAAATCATGGCAAAGAAGGCAAACGAAAAGAAGGGAGCAAAGGTTTTCAAAACCAAGTGTTCCCAATGTCACACAGTTGAGGCCGGCGGTGCGCACAAGCAAGGTCCTAACCTACATGGTTTCTTTGGTCGTCAATCTGGACAAGCTGACGGATATTCCTACTCTTCTGCTAATAAGAAATCTGGTATTACATGGGGTGATGATACATTATTTGAATATTTGGAAAATCCTAAAAAGTATATCAAGGTACGTTCTTGTTATGGTAGTGTTGTTTGATTTATTGCAATGAGTTTGTTTGGGAAAAATAGTCATAGTGCAGGACTGCTACTCGTTTATAAAATATGCCACTTGAAGACCAACAGCGTGTCGAAGAGATGTGTTACTTCAGATAATAAAATATCTGCTATATAGGAAGAGAGATTGACAGAGATTGTTTCAATATCGGTCTCAAGTCAGTGCATGAGATATGAAAATTCAATGCGTTGGGCCTACTTATTATGCAACAGAGTCCAGTAACCAGACGAGAGCCTCTGCCAATGGATGAAATAGTTGGTTCATTTTATGGCATTAGGTTATGGTACTACGTCAACTCATCTTGCTGTTTGGCTGGAGAGTTCGGTGAGGTTTGGCGTATAACGGACATAACTTGGACAAATTAATATTGAGAAAGGCCTTACCATCCAATATGTAAAGGGTTGACAAGTGCTTCCGTCCAATAAGAGGGAATGGTGACAGTGACGATTAGTTCTCATATCCCTTCATATAATATCATCAAACTGTTTGCTCATAAATACAATACTGACCAATGTTTCGTCTCTAATACATTTTTTTCTATCCAAAGGGAACTAAGATGGTCTTCGCCGGAATCAAAAAGCCAGCTGAACGTAAGGATCTTATTGCCTACCTCAAGACTAGTACCTCCGCTTAAGTTTTAAATCATATAAATTTCAGTTGGATTGTATTGGGAAACGAAGGAACAACTCGGTAATTTTGAAATCTACTATGGCATGAAATTAGAAAATGGTTAGTAGATTTTAATATTGAGCTGGGTTTTGGGAGGGAGATGCGGTGATATAAAACTAAGTAAAATTTGTTATATGGGTAATATAGCTGACCAATGATTTAGCTCCGTTGTTAGTGGTCAGTGTATGATGGGTTAGAAATATCCTCAATACCAACAACAAAGGGTGGAACTATTTTATGTCTAGCATTATGACTTGAATGTGCAGTCTATGTTTACCAACTACTGCTACCTGTCTTCTTCATTCGATTGCATCATCAACATATCATATTGCAAACGGTGCATCTTTAACGCAAAGTCTGCAACCATTTGTTCGTATTTCAAAAACTCTGTGATGACTGACATGAACTTGTCATCCTTTTTCAATTCAGCCACAATAGATGATGTAGATATGCTACCCATTTGAGATAGATTCTTAAAAGTATCAATATGTTTAAACATACCCTCTCCCTCCTCTTCATTCACAGAAGCTGTTGTATTGGCAGTATTATCACTCACATCCCCAACATATGTATCGAACATTTCTTCAACCAACTCTTCTCTTTCATCACTACTGAACTCATTAGGTAGAAGTGCTTGCTCTAATATGAGCATTGAATCCTGAAATGTTTCGGTAAACCCAACAATAGGATTGTAGTGAATCAAATTATCAAGAGCAATAGTAGCTTTCTCAGCCGTGCTACTCTTCTTCTTTCTAGTTTCTTCCGCTTGTGTTGGAGTTAAGATATATTTGAAGACACTTTCTTGGTAGTCTCCCCTCTTTCTACTATCATAGACTCTATCTTTGATAAATTGCGCAGTGTCTTCTATTGTCTCCTTCTTGTGTAATGATTGTTCCTTAGCTCTATAGAGTATGGAACTAACATACCGTTCTAATGGTTGTCTAAAGAATACTACATGTTTTGTATTCAGTGGCGTGCTGTCTAATAAACCAATTCGATAATGCCCAGTCAGTATATCAAAATTACTCTGTATAATTGTACTATTGACTGTTGGATACACTCTATCTTCATCCTTGCCCATCTCATCATGCTCTTGTATATGCTCTCTTCCGTCTATTGTATATTTCAAACGACAACTATCCCAATTGTTAGTACTCTTTAATACATGTGACTTTACCCCCGTACATCCGACAAGTAACATTAGTGCTTTACTACATAAATTAGCATAATTTGCAAAGAATTCTCGTAATGTAGACCCGGCTGTTTTATAAATATGTACAAACACAATGAAGGGTCTGTTGGGATTACTAGTCATTGGCTCTTCATCACCACATATCCAATCAACTTTACGAATAGCTGTTGCTGCCATTGACTTGTCATATTTAGGTAGACTACTGATTGGTTGTTTGTTGTGTATCAATGAACGACTATTAGGCTGCTTCTTCTTTTGTATCAGTTTATCTATCGACTGTATTATCGGTGTATCATCATTCAATTGTTGCATCGGTGTAGCTGATATCATTAATTTTGCGTATACTTTAAACGTCAGGAGCATTGATACGGACAACAATGCAAGGGCCGATATCAATAGTAACTTTATCCTTGATATCGAGTATATGCTCAGCGGTTGTTTTGTGTTAAGCTGTACCATCTTATAAAAGTGTATTGGGTTAAGGTGCACCACTCAATATAATTTATAATTTGCAATTATTGACTCGAGTATCAGCCGCCGCCTCGCTACGTCTTGTGATTATATTCCCTCTATATCCTACGCAATATATCAGCACCGCGGGTCTATGTCTTACACCTTATAGTGGCTATTGCTTATGTATTGTATCATAATATATAATAATACTAAAAGACTCCCAATAATATTCCATGCAATAAAGTAAAAAGCCAACAATCACTCGCTCGCCGACAGCCGCGAGGACAATCAATAAATAGAGCTGCGGCAATAGGAATATATTACACTGCCTAGTCGTTGTCTATATTTGAGGCGTATATGCATAGTTAATAATTTGTGTGCCGCCTATACATCTTGATTTTAATTAATAATTAATTTAACAAAATAATAATAATAATAAAATAATGTCATCAACTACAACTACAGATCAAGCACCAGCAAACGTACGCGTTTTGGTACGTGTGAGGCCCTTCAATGAACGTGAGTCTAAATTCAATCCAACAAGTGTATTAGAAGTTGATAATAATAACATGAAATCAAATATTGATTTCGGTATGGACTCATCATCAACTAACAACAACAACAACGATAAAAGTGAAGGGACAATATCAATAGTTGAACAAAGTGGCGGCTACACAAGTGGATATGACAGTGGAGCTAATAATAACAACAACAATAATGTACAACGTTCTTTCACATACGATGCGGTCTTCGGCTCGACATCCCAACAGACGGATATTTATGATTCAGTAAAGGGTATAATTGATGCGGTATGTGCTGGATATAACGGAACAATTGTGGCATATGGACAGACTGGAAGTGGAAAGACACATACCATTTTTGGAGAGGATGGATTGTAAGTTTATTGTTTTATTGTTCTTTTGTATACCTTTGCTTTATGAGATTGCTCACTTAAAAAATCTCCCTCTTTCCTCCAATCAACAACAGACAAGATGATGATAGCAATGCAGGATTAGTACAACGTTCACTCAAATCAATCTTTCATAAGATCGCTGAACAATCACTAATCAGTCCAACGAGTGAAGCATCAGCTGGAGGAGGATCAACAATCCGTACAACAACCAAGGCATCCTTCTGCGAGATATATAATGAACAAGTTTATGATTTGTTATCACCAAATACTGATATTAGTAGTGAAGATACTAAAGGGTTACCAGTACGAGAGGATGCTACCAAAGGTGTATATGTTGAAGGATTAGTAGAGCGTGAAGTATCCAATACTGCCGAGGCATTGGATGTACTTCGTTGTGGTACTGATAATCGTCATGTCGCATCAACACAAATGAATCGAGTATCATCAAGATCACATGCCATGTTTACACTGACAGTCAAGAGTGAGCTCTTTGCTGAGAATGGTGTAAGTAAAGTACGCATGAGTAAATTCACACTTGTAGACCTTGCAGGCAGCGAGAGACAAAAGACCACGGCTACAGATGGTGACCGATTGAAGGAAGCTAGTATGATTAATAATTCATTATTGTGTTTGGGACAAGTTATCAATTCATTAGTTGATCGGGAGAAGGGTAAGAGTAACAATCACGTGCCATTTAGAGATTCTAAGTTGACGTTTCTACTCAGAGATTCTTGGGGTGGTAATAGCAAGACGGCTCTAGTGGCAACTGTCACTCCATCACTTGCTTCATTATCAGAGACGTTATCAACATTAAAGTTTGCACAACGTGCCAAGTTGATTAAGAATACAGCCGTGTTGAACGAGAATACATGTGGGTCAGTGGCAGCACTACAAAAGGAGATTACACGTCTTCGAACTGAGCTGGCAGTTAAGAGTGCAACAGAGGCTGGAGTTCAGGTTGATTCCAAACCAAGCGCTAATGAATCCTCTGATATCACCGTGTCTGTACTACACAACCAGAATACAAAGCTCAGCAAGAAAATCAAGGTATTGAAAGACGCTTCTAACCACCGTGAAATGCAGGTCAAATCAATGAAACGAAAGCTACAACAAGAGACATTGATTCGTAAATGTAAGGAGAGGCGTATCACCTACCTCTCTAGTAAAGGCAAGACAACTGGCATGGAAGAAGATACTAATGGGGATGAGGTTACCACACTGCGTGAAGAGGTGACCATATTGCGAGAGCAGCTTGAAGCACAGCCAACCGAATCGGTAGATTGGATGTTAAAATATAAGGAGGAGAAGGCTAAAGTTGAAGATATGGAAAGCAAGACTACTACCACATTTGATGCCGAAGAGAAGGAGAAGATGGAATCAAAAGTTGTTACATTATTGGACGAGCGCAGTACACTTCAAGCCAAAGTCGAAAGCATGTCCAATGAGCGCAATACTGAAATTGATTCAATCATTAAAGACGTTACCAAATTGGAAAATGCAAATATTATGCTTCAATCTCAACTTGATAAAAAGGAGTCGGTAATCATGGCAAATGAGGAGAAGATTCAAAGTAGTGAAGCACAACTGAACGATCTTGAGAAAGAGATGAAGACCACTCTTGAATGTTTGGAGTCAACACAGGAAAGTCCGCGTTAGTACTTCTTTGTTTTGTGTATTCGTGTGGTCAATATGAAGTCTCGACGGCTTGGCTGTTTTATTGACCTTAGTTTGCCTTTATTGATTGCCCTTGCATATCATATGTACTAACATATGTTTTAATCTCCTCTCTTTCGTCATCATAAACTGCTATAACGCGCATCTTCCAGAATGAATTAACTGCCGAAAAGGCCAAGACTAGTGTGCTTCAAGAGTCGGTGGATAGGATCAAGATTCAAGTTGAGAAAACAAATGCTGCCGTTGCTGAGAATCAGACTAAAGTGGATGGCGCAGAAGAGGAATTGAAGAAGTTATCTGATGAGCACAGTGAATCTACCACTGCCTTGAATACAAAGCTTTCTGAGTTACAAAAGGATCTTGACGCTGCAATGGATGACAACGAGTCACTCATGAAGAAGTTGAAGGATGCCTCTGATGATCTTGATGATAAGAAGACTCAACTACAAAGGCTTGAGCAAGAGAAGGCCGATGCATTGAGTCAACTAGAGGTCAACCAGGAGAAGAACAATACTGACATTGAGTCGTCTAATCTTCAAGAGGAGACACTACGTGCAGAGATTAAGAAGATTGAAGGCTCTGTTGAAACTCTACTCGCAGAGAAGACTGATGCTGCTTCTAATCTTGAGCGCATTACTGCCGAAAACACTTCATTGTCAGAAGAGGTCGAGTCACTAAAAAGTGAACGTAATGCACTGTTACAGCGTGTAGAGACTCTTGATAAACTTCATGATACTGTTGCAAGCTTGGAAGATGAAGTTGCATGTGTTGCAATGGAAAAGGAACAGCTAGAAGAGCAATTACAGTTTACACAAGCTGACTTGGAACGAACTATTCGATTACAAGAGAATCTCAGCAATACTCAATCAGCTACACATGATGATGCGATGGCTCTCAGTGACGAGATTATTAACCGTCTATCAAAAGAGAAGTCAACAGTTCAGGAAGAACTTGCCAACGTGTCCCAACAACTTGCTGACAATACAGCTGACTCCGAAGAGAAGATTAAAGAGCTACAGAACAACTTATCCGAGCTTCAAACACGTGCCGATACTTTAGATGCAGAGTTGAAGAAGGTTGAGAAGACTGTTCAAACCCTTGAGAGTGAAAAGATTGAGACTGCAAAGGAACTCGAGACGGTAACTTCACAAGGCACAAAGTTATCAGAGGAGTTGGAAGCGTTGAAGAAAGAACATGACGAGTCAATCTCGGAGTTGAACACCAAGTTAGATGACTTGAAGAAAAATCTTGACACAACAAAGGAGGATAACGACGCTCTCACGTCGAAGTTGGAAGAAGCTTCAAATGATCTTGAAGACAAACAGAAGCAATTGGAAAGCTTAGAGGAGGAAAAGAGTCAACTCGTAAAGCAGTTGGAAGAGGGTAAGGAAACGATTTCAGCTAATCTTGAATCAGTAAAAGAACAAACAGAAAAAGTGCGTGAAGAAATTGCTACAGCAGAGGCGACTATTGAGTCGTTAACTACAGAGAAGGCCGATGCTGTTGCAAGTTTGGAGAAGGTAACAGAACAATGTACCAATCTATCGGAAGAAGTAACAGCACTAAAGTCGGAACGTTCTGATTTGCAGCAGCGTGTAGAGACTCTTGATAAACTTCGTGATGATCTTGCTGGTTTAGAAGATGAGCTTCAAGTAGTCAAGACCGAGAAGACACAGTTGGAAGAGAAACTCAAGTTTACCGAAGCTGATCTTGAGCGTACTATTCGACTAAAGGAAGAGTCTGCTGTTGCTTTGACTGCCGCACATGAGAATGATCTTGCTCAACGTGACGATACTATTGGTACTTTAACAGAGGAGAAGACTACTCTTCAGGAGAAGCTAGCCGAGGCTAATCAAAAGCTAGCTGAGAGTGATGTGGATTCCAATGAAAAGGTTGAAATGTTGCAGAATGAGAGTAAGTGTCGTTTGTTGTTATTCATCTCCCAACCCTTACATACTAAACTTACTCATCTTACATTGCTGCATCGTACGCATCGCATCAGTTGCCTATATGAAAGAGGAGCTCACTAACTTGGAGCAAAAGGAGAAAGAAGCACGAGAGGAGCTTGAATCGTCCAAGGCCAACTACGCCGAATCATCTGCAAGTCAAGAAGCAACATTCAATGCAAAGATTTCCGAGGTTCAGTCGGCAAATGAAGATGTCAAGAAGGAGCTAGAGGATACAAAGACTCTTCTATCTGAAAGTAAGTCCGACAAGGAAGAGCTTGAGACTAAGCATGACGCCAAAGTTACTGCGTTACAGAAGTTGGTTGATCAATCCAACAACCGTAATACTGAGCTATCTGAGAAGAATACAACTCTGGCTGAACGTGCTGAGGCCGGAGAGGTTGCCAAGTCAGAACTAGACTTGATGAAGGAAGATAAGGCATCGGTTGAGAGTGAACGTGATGAGTTAAAAGCCAAGATTGAAGCTCTTGAGGAAGAGAATGCAACATTGCGTGCACAACAGACTACCAAACAATCACCTCCTTCATCACCGTTTGAATCTAAGCCATCTCCCATCAAGCCAGCTGAAGAGCCTCAGCAACAACAAGACTCTACATTTGGATGTGATGATACATTTGACGAAGACATGTTCCTCCCAAATATTGACGAGTCTGCCCCTCTGGACAATACTTTTGACCACAAGGATACTGAAGACGAGTCTCCCAAGTCAGAACAGTCTGAGCCTACACCTTCTCGGACTCCATTTAAAGCCAAGCGTGCAATGTTCTCTCCTAAAGAAGAGCCAAGCAGTGAGGAGCGCAGCGAGGAGCCCAGTACAAAGAAGCAGAAGAAGGCTGCCAGTAGTAGTAAGAAGAAGACTCCTGCTAAACGAGTGACGAGGTCAAGGCGTAGTCAAGCGGCTTCAGCTAGTAGTAAGACAAAGACTCCTGCAAAGCGGTTGACTCGGAGTCAGTTGAGGAGTTCTAGAACTCCGTTGGGCAATGTGAATCAATCAGAAACCCCTGCTTCAAGTACAAGGAAGGTACGCTCTAACTTTTCTTTAGGGGGGCTTTGATCTGGAAAGAAGCCTTGAAGGCTATAAAGGTGTTCATTTTATTAGATGAACTATATATAAGATAAAATAATGTTTGATATGTACAAGAAACCTTATTTATATTATTGAATAGTACATGTTCATTCTCACAGTGACATTCTTTTTGATGTTCTCTGAGCATCACGGATAGCTTGTTTGAAGTAATCTTCAAGTGTGCTGGTATCAGATATCTTCCTATCCTTCTTCCCACGTACTATCTCATCAATTTCATCATCAGGGAATGACTGGTCCGACTTATTCGATAATTTCCTTATCCTCTCCTGTTCTCTTCGAATCTGTTGATGTATCCGACCAGACAATAGCTTATTCTTTTGCATCAGGAGAGAGACTTGTCTCCTTGCTTTTGTTAGTTCATGAGCTTTCTCATCTCGTGATACTTGTAGTTGTTCCATCTCATTTAAGAGTAACTTGAACTGAGTTGTTAATCTATCATTATCACTGCATGTTTCCGCCAATACCTCTCTAACCTCTTCACACACATCATTTGATATCTGACTTCGAAATGTATCTATATCACGTTGGAAGGAACGCTTGACATTCTCTTGATTCAACAATGTCTGTCGTTCAAAGTCTTGTTGTTGCTTAACTTTATCATCTTTTAAACTTGTAATCTCATCTTCTAACATGTATATAATGGATAATAACTCATTCTCCTTTGATTGCAACTCCTGTTCTTCAATCCATGTAGCTTGATCACGATAGTTTCGTTGTCGGTTAAGAATCTCCTGATGATCACGTTGTCGTATCTCATCTTTTAAACTCGATGCTAATCTAGTCTGTTGATCAATTTCTCGTTTGTAATGATCTATCAACTTGAGTGCCTTTAGATCATTACTTCGAATAATAGTTTGTAGTTTATTGTTTTCACGTTTCAATTGTGATATCTGTTGTAATGCATTATCATACTTGTTTACAACTATAGATATTTGATTCATATCTTATGTGTGTCTGAGTGAGTTATGTGTGTGCGATGAATCTTCGACTATTTATTTGGACAATGCACTGTTCAATGAACTATATACTGGATGCACTACTTATGGTCTAACAATATCGAACTAATGGAAGATCAATACAGCATGCCATCAAGTCGTTGCAATGCATATACATCTTTAGGTAGGCGACCGTTTATTATGGGGAAGGGCGAAGAATTCATATTAATTTCCCACGCCGTACACTAACGACTAACACGTACGTTAAATCCTTTATTCTATTGCAGATGGCTGTTATTCATCTCTCGATGGTTTGTTGTCGCTCTCCATGATTGTTATCAATGAACACAATATCTTTTACGTATCCTAAATATCTTTTTCACGCACTCTCATAATTTTTGATGGGGGAAGATAAAAGATGAGTAGTGATGACGATTCATACAACGATGATGAATACAGTGAAGACTTTGCAAGTCAATATGGTGGACAATCTCAATTTGGATTATCGTCAATTCATGAGCATGATGAATCTGAACAATCATCATCTTCACAACAACTGAATAAATTCTCAACCTCTTCTCAGAGATCTTCTCATTATTCAATTGCAATTGATGATGGCGAAACTAAAGAAGAAGAGGAGGATGATTCCTATTCAATGGATGATGACTTTACTGTGAATACATCAATATCAAAACGTTCTATTGGTAGTATTAGTAGAAGGCATCATGCTTCGAGTACAACAACACATTTAACTAGTAGTTCAAAATTAGAACATTGCAATGAAGAGGAGAATATAAATGTACAATCTCAACAAAAACGGGAAGAAGAAGAAGAATCGAAAGATGATTCATATTCAATAGATGAGGATTTTACCAGTGTATGTTCAACTAAACAGAGTGTTAAATCTCATATTCCAGAGACATGTACAGATTCGAAAGAACATGATGATTTTATTGGAGAGCCTTCTGTAGTTAAGGGGGAGGAAGAATTAGGTGAACAACTTCCACAACCGCAGCATAATCATGATGATCACGTTGAGGAGTATTCTATGGATGAAGATTTTGCAGTTACATCGGCATTATCATTGAAAAATGAAAGTTCATCTTCTTCTTCATCATCTACTACTACATACACTTCTTCTAAGGAGAAATGTGTAGTTGATGGAACAAAAGAAGATGATGCGGCATCAATTAGTAGTTCTATGCAACAACAAGATGTTGGAAAAGGAGATATCGAGAATCAGCCAAACGACATGGATGTTGACTCTACCACAAATAGTGTAGATGAGGAGATGGCGACTGATGATAAATCAACCTCAGACTATGCTCCAACTGATGATAAATCAACCTCGGAATATGCCTCTTCAACTCAAGATAAGGCTGAAATGGATCAAAATCTAACAAGTCAGAAAGATGATAATGATGATACAAATATGGATGAATGTCTTGAGACTCAAGAGGATCAGTGTTGTTCACCTTTGGATACCCCAGTTCAACAGGAAATTGAGCAAGAAGTAGATCATGTCGAGAAGACGACTGTTAAGAGTGTTACTAAAGATACTGAAGAAGTATGCCTTGAGATAGAAGATCAGGAAGAAATTCCTACTCAACATGATGTTATTAAAGAGAAGAGTATGGATGTAAACATGAACGATGTTTCCAATCATGAAGAGCCGATATCTTCTTCAGCCAAGTCCAACTGTGATCATGTGGAAGAATCTATACCAAAAGGAGAAGAAGTAACGATCAACATATCATCAATGCCCGAACCAGCTAAATATGTCGATGAGTTATCATACATACTTGACCATGAATCTGATGAGGAAGAGGAATATGTTGAAGTAGCGTCGAACATTGCCGTTTGTTGTAATCAAGATGATGAATCAATGGAGCCGCCGGTTGAGATAAAAACCGATAAGGCAACTAACAAGCTTGTTGATAAATGTAATCCTCAAATGTCGATTGATAGCAATAGCACAGAAGAGAAACCACTTTCACGTCGTCAAGACAAAAGGAAGCCTCGCCGATCCGATGCTCAGACTCAAACGATACCAAAAGCAAAGAAGACACATTATAATATACAACAATCCAAGCCAAAACCAAGGATTAAGAAACCGTCCGATTTTGTACCACGATGTGCCTATGCCCAAACAAAAGCGATGAAGCTCAAGAAGGCAGAAGAGCTCAAGGCAACACAAGCTGAGCAAGAAAAGTCTACCAAGAAGGTTCTTCGATACTCCAAGAAACGACTTGAACGTTTAGCACAACCGGCCAAGCATCACGTCTATGATAATAAGGAGAATATAAAACCCAAATCAGATAATACTTGCGACAAGACAAAGAAGAAGAAATCTGTTGATGATGAATCGGATTACGGACCAAACTTTCTTGAAAGGATGGAAACAATGGAACAAGAGAGAAGAGAAAGTATGGCTAGGGCAACCGCCGAGGCATTATATCAAGCTAGAACTGATAAGAAGAAGTGTCCCAAGTGTGGTACTTGTCAGACGTATGATGAGATGATACATGATAAGACGGAATGTCAAAATGATAAATGTAGAAGAGGCAAGGAAAAGCAAATCTACCAACCTCAAAGTAAGTTTGAGATTAAGAGCTTTGAGGAACGGCAGAGGAGAAGTCAACATCGCCGTAGTCTTGTGGTTGAACGAATCGAAGAAGAACGGAGAGCCTCATTAGTAGGTGGTCGGAAGAGTCAACATCAACAAGAACTTCTAGACAAGGTTGAAAAGGCACGAGGGGACTTTCACAGTCGAATGGCCAAGGATATTGCGGCTAGGAAAGACAGGACTCGTTTAGAAGAGTTACATAGTTTTAAGCCAAAGCTTCATGTTGCCGAACATCTGATTCGTAATCGAAAGGGTGGATGGGAGAATTTAGCCGCACCCTCACGAAGATATACCGAAGAGTATCAACCACCTCCTGATGATGATATATTTAGAATGTCGAAAAAGAAGAGGAGACGTAAGCCGTTAGAATCGCCTTGGGATAGCTCGTCAAGGTCAAAGAAGAAGGTCAATGATAATACATTGAGAAGAAGATTTCAACAGACGAACATGTAATCGACTAACCAATAAAGATAGTTCATAGCGCTATCATACGTCAACATGTAGACTTTGCTTGACTGTATCAAGTTATGTAGACTGCTTCATCCTCTCAGAGTCATGCATGCACAAGTATGTGGATGGGTGGTACTAAAGGATACCTTGTGGTATCCTCTAAAGTTTCAACAGGCAATTGCGAGGAGGGGAGATTTCAGTTATTAGAAGGGCGTGGTATTAGAATAAAGCACCATCGTTACCGACAACAGCATCAGATATAAGGAGGAGAGTAGGTATGAGTCGACGAACAAGTGAAAGGGCTAAGATAGCTCTATATCTTCTCATACTTATCAATATATTTATATACTCTTATCGTGATGAGCTCCAACCATACCTTTCTCTCAAGAGAACTTATCGAATACATGATGGAAATCTAAAATCAATGCTATTGTCAATCTTCTTTCATATGGATCCAACTCATCTCTTTATGAATATGCTTGCATTAAATCGATATGGTACTGAACTGTTTGTCTATACGTCGTCATCACGGTGGCAATCTACATTTGTGATTATCATATCATATGTTGCATGTGGATTAGGAGCATTTCTTGGAGTTGAACTACTTAGTCAATATCATGACTATCAATGGGATAACAAGCTGAGAGTTGCAAGAAATGCAAGTCGATGTACACATTGGTTCTGTGATTCACTCAATGATAAACTCGGTACTGATGTATCGAGTTACTTTACTAATGCATGGGCAGATCTAACAACTTCAGTACAAAATGTAGATATTAAAGTTTCCTTGTGGTATAATCAAATCATTTATAGGATCGGAGCAAGTGGCGTGGTGTATGGGTGGATGGGTATGAGATTATTAACATCAGCCTTCTCTCCTTATCATAGATCTATGGATACTGGATTAGATATACTTCATATGGATTTGGTTGGTGGAGAGGTGGTAGTAGTGGCAGAAGGTTAGGAGCAAGTTGGGAAGATGAGCAACTGATTCAGCAACAAAGAGAACAGAGAAGACATAACAGTAGATTGATCAATCAACAAGATGAGAGAGCGAGGCTGTAGATAATATGCATACTGAGATATGAATTCAACACAAGAGAGTGCATTGATCATCTATTCACAGCATTGGTTATGTCTATCTATCAGAGTACCACTACTTCCTTGCCTCTTGAAATACTCTGCGTGCAATCCCAACATCCAATCAGTTAAAAAAAACATTCTCTCTACTTCATGTAATTGGTATAAGCAGCCTCGACCTTACCCACCGCGGTTTCCAGCGCCTTCATATCAGCATCCTCTTGCAACTCCAAAGCAGTACCTTCCTCGTTGACACTAAATCCTAGGCATAACAGCAAATTCTTAGCGCCAAGAAATGGTTTTACCTTTGTCTTGTATGCCTTGTTCTCCATGTTGATCTTTCGATACTTGGGATCATCGGGATTCTTAACAACATTACCAATGTATGCCTTGAGAATCTTGAGACAGTTTCCGCCATCTCCACCGGCACGATATGATGAGACTTTGGTAATATATTCATCCATCTTGGCAACACTTGGCGGTGTCTTCGTCTTGGGCTTTTTGGCAGCACCTTCTTCATCTGCATCATCACCTCCAACATCATATTGAATAGCAGAAGGATTGTACCCATCCACACCCAAATTACTCTTCAATTTACCCTTATTAGCAGCACGTTCACGTTTATCCTTCTCCAACTCGGCACGGATACGTTGCCTTTCACGAACAGCTGCTTCCTTCTCCTTCTTACGCTGCTGTGCTGAACGTTTACGTGCATCAATCTCCATTTCTTCACGAGTTTTAGCTGCCAACTGCCCCATGTTACGACGTTGCTTCTCATTCACGACATTTGCCTTCTTTTCAGTCTCCTCGCGTTCGGTACGTTTAGCTTTGAGTAATGCTTTGATTTCAAGAATCTTGGCCTTCTTTTCTTCCTCGGTGAGGGGCTTCTTGATTTCAGTACTCTCTTCAAAGTCTGAGTGGCCAGTTTTGTTGGCGTGTAATTCAAGGTTGGCCATGTTGCTAAGAATCTTACCACATTCGTTACACTTGTACGATTGTGCCACTAATCCTTCAGACTTCTTTGGTACCTTCTCAATTGGATCATCAATATCGGCATCACCCTGATGTGCTAATAACCATTCCACAGCACCCTCAACTGTACCACCATTGCCGTTGATTAACCCCTTTTGTGCACGAAGTTCTGAAAATCCCATTGATGAAGTTAGCATTTCAATATCTTCCTTCTTTAGGTCTTCTGTCGGGTCAATCATTTCCACCTCTGTGCACTTTTCCTCAGTCTTCTCTTCAGATTTTCCAGCTGGTTCATCTACATCCATTTTTGTATCCTCCTCAGCTGATTTAGTTGCAACTTCTTCAGCTTTTGGTTCAGCATCCTTCATTTCAACATCCTCTTCTTTCCCACAACTACACTATAGCACAGTTAGATACGATATAATATATACACCATGACATTA
>Ga0214480_100619_pt1 | contig 17656 bp, 12 predicted proteins | sample M1_20Mar14CPVII9_3_FD_165042 | JGI IMG/M metagenome (GOLD analysis project Ga0214480, IMG submission 165042) | Marine eukaryotic communities from Monterey Bay, California, United States - M1_20Mar14CPVII9sort6BwellE17 | ecosystem: Environmental > Aquatic > Marine > Unclassified | place: USA... | reverse complement strand
ATCGATTGTAGTACTACTCATAAGCAATTAATTGTGCTCAAAATCTAAGCCTCAACTTTTTGCAATAAAAACTTGGTGCACCTTTCATTCGCATGTGTCTAGTCCGTATATAATGGGTTTCTCGCCATAGAGAGATACAGCATCATTCCAACTTGGTAGTTGTATTAGAGTTTCATCATCGACTTCAATGTTAGCAGCATGTAATATCGCTGCTATTCTTTCATCTATCCGTTGTTTGTCTTTTTGTTGTATTATATTTGTTGCATTATTATTAGTATCTGATATTATCATATTATGATGAGGTATACTCTTCTTCTTATGTGGCGGTAATGCATTATAAGATAACTGTTTCACCTTATGAAATTCATCGTGTAAATGATCAGTAATCTTTTCCATTCTCTTCTTTTCATGTAAATGATGCAATCCTACTTCTGCTCCGACATGATGAGGTTCAGTATTACCTTCAAAACTTGTATGTATAGAGTACCATACAAATAATACATCTGCTACTGCTATTATAAACACAAGAGTTGTTATCTTTGCAAAGTTTGTGTTATTAGATTTCTCTGATCTGTTACTTTGTTTTTGTAGACTACCATTTGTTATCTTTGCAAAGTTGTTGTTTGTGTTTGTATTTTGTTTCTCCGATTTGATACTTTGTTTTTGACTACCATTACTAGATGGCGGCAGCGCTGCCGCCGGTCGAGATGATCTGGATTTGATACTACCATTGCCGCTTGATGTATTGGATGTCGGCATCGTTTAGAGATGATATTGCTGTTTTATTGATACTAACACACACAACACAAATCAACAATATGTAGTCACAAGATAATAGGCTAGAGGTATCCTTCTATATCTTTCACAATATGACGATTTGTACTACCAAAGAACTATAAATCGAAAGAGCGTTAAATTCTGATCTAAATGCTACGCTGTTGGTATACGAAACAATATATTGACGATAGAGACTAACGCCAACTTCGTGGACAGCAAACTAATAATAAATAAACACACATAATTTCATTTAGTTTCAAAGACTCCCGATTATAATCAGTAAAGGTGTAGCATAACAAGAGATGAAGCATAATGAGAGACAATAATATAGCAACTTAAACCGCCGCCTTAATAAAGCAGATAGGCGGAATATCTATTATATTATTTAGGCGTGTGTGTTGTGTCGAGCTGAGCGGTGGCGCACAATATCGACAATACCGCACTAAAAAAAAAGAAGTTCAACAAACATTCAAAATTAATCATGGCAACTAATCTATTTGGTTCACCAACAACAAACTCCGCCCTTGCGGTTGGTACTACTACCAAGCCCTCATCTTTAACTGCCTCCACCACCGCATCCGACTCAGCATCGTCAAAATCATGGTTCGAAGAGGATGATACATTATTCTTATCAAAATTGTTATTAGGTGAAATTACAACTAGTAAGGAAGATGAATTAAATGGTAGATTTGATAGAGTACGTATCCGATTAGAAGAGGATTTATCCCAAATTAATGATGTTGTAGGGAGTGGTGGAGTAGGAAGTAGTATTGGTGAAGGTGATGGATGGTGGGATAATTTAATTAATAATGCCAACTCTTCTGGTTTTACAATCACTTCAAACTCCCAACCACAACCATCTACTACTAACAATAACAGCAACAAGAAGGAATTACCAAAATCATTTACAACAAATGAAGGACAAATTCATATTCGTGCATTAAGTGATTTATTAGGTATTAGTGATGAACGGGCTGTACAGATTACATTGGCTAGTTTACGTACCTTTGCCGCCACGGTCAATGGTGGCACTGCTAATAATATCCCACCCTCTACTTCAACACCCACAAATAACTCAGGGGATAATAAAAATGAGCCAGTAACAACACCTGAATCAAACTCAGACAATAAGGAAAATAAATCACAATCTTCATCAGAAGAGGAGAGTAAATTACGTTCACTACTCGGTACCACTCAATTATTTCAACATGTATTGTCATACCATCGATTACAATTTATTAGTAGATTACGCATTGTTACGGAATGTTTACGATTGGAACAAGAATTTAATGAACATGACGATGATAATGTGGAAAGTTATGAAATTATAATTGGCAGGTGTTGCAAACAATTCCTAAATGGGTTAGATTCTAAATTGAAATTGAATAATAGCAATAATCGTGGATTATTTTATCTATTATTAAGATTATCAACCGGACCTTCATTATTTGGATTGGGTAGTTTAGATTTACCACATTCCATTTCTAAATTATACGGCAATAACAATAATAATAATACAACGACCAATGTAGTATTACAGGGTAGTGAAGAAACAATATTATCAATCCATACCGAAAGTTCAGAAGCAATGTTAGTATTGTTATATGATCGTATAAATAATGGTGTGCAGCGATTTGATTTGTTTCTAATAATGGAGGCTTTGAAAAATTGTAATGATTATGAATTTGGTATGACTTCGAATCAGTATAGTAAATTTGATAGGATATTACAGGGTGGTATTCGAGGTGGAGTTGGTGTTGGTTGGCAAGAGCATTATCAATTGTTACATAATACTTCAGGGTTGGGAAGTTATGATACAACACCGTCGTCGTCTGTTAAGGTTATGGAGCAGACGAAATATCGATTGAATGCTATATGGGGATTGATTTGTGCTGAATGTATGGGATTATGGCATACCTCTTCGTCCTCAAGTACTGAAGGTGGTGAAAGTTGGGTTAACAATCATCCCTTCTTTACCAATGGATTAGACAATCAACAAACCCAACTTGAACTAACAGCAATCCATCAAAAGATTAATGAATTGGGAAATTGTGTTAGGGAACGTCGTAATGTTGCCTATAATGCATATAAGAAACAACATCGAGCAGCACAAGAAGGAGGAGGAGGGGGAATGGATTCAGATGATGAATTATGGGGTGTACAGGCACCTGAATCGATATGTCTATTGTCATTTGGTTTATTAGTACGTTTGGCAAGTATGTCACAGTCTTCACAATCTAATAATAATGAGTTTGTTAAAAAGTTAAGTGATTGGGGTAATGAATGTTCACAAATGGCTAATGATGAATGTGGTGCATTTGCATATTTACATCAAATTGTGGAAGGTATGGTATGCAATTCCAGTGGCGGTGGTGGTACTTTATTATCATTAGAACGAAGAAGATTGAGATCAATTGGTAATGAAAAGATGGCAAGTGATTTATTAAAACGGAGTGAATTTGAAATGTTGAATGAACAACAGAACCTTGCCTTGATGGATGAGGGTATGGCGTTAAATGACAAGAACGATGACAATACTGAAGAAGAAGACTTGCTCATTAACGATGCAGCATCAATTGTATATGCCTCAATTGCACGTGAAATACTAACTGCTACAATCCGTTCATTTCGTGAGGCATTATTATCATTAACATCACGCACATCAGCTGTGGAGAATATTGGTATGTTGGCAGATTTAGCATCAGTTATTTATCGTAATTCCAAGATATTATGTGAATCATTTTGGTTAGATTGGGAAGAGTTTTGTCAACAGGGTAGTAGTGATGATGATGCTATGAACGATGATAGTAATAAGGAAGAATTGAAGGGTGGAGAACCATTATGTTATCTCCTTGACGCGGCACATACATTGGCAGTGTCTACACTGAGCGAATTAAAGAGTCAACAAGGACAACAGCAACAGCAACAACAGGCTGTGATTCACTACCTCAATTCATTGGCAACATTTCTCAATCTGATTGTATCATTATGTGCCACACCGTCAATGGTTCGTAGTATATTGACTTCTGATTTCTTACCTGATGGCTTGATTGGTAGTGCATTGTCGGTAGTTGCCGCTTTGGCACCACTTTTATCATCATTAAATGAATCATCGACTGGTCACGAGGGTGTATCATCCGAAGAGCGTAGTACTGTCAAGTATGCTACCACAATCATTCATTCGATATCCACACTTGCCAATCTAGGTGGGAAGGATGCTACCAATTGGGTACGCAAGTCTCTCTCTGGAGGACCAAGGATGATTTGCAATATTGCTCGTGAGGTATTACCTCGTACACAAAGTACTCTGGAAGGTGAATGTACAGACCTTGCGGCCTCGGCCTTGAATTTATTAGTTGACTTATTAGTGGATGCAGATGTCGAATTCCAAGTAGAAACTTGTAATTGCTTCCTACCCATTTCTACTGGTGGCTTTGGAGGAGGAGGAGATAAAATGAGTGGCTTTGCACAGTTTGTTGTCACTGGTGGCGGAGGAGAGATTACTCTCTCGGCTATTTCCATTTTGAATTCTCTTTCCGTAAATCTTACACGCAATGTGTTTGATTCAAGGGTTGTCTCGTCGTCGGGTGTGGTACTTGGTCTCATTGAGACCATCGGTAGTGGAGTAATGGTTGCATTAGATGTCCTATCTTCATTAGCATCAAGTGGTGAAGTGACCTTCCCCACATCCAAAATACAAATTGCCACCGCACATGCAATCCTTTCATCTGTGACGGCATCATTGATCAGTCTAAAGCAAGTTCTCTACCTCCACGAAGACGATAACGTCCGAAGTCTTGCATTGAGTGTACGAAATGATATCGTTAGTACACTTTCATCTTCCACACCGTTGGGTCAAGTGATTGCCTTCTTATCTTCAATACCAATCTCATTAATGTTAATGAAATCTGCCACATCATCAAGGAATCTAGCCGCGGTTATTGATTCCGCTTCCGCCGTACAACAAGATAAGAAGAAACAAAATGGTAGTTCATACGGTCCATGGGGGAAGTTTGTAACTCCCAAGCGAGCGTCACAACGAAGGGCAACTGCTGCCAAGAAACAAGGCATTCCAAATACTAATATGCTTGATAATCTGGCAGAAGAAGAAGATGGACATTTGGAGTTGTATAATGTGGTTTCCATGGCACTCTCGTTGCTCCTTGTGTGGGGTGAAAATGCAGAGGACATTGCAGCTACTTTATCAGAAGAGAGCCCCGATCAAAATGTTTTATTGCAGGCTAGTCCATGTACTCTACTCTTGAGCAAGGCATCTCCTTCTTCTCTCGTACCTCAAGCTACCACAACCATAACGAATGTTGCCAACTTGAATCTGATTTCACATCTTGTTAGTAATTCAGATGATGTTTTGGTTGGCGGGGCCAAGTCTGATGCTGCACTGTTATCCTCAAAGGTGGTAAAGATGTGTCTGCGTCATTCAACTGTGGCCAGTGACCCTAGCATTGGATTGAGTACCTTCCGTGCGGCATTAGGTGGCGGACAGCACATGTTCAATGTTCTACTTGATGCTGTTGAGAAACTTGTTGGTGATGATGCCTCTGCTTACTCTCAAGGCTTGGGCCGTGTAGCTCTATTGGCAACGACCATGTTGGAATCGGTGGCAGTTAGCGCATCAACTCAACCCGACCTCGCTCAATCCATACTTCTTGGGGGCGAGAATAAACAAGATTGGAGATTAGTTGACAAAATGGTATCAATTATCACTAGTACTGGCGAACTAATGACAAAGTCTCGTGAAGATCAAGTAGATGAAAGGATGCTTAATTTACAGTCCTTGCTAACATGTGCCTGTCTCAAGGTTGTATCAGAGCTGTGGAGTAGCTGTAGACTTACGACATGCAAGAGAAGACCATCCAACTCTGATGGTGCTCATGCGTGTGAATCCATCGTTGCTCATCTCACAAACAAAACGAGCACAACATCTCTCGTGGCCAATGCTGTCGTAGAGTTGACACGATGCTCATTGTTAGCAATCATGTCACTAGAGGAGAAGAACTCGATGCAAGACGAGATATCAACCGTGTTAGTGAATCAGAAATGTATCTTGCTCGACATGTTATCACTTTCTCTTGATATCATATCAATAGAAACGGTGAGTAGAGTTCAGGCAAAGGCTCAAGGAGGGATCAAGTTTATTGAAGATCTTTATGATTCAGGACCAATGGATTGCTGGAAAGTGCTCTTGTCATCCAGTGATGCTTCGGCATCGGCGGCATCTTCATGGCTAACATCATTTACCGAGTCGGTTGGCAGAACTGGCACAGCCAACTGGAACCTTGCTTCATTCTCCTATGCTAATTCAGCTGAGAAGGACACTTCCTCTTCATCGTGGTGTTCTGTTGGCTTGGGTGCAAGTTTTGCTCGAGCATTGGATTCTGATTCCAACAACAGTGCAAGTACATTCAAGAGTTGCAACGCTCTTCAAGTGCTGGCTCGATCAGAAGCATCATTCTCAGCTTCTTGGGCTTCATTCTTCGAAGTAGTGACAGCCAACGTCTATGCAACACTACCAAGTAACGAAGTCTATGCACTAACAAGTACTCTTGTTGATTGCACGCTGACAGCTCTTTCATCAGTCTCCGTTTCAAAGATGACGGCAGAGTCGTTACTATCTAGTCAAGGTCTGCTCGAGAGCAGTGATACTAAACCTGTCGAGGAACTGTGTTCATTACTCCTCTACTCTCTCAAAGTCAAACAAGATGTAGGTGACAGTGCCGAATCGAGTGGAGCCAAAAGTGTTCTAGAAATGATTGAGCGTTTGTATGAATCTTCCAACAAGCTGTTTGTAATGACTCAGCTTGGATCAGTAGCATCAAATAGGAAAGAAACTGTCTGCTTGATTCGCCAAAGCCTATTGGCATCGGCACTTGTACTAATATCCGAGTTTGAGAGTCTTTCACAAGCTAATAGATCTCGTGATGACATGGTAAAGTACAATGATTTAAGAATCGGTCTCACCGACCTTGCAGTGAACGCCCTTCAATCACTGAAGTATACTCAGCAAGGCGATGATAATGATAATACAGCCGTTGAAGAGGTCTCTGCACCATCTAAATGCGGTTATGGTTTTGGTAGCTCAGCCCCTGACGACGATTCCGATGCTGCTCAAGGAGCTTCATTCCAACTACTTCGTACATCCTTGTCGTTGCTATCTCGTTTAGCTCCCACAACAATGGGCTCAAGCTCTAAGATGAATGACTTCTTGTCATTAACTTATGGAGTGGACTTTGCTTCATGTCTAAAGGGAAGGAATGCGATTCATTACATTCAATACCATCTTGGTGCAGCGTCAACTGTTGCCTCATTGACATATCAAGCGGTTCATGCAGGAACATCCACTCAATCGGTTGCAATGATTCACCACAATGCTGTGGATGTTGTTCGTGTTATCACGGTATTCTTCCACACTCTGACAGATGCCGGCTCAACAGTCCTTGACATACTACTGCTCTTGGCTGACAATAGAGTCTTTAGATCACTCATTGACAATCCTCTAATGAAGACGGCTGGCAAGACTTGGTCTTCAAACACCGAATCATCAATGGGAGCTGATGATCAGGTAATGTCAACAATCACTCGGCATCGTGGATACTACACAAGCTTCCCAAGACAACAACCGGGAAGCAAGTCAAAGCCCAAGCCGTGTTCACAAAAAGACTCGGCCCACTTTGTATGGCGTGAGGTGATTAGTATCTTTTCATCACTGTTAAGATCTGCAAGATTCCAAGCACAAGCTCAACAGACCAACACTGTCCGTCAATTGGCAAGTTCAACACTTGATTTCGTCTCAGCATATGAGTATGTTTTATTCTCTTGCTTAACATCAATGTTGAATGAAGCAAAAGCTCAAAGTAACAAGTCAAACAAAGGGCAATCGAAGACTTCATTCTCATCAAGCATCAAATCAGCATCATATGCATTTACACCGAACCTTTTATCGGAATCATCGGCTATTTCCTCTTTATTTGCCGAACTTTGCAGTGATGGAGATATCAGGAATGAGTTTGCACGTCAATGTAGTAGTATTTATAAAAGGGTACTTTCAACAAGTGCCGAGATGACGAAGATATCATCTGCTTTCCTCGGAGCTATCAGTAGTGCTAGAGAGCTATTCCTGGCGTTGGAGAGTGCAAGTACAATCACAGGATCTTCATTTGCCGAGGGAGTTCATCCTCTGCTAGTAGATGGTATCCCGCATGCCCGACATGAGGCTATCCGTAATGCTCACTTTGCTCATAGTTGTTGTATCCTTGCTACGGCCGAAGACTTCAAGAACTCTCACATTGCAACAACTAAGGCTGCCGAAGCTGCTAGCGGAAAAGATTCAAGTTTGGAACAGAGCTTTCAAATCCATGTGAACAACAAGCTAATTGCAGAGGTTGAGTGTGTAGCTGGACATTGTTTATTCAATGCTCTGAGTGTCTTGTCAGATACACATCCTTCCTCCAACTCTTTTGTTACCTTTACAAGGGAGGAAGCGTCACATATTAATGTAGCTGAAGTGATCAAAGCAGGGACTACAGTTGCCCTTTCATCGTCTGTTGGTGCTCAACAGTTTCAGAGATATCAGGTACAATCGAATGGAAGAGATGTTCAATATGCTCGTACTTTGGGTGTTGATCAATCTAGCCGTACTATATCAGTGGAGTTTTCAGACACTGGAGCTATTGACCGACATGTTCCTTGGTCATGCATTGTCGGCATGGAGGATACATCCAAGAGGCATTGCGTCTTTTCTTATTTACCAGTGCCAAGATCAATAGCTGAAGCAGACACTCCTCAAGGCCAGCCTTCATTAGGGAACCTCATTTTATCACTCAAGTGGTGTAGACATGTAGCCTCCACATCAATGAATGAATCAACAGCTAGCTGTTCTCTACCTCTAATCAAGTGTATTTCAGAACGTACAGCAATCTTGTTGTGCACAGAAGTGCTTCTACACGATGAAATAAGAGGAGGAGCATCACCCCGAGATGATGATGGTAGACGAGTTAACATGCAATTGCTAGACTTGTTTGAGGATGACTCTCCAAGTACTGATGCCGGTCTAGCACCATCGTCACCAAGTGGAAGAGGAAGTAAACAAAACTTTGCCCTTGTATTGGGTGAGGATCTCATGGCTAGTATTCAGAACAATCTTCAGATTCATCTTGAGGCGGCGTCTATTGAACGTGACGAGGAAATGAAACTATGGGCTCAAAACAATGCTGGCTGGGACAACTCAAGCTTATTAGGTTCTAGTGGGAAGAGACAAGGTCGTAGATCACCGTTTCGATTAACAAGGAAGCTTTCTTCTGGAGATCTCAGCTAGAGGATTAGGGCAAAGTTGGTGTGAAGTAGTATGTGTCTTGGTCATATATTCGATACACAAACAGTTATTTTAAGGTAGCTGACAATTATATCTACCCAAGCCAGATCAAAACTTCTTCACAAGCAAGGAGAGCTCACCACAATCCTAACATAAACTTCCCAATAAGAACAATAGCAACGGCAATACTAACAAACCCTGTAGTAATGATCATCGCCTTCTTCTTCCTCCTACCCAACAATCCTTTATCTTGAGCTTTAGTAACTGTATTCTTTAAACGTTTTCTATTCTCTTGTGATCCCTCATCGACAGATGATCGAAAAAGCCGTTTTCCACCGGCAGAAGTGCTCTTCTTACTAGACTTTCTTCTACGGACGCTTGACGCTGGCTGCTCCTTATGAAAACGTTGTTCATGTACAATGTTCTTCTAAACTTGACTGACGAGGAGGTCTTTGATGCAGACTTTGGTGCTATGCTCTTTGAAGGAGAAGGAGTTTGGCGAGGAGAGTAAGAACGTGGAGTCGTTTCTTGCTCCTGATTCTTAATTTCTTGTTGCTTCTTCTCAGGGTGTTGAGGAGATGACTGTTGTTCCTTAATACGAGGAGATCGTCTTGGTGGAGGATGTAAACGAGGACTTCTTCTTATATCAGGCTTCATCTTTAGTTGCATGTTGTTGATGAGTATGAGAGGTTTGTTATTCTTGCTTGTTCTCTAAACGGGACTCTAAAATGGCAATTGCAACGGGCTACGATAACATTTACATTGTGCTGTTTGCCTATACTATTACATAGGTCTCCTTTCATATATCATTCATTACCTCATCATATACACTTTTCTCTATTACCATCCCCTCAGCTGCTTAAGGAGTACCACTTGCGTCTGTATCCAAAGAGCTGCAACCACGAACATATGTGCACATGAACCATCATCGGTGCACCTCAAAACTGATCACAACAACTGATACCGATTGCTATCCATAATTACATACACAACAATAGTATCAACTCTCTCAGTAGTACCACCTAACCATCTTTTTGTGGAACATCACCAAGCTTAGATTAATAAAATGAATAGTGCGCAACGACATCAAAGTCCAGTACCAATAATATCAACAACACATATCAATAATAGAGCGAAACTGATTAGATTATTGCAAATATTTAGTGCCAAGTTAGTGTTGGAAGTATTTGGAGGAGGAGGCGCTATATGGGGATTTAGTGAAGCGATTGGTTTACGAAATACATCAAATGTTTGGTTCTGGAGACCGGTTGCCTTATTAACGGGTTTGATTTTCTTCTTTCGATGGTTTGGTCAAATACAAGATTATGTTATTGAACAAGAAATTAAGAGTCCACAAGCCTTTCAATTAGTAAGTCCAAGAGGATTTCAGTTTCACGGTTCATGAGTTGGGATGATGAAGACGAGGAACAGTCACCTCTTTCACCCCAAAATAATAATGTGAAGAAATTGTACACATGATATGCACAAACTCGTGCATATCGTATTAGTTCAATATATTGCTTACCAACCAAACGAGTCTTTGATAACAAGAATGCGTGTTGGTGCGGAGTAATTGGATGATAAATGTAGTTAGTGTTATTAAGAGAAAAAGATTTTGGAGTGCCGTTGCAAATGTTAGAAAGTGGGATGTAAGGAGTTGCAAGAGACAAATCACATACGCATAATGATAAGAAGTTGGAGGAGAAGTGGATTCTCTTTGGATAATGTATGTGATGGTTGACTGCTATTAGCTAGAAGTAATGTGTAGAATTAGAACCAAAGATATCAGTGTACTAATGAGATAATAGATAATCAGAAAGTAAACGAGCAGTGCTTTCTACTTCTATATTTATGTTGGCAGCGGCGGAGCTGGATAGCTGTATTTTCTCATCAAATGAGTATCCACAGTTTTGCTTGCATATATTCTATCCCTGTCTGTAAAACCAGTCAATCTCTTCGCCGGATCACCATATTGAAGCATTGCCTTGACTAGACCATTTGCTCCTTTATGTACTCCTCGTTCTGGTTTGGCACTATCTTCTACATATTCAAAATCCTTGGTAAAGGTCCCTCCTACACAATCACAAGCTATTCTCGTAACTTCCTCTCCATGGAATAATAAGTCTTCAAATCTTGTAGTCAAATGTGGAAAAGTCTGCTCGTCCCACTCTTCGTACCATTTGTTCCACATGTCTAATAATGATTCATATGTATTCATCTGTAATGCAAACTTAACTCGTACCGTTGACGTTTCTTCACGATCAGTAACTCTCCATCGAATTAAATTTGGACAGTGCTCATCATCATGTCCCCAAAATGTTGTATACTTATGTCTACATTGTGATCCCATCCATGTATAGGGGTCTTTGATTAGAACGACAGGCATGAAATCATCTTGTTTAATACCCTTTCCCCATGCCTTGGCTACATTCTTAAATCTATGTGTGGTCGGGGGATTGTGTTTACCCCAAGGTACCTGCCATCTCATGCCATTTCGTCGTGGTTCTCTTTTCTTTGTATGTGCTTCAGGAATATCACAATTAACCTTCAATAATTCATGTAGTAAGTTTGTACCGGTATTAAACATGCCTGCAGGACCAAGCATCCGATCTTCTGCTGCAACAGTTTCACGATATGGTTCACATGTTTCTAATCCATGCACAATTGGACTTTCACCATAAAGTGAAACAACATCTTCCCACGATGGCAATTGTTCAGATAGCTCTTTTGTAATTTCAACACTTGCCGAGTGTAATATCTTAACAATCTTTTCATCAACACCATATGTATCCATACCTTCTAATTCAGCACGCGTTTTCTTTGGTTTGTAATCATCATTCCCTTCATTTGGTGGGACAGGTGTGCCTAATAGTTTTATCATACCTTCTGATACCTTGGTATCATTTGGATTGTATTCAAATGGTATGACAGGTTCACCATCTGGATATGGATTCTGTCCCAACTTTGCCATTGCATCTTCATATTTACTCTTCCATCCTATAATTTCTGTTTCTAATTCTTCAATCTTTTCAGAATCTGATAGATTGTCAAATACAAAATTGTTTGCACTCTTATTCTTTGATACCTTTTCTCCCAATCCTAAGATATTCCTAGCCTCTTCAAATTCTCTCTGTGCTCGTTTATCTTTGTCACTTATTTGAGGTTTATGACGACTATTACCCTTACCCAAACCAATCTCATCCTCTACCAATTGAATCTCCTCTTCCACAAATTCTTCACCCTTTTTAATACCAGTTAATATATTTGTATATAAGTTTGATACACGTCTACTTTCATGTAAATGATGCATACCCGCTTCTGGGCCGTCTTCTTTGCTCTACTACTATAACCTCCTTCTAATACCCTTGCAGATGAGGATTTGTCAACATACTTGAATATAACAACTCTTGTTGGTCGAATATACTTCCTAAAGAGTACAAACATACCAGGTTGATGTGTCCATCTTGTTCGATATTCAACGGCTATGCCCTCATCTTCAAATCTTTGTCTAATCTCTTCGACAGCTTGGTGTATATGATGATCAAGGGCTGAATTCTTCCTCTCCATTAGTACTGCAATAGATACAACTGCTCCAGACAACACCAGTAAGCTCACTACCAACCCTATTCTCCAGATCCATAAACTCTTATCAAGTTCTGCATTTAAATATGATAATTCTGCCGCAACTACATCATCCATACTATGATTCTTCTCCCATAAATCATCTTGCAAGTAATCGTCATATAATTCATCATCATCTATACCTTCTCTATCCTCATCACTTATTGTGGCATGGATTTTTCGTCTATCATAGCCTGGTCTTATAGCATAAAATACAATTGTTATCAATATTCCGACACAGAATCCTGCAGCATAATATCGATGCGGATCTAATATACTACGTGCCACATTATCAACACGAAGTTTCAATGCTGCCCAAGAATCATCGGACACATTAAGATTAGGCGGTTTGGGAAAGTTAAATCGCGCTGGTTCGACATTTGTTAAAAAGTATATAAAATCATCCCATTGTAGAGTTGAACGTTGAATGTAGACTGCTATTTCATCTTCTTGGACAAGAGTAGTACTTTTTTGTTGCTGCAATGAAGAGAAGGTGTTATCTGTGGTGGTATCCTGTCTTTGTATAGATTGTTCAGTATTGTTGTTTGATGCAATCTCCTCTGGTGGTGATTCCATAGCTCTGTATTTTCTTTCTTCACTTGTGTCTGTGTTATTATTATTATTGGATGTGGAATCCTGTTCATCATTTATACTGCTCTCCCCCGGCTCCATAGCTAATTAACAGTTTGATTTATCTATTTATCAATCTCCGCAGTTACTTCTAGAATAAATATACCTCAAGGCAAGCTTCCCCTTCTCCTTATTGCCACTAATCGGCATAGCAGTCAATTTTTCCTCAAGGATACCGTCCATTACCATTGAATCTTTTTCTCTCTCGACTCTCACATCGTCATTCATCTCCCCCTCCTCTGACCTCTACAATACATAATATTTGTAATTATTTAATAAAGATGAAATCAATCCTCTTATCGATTGCTCTCCTTGCTACGGCAGTGAATGCCTTCACCGTGCCATCATCTATACCGCAATCAATACACAATATCAACAATCGCGCACAACATCGTCCATCATCCATCATTACACTGAATGCTAGCAAGAATAAAGAAAAAATTGCATCACGTACCAAATGGGCAGAAGAACGTGGATATTCCACTACATTAGATTCATCAGCTGATTCTTCTTCCGGCAGTAAAGCACCTAAGTTAATCATTGCAGGAGCACCTGCCTCAGGAAAGGGAACACAATGTGAAATTATTAAAGAGAAGTTCGGTGTCGTGCATTTAAGTACTGGTGATATGTTACGTGCTGCTGTTGCTGCCGGTACTGATGTTGGTAAGCAGGCTAAGGATTTTATGGATGCTGGTAAATTAGTTCCAGATGAAGTAATTATTGGTGTTGTAAGTTTTGTGTGTATTATATGCATTTATATTTTGTTTTTCAAAAAGGATGTTCCTCATACGATACCTTTGGTTTGCAATATATTGAAATTGAATATTGGTACTGCCTGATTTCACAATTGAAATGAATTGGTGCATTGGTACAATATTACCTTTAATTTGCAATATATTATTTGATTGATATTGGATTGGTATGCAATACTTATATCAGGTCAAGGATAGACTTGATGAATCAGACTGTGCAGAATCTGGGTGGCTACTTGATGGCTTTCCTCGTACGCCCGCACAAGCTGAAGCACTAGCTGAAGCGGGAGTATCTGCTGATTGTTTCATCTTCTTAAATGTACCCGATGAGGCTTTAATTGAACGTGTAGTAGGACGTCGTACGGATCCTGAAACTGGAAAGATATATCACATGACTTTCAGTCCTCCAGAAGATGAAGAAATTCTAGCTCGATTGGAACAAAGGAGTGATGATACTGAAGAGAAGGTCAAGGTTAGACTTGAACAATTTCATGCTAACGTTGACGCAGTGAAGGGAAGTTATACCGATATTTCAGTCGAAGTTGATGGCTCGCAGAAGCCTGATGTTGTTTCTGCTGAAGTTATGGATTCTATTGAGAAAGCCTTGGCATAAGAGTTATGTGGGTATTGCATTTACTTTTTCAGAGTTTTGGGGGAGTTGCAGAACAGTACTCGTTTGTCAATATGCTGACAAACATTAATTGATCTAAATTGATCTAAATAAACAACAAGTGAAGCAAAACAATGAGTACTGATTCAGTATTATTTGTATATTCGGCATATCTAGTCTGCTTAACTTAGCAATTATGTAAGTTATAATTCATCAGGCAATGCAGTCGAAGACGTCTCATTGGTCACAAGGCATGATGCAGGGGTAGTATCTGTATCAAATCGTTGCGATATTATTTCAAGTAGTGTCATATTCGTATCCACACAATCGAAATAGCCCGAACCTGGAGGATCTTGTAATGGTAATAGCTCACCAAGCGGACCGTACTTCTCTCCTCGACGGCCTATCTCATAAAAATCTACCGCTATTGGATCGCTATTTAGTATTGGCTCAGAAACATACCGAGTAAATTCCGTATATGTCTTATCCCAGAATGAATGCAATTCTTTGGCATGATCATACCACCAGTCAAAGTCGAAACACATTCCTCCTTCGTAATATGCTCCAAACCATCTTGATCCACTGAATAGTAAGATTACCGCATCTTCATCAGGAATCGTCTTGTTCAAGGTTGCATGATCTGCAGCGTACACTCCACGTCCATAAGCTGTCCAAACTGAATCTCTTGTCACTGGAATCACATCCCAAGTATCATTATTGTTTCCTCTGAGTTGAGCACATGGTAGATCGAATTTGCAGTGCGTGCCTACAAAGAGAGGTATATCATTCTCATCTGTATAACATTCACAAACGCCTTCATTCGAGCATGTGCCATGAAAATTGCATTCTGCCTCCGAATCACATGTGTTACAAGTTGTGCGAAAGCTGGCACCATCGGACACCTCTCCTTGGAGATGCGCGTTTCACAGTTTATGAAGATGAAAGAGAAGTGATTGTAACAAATGTTAGTACATGCTGCTTGCAAAGGCAATCAAATAAAGGCAAACTAAGTTCAAATGAAGTATTCGAATGGCCGAGTCTTCATATTGAACACACCACAACCACAACACACAACAAAACAACACAAATGCAGACGTTCCTGTCCACTGCGTCCAATCGCCTTTTACTTCGAGTAAATCGTAGGAGACAGTCTCTGAGCTTCTTAGTAACCATGGACAATCTGATGTATCTGCACTTCGGATGTTTGGGTCTTCCTTCCTTATATTTTTATGCATGAAGACCCAGCTTTTCTCTTGTTTGCAATATTGAATAGTTGCTGGAGTTTTTTTCATGTATGGGCTATCGTCGAACTTGTTTCTGTAAAGGTGAAGAAGGTACCATGTGAAGAAGGTACCATGTGAGTGGTATGAAAATATATTTAGCAAACATATCAATATCGTCGACTTACTGTTCTACATAGATGGGACGTCCGTGGCGTGTTCCATTGATAACATAAACTCCATTGAAGTATGAGTAGATGAGATCGTTCCTTTCAACTAGTTGAACTACCCCTTCGTCATCGACAGACACAACAAATGCACCTATCCAGATATCATCCTCCATTAAAACTCTTATTGATCGGCAATAGTAGTACCCTGTGTTTTGTCTATAAGTGACAACACTCATTGCTGATAGTAAACTGCAAAAGTTAAAGATATACATGATCTTGACAAAGATTGACATTTTCTTTCTCCTTGCAAATGGTAGCTTTTCAAACTCTACTCTGAAGCACTTTCTTGTTGAGGCCCTCTTTATATGCTTCCCAAACACATCCATTTTTGCCAGTCTAAATGCTATTCCATCGACTTGTTGTAGAAACTGTAAGGCCAAAACGTCAAAGAATATATCAATAACTCCTGTTGCTTGCACTACTACCACAAACATGTTTAATATAAAGAAGTAGCCAAAACAAACTCGAAGAAATGCCGTTGCGACGAACTTGCTGTATAAAAGGTTAGGAGCCTTTTGATGAAATGATCTTTCCGATATCATGTTTAACAAGTATAATGCCTCTGGGATTTCCTCCTCCATGATCAAACCGATAATTAATGCCAAATATTGTGCAACTTTTACGTCCCAGCTTATGGAACCAGAGTTAATTCCACACAATTGTCACAATCATATCCAAGAAGAGAGGGAGGGGGTTAGTTTAGTGCAAAACCACATTATATTGCGCAATGCATCTACATACCTTATGCCAACAGGTACTGATAATGGGTTCCTGGGTGTGTAATCTTCCGCTATATTATTAAATAGTGCTAATATTAAACATGCGTAGGATATTGTTATTATACCTAATGCAAAAATGAATGGTATTGAACATGTTGGTTCTGTGAATAAGAAGGAGTGTGTACTGTTTGGTACATATTATATGTTTATTGTATGGTTAGTGACATAATATGATGATATGCGCACTGAAAAAAAGACATATGCACTTAATATAAAAAAAAAATGACACATGATGTGCACAATGACATATCATATGCACACGTTAAAAGTAACAAACCTTTCATTTAGTTTGATTGGGTCTTCATATCCTATTATACTATACTCAGTGTTATCAATATTGACAGCAGTAGAGCCCTCCTTATTTGTATCTCTTGGACTATGAGAGCCACATTGATGTATCTCATCCAAGTCTGGAGCAGTTTCGTGAATATTGACTGTTACTTTAGACGACGAAGCCCTATCACCAAATTGACCTCTAGCTATATGTCTACTACTCATACTTAACTTCAAAGGTAGGTATTGACAGCATTAGCAACTATTAGTTGTGTGCTACATTGATTGACAATTATGGTATCGTTTCATCACTGGCTTTTTACGTGCACTTTCTGGGCGGTATCCTATCTGTGCTTGCCAAGGTAATGTTACTAATATTATTAGGTGCTAACCTTTCTAATCTCAAAAGCAACTTCTGCTCTCATCTCCATCACT
>Ga0214480_100618_pt1 | contig 17669 bp, 20 predicted proteins | sample M1_20Mar14CPVII9_3_FD_165042 | JGI IMG/M metagenome (GOLD analysis project Ga0214480, IMG submission 165042) | Marine eukaryotic communities from Monterey Bay, California, United States - M1_20Mar14CPVII9sort6BwellE17 | ecosystem: Environmental > Aquatic > Marine > Unclassified | place: USA... | reverse complement strand
ATATGTCTGACGATGTTTGATAATACAGTTTCTACCAAATAATAATACAAGCTTCGGAGAAGTCTTAGAGCTGTGGTGCCATATCAATCCAAATCAAATCCTATGATGATGTTCAGCCCCGGTATCCATCACACTTACTGTCACATGACCAACACCAAAAGAAGATAGACCACTCTTTGAAGCCTCGCAGGCAGCCCCAAAGCACCACTCCGAAGCTTGCAGTGCTGCGCCACAATGAAAGGCTTGAATAAGGATGGTATAGGACACCTGACTACTCCCTTGCTCTCATAGTAAGATCAAGGGCAATATCAAGATCTATTTTGGTCTTGTTCTTAATTCTTCAGTTTCGTGGTAGGGCTCATCATCATAGTACTGTCATACCGTATATTTCGAAAGAACCTATCCACATCACTCTAATTCCCATCCAAATAATTCCCATGCAAATCACACACAAATCACAATAAACTAAAACAACACATCATGTCATTAGATCAATTAGTAGATCAAAAAGAAATACCATACCCCCTTATAACGTATCTACATGGATCCGGCAAGAAGTTCAATAAGAATAATTTTTTGCTTAATAGGCTGATAAAACAATATAGTGTTCGTACCTTTACTATTATTTATTTGCTTTATGTTTGTATTTATTGCAATATCAATCTCATCTATTTACACCAACATTATGAATCTATACAATATTTATTAGCGTCAATACGTGGGTAAACAAAAAAAACCTGTCAAAAGCGTAAGTCTGTTTTGTAGTGTTGCATTGTTTTGAAGTTGAGATCTCTTGGTGATTCCGCATCATCCATAGAGTAAACATACATTTTCAACAGTATACGGTCTAACACCTTTCTTGTTTAGGCCATCATAAGAGCATTCATCGAAGCGGGTGGGAAATTTTATGATAAAGTTTCAAATAAATATGTACTCATGGATAATGAGAATGTAATGTCCTTTACAAAAATAAATAAAACAGTCGCTCAAGCGATTACTGATAAAAATACAACGAATAAAGCAAATATAGCATCGTTAACGAATGGGGGCGAAACAAATGAGGAATACTGGGCTGAAAATATCAGACAGTTTATATTGAATGAAGTGAAGACTTCGAAGGAATATACACAAGATGAAATAGATTATGTAGAAAGAAGTTTAAAGGAAACAAGAGAAGCGGGGCATGGTGATACAGTAAATAGTGAAGGAGGGGAGGAGGAGCATAGTGCTGTAGCAAGTGATGGAGGAGAGGGGGAAGCAAAGGAGGCGGGGCATAGTAATACAGCAAATAGCAAAGGAGGGGAGGAGGAGCATAGTGCTGCAGCAAGTGATGGAGGAGAGGGGGAAGCAAAGGAGGCGGGGCATAGCAATACAGCAAATAGCAAAGGAGAGGAGGAGGAGCATGGCTACTCAGTCTCAGAGACAAATGTTGCAAACTTGCTTAAGTCAATGAAGGGTGTGAAAGACGAACAATTATGTCGTCGTCAAGTGCGACGTGCTACACAAAAATATATGAATACTTATTCTTAACTGAAGGGACTAGGTGCGGATTTCCATTGCGCCGGTCTTAAATGGGAACCCGTATGTAGATGAGGTTGTAAGTCACAGTCTCTTAATAGCGGAGACGAAAAGAAAGAGAGGGTGTATCTGCTTGTGATAATTGTTATGTTTAACATGGGTATTGATTGGCAACAGATGTGCAACGAATCTTGGAAGGCACAATATATTGTAATTGTAGGATAGTGACTTTAACTGAGATCAGCACAGGTTTAATTTTTACTTTGTACATACAAGATTTGATTCCTCGGGGGTGGATCATTCATACACACCTCATTGTCAGGGTCAAGGTTTTGCTCTTACTCTTGTTCTTGAACGTTTATTTTATTCCTGATAGAGAGAGGTATGAATAGCAATGGCAAAAGATAAGAGATGAAGATATCAACATGAACGTCAATAGCATATATTATATATGTTCCAACTGCAATGGAAGTGGCTACGTGAATTGGTCAGTACAACCTACCTGTGCAACTTGCAGGAGGCCGGTCTTGAGGCCAATCACTTATCATCCACGTACTGAAGCAAGATACTTACCTCCAGCTCGACGTGATAGTAATTTCATCGAATCAGTTGCAAGATTGCTTAAGATGGCATCCATTTCTAATAGTGAGCGAGAAGAGCCATCATCACAGGCATCACAATACCAGGGACAGGAAGAAGATCCGTGCCCTATTTGTTTCATACCTCTCCAGCGTGCTTTTAAAGAGAGGGGTGGTATGTCGATAACTCAATGTTGTAATACAATGTTATGTAATGTATGCGCTGACAATGTACAAGACGAACTAAAGAAAGGAACTTTGAAGTATACATGTATATTTGGCACATTATGCTGTGGTAATAACAATGAATGAAGGAGATGGAGAGAGCTCGATAGAGGGATAGAAGTAGAAGTTCATTATAGTCTCTTTTTACTCGAATGAAATCGACTGATACTCTTCCTACCTACAAGCACCTCCAATCCCCACCGCTTCAAAATACAGCATCAATGCTGAAGATTTGTTCCTCTGCTTTTACAGAAACTCCAGACTTGGCGTACTCTCCGACTCTCTTCTCAAAGAAGTTGGTCTTACCCTGTAGTGAGATCATCTCCATCCACTCGAAGGGGTTGACAGCGTTGTAGTACTTGGTGCATCCAAGGGCACCCAATAACCTGTCGGCACAGAACTCAATATATTTACACATTAGCTTTGAGTTCATGCCTATAAGCTCCACCGGAAGAGAATCAACCACAAACTCCTCCTCAATCTCAACAGCGTTGGTGATGATTTCAGCGATACGACTTTCTTCCAACTTATTCACCATCTTAGAGTAGAGGAGGCAGGCAAAATCACAGTGCAGACCCTCATCACGTGAGATCAGTTCATTCGAGAAGCTAAGACCAGGCATCAACCCTCTCTTCTTTAACCAGAAGATGGCACAGAATGAGCCCGAGAAGAAGATACCCTCAATAGCAGAAAAGGCTATCAAGCGTTCACAGAACGAGGCATTGTTGGCATTACACCACTTTAAAGCCCACGCTGCTTTCTTTTGGACAGTTGGTATTGTCTCGATGGCGTTGAGTAAATGCATCTTCTCCTTTTGATCCTTGATGTAGGTGTCAATCAACAAAGAATAGGTCTCGCTGTGAATGTTTTCCATTGCAATTTGGAAACCATAGAAGCATCGTGCCTCGGGCGCTTGGATCTCAGTGGCAAAGTTACCTGCAAGATTCTCGTTTACTATTCCGTCAGAGGCTGCAAAGAAGGCCAAAACACGCGAGAGGAAGTATCTTTCATTATTTGTCAGTCCATCCCAATCTTGATGATCAATCGTGAGATCAATTTCCTCGACAGACCAGAAAGAGGCAAGTGCTTGCTTATACATCTGCCACATCTACGAGTTTGTCAGAAGGAGCTATATAATATTACAGAATAGAACAACACAGGAAATGTCTATACACTCACGTCGTTGTGTTTTATGGGGAACAGAACAAAGCGACTGGAGTTCTCTCTTAACAATGGTTCGTCACTGGTGTTGTTGCTAGTGTTAATGTCAGTTTCAGATGCCACAGACACAAGCTGATCATTTTCGTGCTCTGTCATCGGACCGCGGCTCCTTTGTATAGAGATGTTCTTATGGTAGATGGCATTTTAGAGCTAAGTTGATTTGGCAGAAATCAAGATCAAGATCCAAAGAGATACTCAAATGAATCATAACTAAGCACAATATTACCAAGCACCACAATATAGCAAACGGTCCAACCAGACATGAAACATTTAAAGGAAAACGACCTGAATGGGATAATGTTACTAGTGAAAGCAACAGAGCTGGTAACTACTCCTAGCATTGGAGAATCATTCCATGCAGCAGGACAGGATGATGTCAGTATTTCTCCAAGCACAATAACAGTCGATGACGACAATATTAGTTGTTCTTCACAAGCAATAACAATGAGCCACCTGATATCAGTCGAGTTGTCAACCTCTCCTCGGCCTACATATATGATAGGACAACCTTCTTTGACTATAGAGGCTAGAGCTGGGGTTGTTTTGCTACTGATGAAGCTTCATTGCACCCACCAGTTTGTACCAGAGACGCTAAGTCTGGCAGTCAACATCTTAGATCGTATCCTAACAAAGAAAAGCGTCACAGAGAGGGACCTTAAACTTTTCGGCGTGATGAGTCTAATCATTGCTTCTAAATTGTTGGACACATACCAAGAACTAAAACTGGAGCAGCTTCTGGAATACTTGTCAAGTATGAGTTATACAAAAAACGAGTTGATTCATACAGAACAAGAGATTTTGGAAAGACTAAACTATCGTGTGAGTGTGCCCACAGCTTACACATTTCTCTACGTTTGCATGGAGATTACAGGGCGTATAGTAAAGAATAAGGACATCACAAAAGATGCTTCATTCATCCTTGATAGTACCCTTCCAAGGTATCATCTACTCGAATACATGCCAAGTGAAATAGCTTTTGGAAGTATCTTCATCGCGAGAATACTCAATGGAGCTAATCCCTGGAGTGAGGCTCTGGCCACAAGTACAATGCTTAGCGAGGAAGATATTGTACCTATCGCACGATCCATCTTATCAACAATAACCCAAGTGAAATGTATGTCAGAGTTTAGGTGGATGAAAGACAAATACGACAAGTTGAATGACGAGGTATATTATCAAACGCTGCGGGATCTTCATCTGTGTGCATAAGGTCACAAAAGAATCATCGACATGTATGTATAGATAGATATGCTGAAATAAACTGAAATAACGTACTAGTTGTAAGCAATGATGAATGTAATGCAAACTTAGTAGTCCTATCGTAGATGTACTCTGAACTTATGACATCTTACTATCTCTCACATACAATCATCACAAAGGTAGTATAGAATCGCACACATATCTTCTCCCACCAAGTCACACCGCTATTATCCGCACAATCTCGGCGACTGCTGTTGCTGGATGATCAGATCTTGCTCTTGCTTTGTTAAGGTCTTGTTCAGTGATTTTAATAAAGGTCTTGTTCTTAGTTCTTAGGACATACATCAACTTTACATGCATAATTTGCTCATAATTCTTAATTGCAATCAACAACATCATCATCATAATCAATCACCAAAGCAAAGAGCATCAATATAAAATGGTTCGATCCACTCCGAAGAAGACAGTAACTACAGCAAACCCTTACGAGAAGATCAAGTTCTCTTATGCCGGTACACCCCTCAACAAGAAGAATGGCAAATCAAACAAGATCCAGTCGGTTCAGACTGCGGTCGATGGGGTGTTCATTTCCTGGTCTACACGACCGGATAATAAGTGTTCATACCTCTGGCCGCTAAAGCAATACTTCACTGATAACGGAGAGAATCAAGGTCTCACCAAGAAGTGGAACTTAGCCGGCTTCATGGTTCGTCGACTATTCAACGAAGACGACATCACCCAGAACAAGCGGCTACCGGGTGTGCCTGGTATGTTCTGTTTGTTTAGTTTTGTCTTGGTGTTATTATGCGTTTCAATATATAACATAGACTCGGCAATTCGGCTACTTCATTTGCCCTTCTTTAACCCTTACTCGTCGCCTCCACACCACATGCACTAACATAAGTTACAATCGCCTCTCTCTTCCATCACCACAACAAATCATAACAACATAAATCTAACAGGTGATGATGACTCGTATCCTTGGGATGCATTGGTAACGATTAACCCAGACCCAAAGGCGACCGCCGAAACGGTTGGAACAGACATTGCCGCTGCCTTCTCAAGCTTCTCGGCTGCCCGAAAAGATTTGTTCAATGGCAAGAAGGCGGACTTTGTGTTCAGCGGAGTCCGCCCCGAGTCTGAGGAAAACCATCCACTCACGAGGTATTTGATCGATGAGGACTGCGTCAAGGTCTTCATGTTGATGTGTTTCAGCCCCAAGTCAGGTAACAAGAAGGAGGATCTCTTGAGCTGTCATCCTCTTATGGAAGCCTTCTTTGGCTCTGTGGAGGTAGGGCACAAGCTCCTCGACCTATACGCTGGTTGGTAGGAGACATACGGGATGGTAGTAGGGGTGGAAGGTGGCGAATTGGAGTACCATTGGGGCAAGTAGGGTAGCCGCGAGATCGAAGTGGATGTTGTATCAATCATAAGACTATAAAAATAAAAGTTGTCCTGTCTATCTCTAAGGCAAATAGATTATTAATACCAGAAACTTAATTTAGTATTGTTGGAATCCGTGGGACTATCAAGATCTTGTTCTCAAGCCCAATTAGATCTGTATATTAAGTACAACAAACCAGAATGAATGAGGCCCTACAACAATGTCCTTTCCATATTGCAACAAAGTATCGCCGATATCAAAGTCCTCGTCATGAAACAATAACCAATTTATTCCAATACAACAAATCATACAATCTAACTGCTAATATACCCATCTATCACTTTCTAATTGCATTAGCACAATGGCTGTGCCTACTAGGCCTAGCTGTTTACCCACTAAGTGATAAGATACCCTGAAGATACCTAAGTATTAGAGCAATACAACATCCTATCTGACAGTCCTTTTACTTCTCTCTAATCTATAGATTTATCAAGTATATATACTTATTCAATTCTTATTAATTTAATTCTAATAATACAAATGAGTTCCAACAAATTAGATAACATACATCAAAATCCTACACCCCCACTCATTACGGCGAAGTTGGTGTAAGTGTAGCACCACCACTCATTGCAAGCACGATGAAATGAGCAATCAACTTATACGACGTCCTATAGTCTGAATCCATATACGATACGACCGAATGGGATGTAACATGAGTAGACATAGACGGGTCGTATCTGGGATAGATTGATCCGGAAATCAAGACAGCGATCATGAATTCCATGGGATTCAAGCTGTGGTTGGTACGAGACCTTAAATTCTCTTGGGCCACATATACATTGAAACCAAGTATATCAGACATCGTATTAAATCCTGGTTGAAACGAGAGAATCCAATCACATTCAAAGGAATGTAGCATATCACAGGGAAAGGTCTCTGGTAGTATGGAAGACAATAGAGTTGATTTATTCACGCTTGAATTGTCAAGCATTACCACTTCCAAAGCAATCGCAACGTCTCTGAGAAGCGTAAGTGCCTGAATATGCTCATGACATAGTGGACTTGTTCTAAAACGTAGTACGAGGTCATCGTATTTTTCAATGGCTTCCTTGATGTTACGAAAGGGAATGGGTGCGCCCTGACCTGGACGGTTAAGACGAAGAAGGATGGTAGGAATTAAAACTCGTTCAGCACCAACCAAGTCTGTCAAGTCTTTGATGAAGAAGTCGTCTTCATCAACAGATGGTACCGTCGATTGAGGAGACTGAATTCTCGGAGGGAGACGATTCACTTCTCCTTCTTGGTCTCGTCCGACGAGGGGGAGAGTTGGTTGTTTAGATGCCTGAGTCTGAGTAGTCGTGCTTCCACCCTCGGAATCGCTTACGGTAGACAACGATGAATATGAATCAAAGTCATAATCATTATTGAAGGTTGCTTCTTGGTGAGCATACTGCTTGTATTCACAACACCGTGATTATGATATAATTTGTTATGAAGAAAGTAGATATTAAAGAGATGAGTAAGCATGCATATCATGTGTAGCAACCATATCTCATATCATGTAGCATATCATATCTCTAAGTCAACTACAAAGACACTTACCTCATTATGAGGACTAGGAACAGTAGTAGACATCAATGATTCAACTTCAGATGAAAATGAAGAATTCTTCTCAACATTGGTAGCAATAACTTTTTCATCATCAGAATTCATTACCGGCATAATACCAAATTGATCACAAGACAAGTTTGCCTTATATCCACCAAGAAGGCCTTGAAAATACCTCTTCTCATCTTGTATGGCTCTAGTGAACTCAACTTGAGGTAGTGTTGGCTTTTGCAATATACACTTGCAATTCTTAATGAGAAAAACAAGGGATCTGATTACATAAATGGGTACTACATGCCGACTATTACGGCTAGTTATACTGAACTGCTCTGTGACATTTGTATCCATAATGAAAGGTGTTTATTGTGATGCAATGGTTTAGATACATGAATAGCAATAGTGAAGATTGACGCCTTTGTAGTAAAGATATCTAAGATATCAAAATTAAGAGTAAGAGTAAGAGCAAGAGTTCTACAATGCCAATTTTCGAGAAACAATAAAGATAGTAATAAAAGTTCAACACTACTCTACGACACAACAAAATAACAATATGATATGAAATGAAGTACATAGCCGTCACTATACATGACAATGACCCCATATATCGTTATACTACTATTAGTTGCAATGTATTTGCAATGGATAGCGTAGGAGGTGATGATCTGTGGACGATATAACGATTGTTATAATATTGTATTAATTGCACACATCATGTGATTTTTTTTTGTTTTCGTCGTGTGGTTCGTTCCACCGATCGAATCACCCACAACCAAGGGCACCATCGGATAGAGCTGCTTCTTGGCTTTCATAAACACCATCATATGATGTATGGATCGATCTGTGGAAAAAGTTCTAGGAGTTGCAATAAAGGGTCCTATCTGTTGAGTAGGTAAAAATTCATATAGCTCAGCTTTTCTCGCTCGATATAGTTGCAATAGTTATATGTGAATTGATTGTCTGAAAATATAGTAGTATACTAATTCGAGGGTGCTCTTTCTATCTGTGTGTTTGGTTTTATCTAAAAAGATAATCTAGAGCGATTTTTAGCTACTTTACTTAGGGCTGTATCTGTTGAGGATCCTCATAATATAGATAGATGATGATGTTATCATCTGGATAGAAGTATAGTCTCTGATGGTGGTATTACTACTGATATACGAATTGACGGCAGTATCATGCCAGGCTATACAACAACCATCAGAAGAGGTGACTTTCAGGGGGGGGAGGTGGGATAGGAGTACAGCCAACACAAGTACAATTAATTAATAATTAACTCATATCATTCATACACTACATAACTATACCTATCACCTCTACAAAGCAGCGTAACATCAGCATTTCTACAATACCTTGGTAAATTCATTGTCATTTGTTCATTAATTACTTCCTACGGCATGAATAAGTTTAGTCGCAACATCGTGTCCACCTCGGGCAGCATATGCAAAATACTCGTATGCCCTGCTTATATCTTCCTCAACTCCATCGCCTTTCAAATAGGCAACACCAAGGTTATAGGAAGCTGCTGGTGAACCTAACTCAAATGCAACCTTCCATAATTGAATAGCCTTGCTAATATCCTGTGGAACTCCCCACTCCCCTCGAAGGAAACAATCAGCAAGCACACACACGGCTTTGTGATTGTGATTATGACCGATGACTTTATCCAAACAACGGTTTACCCTCTCTTCATTTGATTTAGAAATTGCCTTTTTACATAAAGAGCATTCTTCTTTGAAGGGAGCACCCACAGTATCATCTTCAAGGCATCTGTAGCAAATCAATGCGCCACAACAAACCATGAACAATTGTTTTAGAGGTGATCCATCGTAATTGGAAGAGAGGACAGAACCACACTTGTCACAGGTCTCTTTGGTTGGAGTCATCGATATCTGTGAGTTGTTGTTCTCGGCACCAGTACCACCACGTAGACATTGATTTGCTCTAAGTACAATGTCAAGTGTTTGATTTGACGTAACGTGACATTCTTCTACACTTGATGAGCTTGTACTTGATAAATCACTAACTTCCTCTTTTTCTTCTTCGCTGGATGAACTGCCAATACACGAGAGAGTATCAATATCAAGAGCTGAAGTTGAAGTCTGTGGTTGTACAAAACGAAGATCGAAGCTTAGATATAGAATTGATAAACTTAAGATGAATAAACAAACATCTTACCTCACACGCACCACTACTGTCGACTCTATCCAAGTATCTTCTGGGATTAATATCCCGTTCGCCGTCATAGCTCATGATGTAACTCAAGTGAATAATGGTATTCAATATAGGAGCAACAACAATTGTATGAGCTGCTGGACAAAGCAGGAAATTGAAATTGGACTTGTTCTTGCTCTTATTTCGTTGAGCTTGGTCTTATTATATCATTATGTTATATCAATATTAGATAACTGTTAGCTCTGATTCTAGACTGTACATGATGGATTCCTCTCGAAGAGTGATTATGGATAAACTAGATAGAGGTGATAAGTCTCTGTCGAAGCTAATCATTTCTCCAGCAGGAACCCCCTCCCCACCAGGATATGAACAATTCAAGACAACGACATTACCAAAGGTTTGGATTGCGATTGGTAAGAGACTAGCAAATGCTACACTAACTCAACTTATCATTGATCTATCCGATGAAACAAATCCACAGAATATTGCTAGATGGCTCAATGCTCTCTCCTTAGGAATCAAGAAGAACCGGAGCATTGAATATATGTGCTTCAGCCATGTACACTTTCGTGAAAGATACAATGATTCTTTCTTTGTTAAGATCGCCCCGTTCTGGAGAATGAATAAAAATATCAAGAATTTGGAGCTCAATTCATGTGTCTTGGATACTATATCATGTCATAGCTTCAGCTACTCAATAAGTAAATGTAGCCATCTCAAGAGCATATCAATGAATGAAACCCACTTTACTGAAATGGATTTCATGGCGTTATCTCCTGCACTCTGTGGCTCGTTACGCTCGCTGAAGATTACAAATGGAGACCTCGGGGGGTACGAGATTGAATTATTGTCAAAGTCATGGATGATTGATAACACGGTACCTGCCGTGTTAGACTTCTCTACCAATCAAATTGACTCAGAAGGCTGCCGACAATTAAGCGGACTATTGAAGGTATTCAAAACTGTTTCCCTAGCTCACAATGATATAGGGGATTACGGAATCGAATGCTTCTTTGGCCACCATGACTGGAATCCAATGAACTATAGCCATATTGTGAGTCTCAATTTGCAAGATACAAATATTTCGGATTCAGCCTGTGAGGTGTTGAAGGTAGTAATCGGAAACGAGCCATTTCATCTGAAAGAGCTCATCCTCGACGACAATGACATTAGCAATGTTGGCTTTGATCTACTATTGGATGGCTTGACCGACGATGATGACCTCGAGCACTTATCAATTGCAAACAACATGAAAGTTGATGCAGACGGGTGGAAGCGTTTACTAAACGTACTCTGTGACATCTCCACCATAGAAGATACATACTATTCCAATTACACTCTCGAGGTATGCATACCACCGCACAACCACTATAACAGCTCCGAGAAAGGCAAAGCGATAATGAAAATGTGCCAAATCAATGCCAATGCAAAGAGGGGAAGAAGGAAGGAAAAGTCTGTTACTTCGCATCTTTCCGGGGTCAATAAAGTGCTACTGTGTCACTTGATAACTCCGTACCAACAAGGGAGTTACTCATTGAGCATCAACGATGAAGAAGATGATGATAAATTAATGCCATATGTTCTTGAATGGATGAGTATCAACGAGAACGAAAGCAATAGACTTCTGGTCCGCAACGCTTTCTATATCATTTGTAGGCAAAACATCCATCTATTTGAGCTTGCTGATTGGACAAAGAGAAAGAGGGAAGGATTGCAATCATTGTCAAGGACAAATGAGGAGTACCTTGATACTTTAGCAGCAAAGGCCCATGCTGCAAATCTTTGTCACTGTGCAAAGAGGCCGAAAAGACGTCTCTACAACATAGAGTAGACTATTATGTTTTACTGTTTCTGAGAGGGTCGACGATTCCTCCGTAGTGTTTTTTGCAGTAGGCTTTGTAAAAGATACCCATATTTTTGTATTTAATGGCTTTGTCGTCAATCACCTACTGTACCACCTCTTTCTCTTCTATAATATGTATCACCATGCTATACGTATGTTGATTAACAGTTATCATAGTACTATACCCGCATCAGCTACCACTTGCGGCATATAAAGAACCATAAGAATACACAGAATGAAGAGTGCTGCTACAACAAAGATGTCAAAAACTGCTGCTGAGAAGATTGAAAAGAAGAAAGAGAGAGCAAAACTTTTAATAGAAGAGCTCGATGAGCAAAGAAGGCAAAGAATGTTGATGATGAGTGACGACAAACGACCTGTTAGTTTAAGAACGGAAGGCGGCTTTGATAAATGGAAGGAGCAGCATCTTGACTATACAACATGTGCATATACATCAAAGAATAAGCAACGTGAAACTAAAACAAACATATGTAGGAGGAGGAAAGCAAAAGTCGGTGCTAAATCCAACAATAGACCGAAAAGGGATCCCTTTGCTTCTAGGGGGCCGTGTGATTGCGTGTATGATTCACACTGTATTGGAGATTGTAATAATGTAAGGGATAATCTTAATTGTACTACAGCAAATTGCAAAGAAATGAAACAGAAAAACAATCAAAGTCAAGAGATCAGTTATAGATGCTCTAATAGTTTTGATATATCTTCAGTTGGTAGTGTTGCAAAATGTATACCGATTACATGTGATGGGAATAAAAACATCGGTCTCAAAGCTGTTGAGACAATTAGATGTGGTGAATTCCTAGGACGATACACAGGCAAATATAAGCCGGACCCTTGTGAAAGTTGTGGATATTGTGTTGCTGTAGCAAGGAAAGATAATCCATCACACCCAAAAGGGTTTGTATGTGCACTTAAGACGACAACTAATCTTCTCCGATATGTAAACAACCATTGTGTTCCAAATTGTACGATGAGGATAAGACTGAATATGGCAAAAGAGCCGGTGGTACTATATCAAGCAATAAAAGATATAAAAGCGGGTGAAGAGGTGACTGTAAATTATCAAGGCTCGCAATGGATCCCCTTAAAGGAAGAGTACGAAAGAACGGAGAACAACAGGGTGATGAAAGATCACAATAAGAAAAGAAAGCTGACGGAATTACGTAAAGATATTGAAAATCTTCGTGATGGCAAGCATGGGGATGGGTTTGAATGTGAGTGTGGCCATCCATCGTGTATTACTAGATGGCGAAAAGAAAAAGGATGGGTCCGAATGTGAGTGTGGCAATATATATCTCTGAAGGATACTTGATGAATATACATTGGTCAAACTATTGCCGCCTAGCTATATGCTTCGATCGAATCCACAACGAATGGGACGATTATATTTGAAAGACAAGTATGGAGATAGAGCATTGATAGACATAACATTAACACGCACATCTTACCTCTCACACCTGTTATCCAAGCCGTATCTTCTGGGCTTTGTATCCTCTTTTCATGTCTAGGTGCTGATGATATAGATCCATGAAATACCTGAACAAGAGCAAGATTAAGACCATTTTTTCATTGGCTGTTGATGTACCTCAAACCTTGTAGAACTGTTATTATGAACGTTAATAACTCTCATATATCTTCAAATTGTGGTACAAGTGATGGCGTGGATGAGAATGTCCAATCTTATTCGTCGTGTAAACAAAAGATACCAAAGACCGATGTAAACATTGCTCCTGTACGTGAATACGAATCTAGAAGTGGTATGATTAGCATTACAAAGAATCTTGATTTGATATCTTTTGCAGATGGGGATCCGGACAGGCACAGAGACGAGTGTCCAGTTTGTTTCATTCCTCTACAACAGGCTATTAAAGCAGGAAGAGGATTAGCTATAATGGGTTGCTGTGAAACCATGCTATGCAAAGTATGTCATGGCGCAGCGATGAACGAATATAAGAGAGGAAACTTAAAATATGATTGCGTCTTTGGCCCTTTGTGTAATGATGAATGATTGGACATACAGATTGGAAGTAGATGTCGGAAAGAAGCTCGATTGTGATGAGAAACAAAACCAAGAGATAGTAATGATGCATGTATAGCAATGGAAACCACTTTTACTAGAAAGAATTATATGCCAATGCCAAGTACTACTCCTCTCACTTCCCACAACTCCATTAACCCTTCATGCACCAAACTTTCAACACCAGCTAACACTCCTTATGCACGTTCCCCACGGATACGACGGGCAAGCTGAAGATCCTTCGGCATGATGGTAACACGCTTGGCATGGATGGCACACAAGTTAGTGTCCTCGAAAAGGCCAACAAGGTAGGCCTCGGCTGCCTGTTATTAATAAAGAAAGAGGGCAATTTACAAGGTAACTTTTCATCTCTCATATCAACAAGCAATACATAAGAATAAACACTAACCTCCTGCAACGCTAACACTGCAGTACTCTGAAAGCGCAAGTCGGCATCAATATCCTGGGCAATCTCACGTACCAAACGTTGGAATGATGCCTTGCGGATTAACAGTTCTGTACTCTTTTGGTAGCGGCGAATATGACGGAGGGCGACAGTACCTTAAAGATACACATTTCACATTGATAGGATGAATAAAAAGAGAAGTAGATGTGACTCATGTTAGTATATCTATGAGGTTGTTAGGATAATCATATTAATCACTGAGGCGGCCATTCCTGGTCTGTAGCGATGAGGCTTCTTTACACCTCCAGGGCGTCTCTCCTTACGTGCTGCCTTGGTGGCGAGCTGCTTACGGGGGGCTTTGCCTCCGGTGGACTTGCGTGCGGTTTGCTTTGTTCTGGCCATGATGTTAATTGCATGGACAATGAGGAGGAATGACACAAATATTGTTGGGTTGGTCTGTGGTATTAGTCTTACTCTTACTCTTGCTCTTGTTAGTGGACTGATATGGAGCAAGGTTGTAGATGTTTAGAGACAATACCTTGAATGCATTGGGGTAGAGTCCAAGTGTCTATGCATTTAGGACTGATATCGTCTACTTAATACAAATATATTAGATTGCAAAGGGTCTATCTAACCCAGATCAATATAGAGATAGAAGATTCTTACACAATACTTCCCATGCCAAATCATCGGTTACTGAACAGTAGACAAAGAGAATTAGCCAAGAAATTGGCCAAGAAATCGGACAAGGAACGGAGACGGGAGAAGTTGACGAAGCAGATGAAGCGCGAGGATGATCCTGATTGGGCCGTTTTGAACGAGGCCATAGCGATTGCCAAGCAAGAGGGCGAAGATTTGGTAAAAACAGCCTGTGTAAAGAAGAAAGAAGCATTCGAGGAAGCAAAAGATTGTCCCATTTGTACCCTTCGTCTACCTTCACTAAGCACTGGTAGGAGATGCATGACGTGCTGTGGAAAGGAGGTATGCTGTGGATGTGCTTGTGCACCAGTCTATGACGATCAAGGCAACTTACTTGATATTGAGAAACAAAACGAGTGCCCTTTTTGCAGAGCTGAGGCCCCAAAATCAAAAGAGGAGGCAATGAAAAGAATGAAGAATCGAGTGGAGGCCGGTGATGCTAATGCAATCTACAGCCTAGGTTGTTACCATCATGATGGATCGCATGGATGTGTACAGGATTGTATCAAGGCATTAGAACTTTACCATCGTGCAGCAGAGCTTGGTTATTCTGACGCATATACCAACATTGGTTATGCATATGATCGCGGAAAAGGTGTAGAAGTCGACAAGAAGAAGGCTATGCATTATTATGAACTATCAGCTATGGGAGGAGATGAAGTAGCAAGGAACAATCTAGGTACCATGGAGAAAAACGCAGGCAACATGGACAGAGCACTCCAACACTATATGATGGCAGTGAGGGATGGATATCATATGACTTTGAAAAGGATCAAAGATATGTACACAAATGGACATGCAACAAAAGACGATACTACAAAAGCGTTGCAATTATATCAAGCATACTTGGATGAGATCAAAAGTGATCAGAGGGACAAAGCAGCTGCATTCAGTGATGTATATCGATACTACTAGTGCCATTGGCGGACAAGCAGCTACTTACAATTTACTAAATTTTGATTATGTTAAAGTACTGCCACACATTTACTACTCAAATCACAAACCCTGCAACTCGTCTTCTTCCATTTCCCTTTGATTTTCAACTCTCGCCATGATAGCCTCGGCGGCAGTATCCATATTAATCCCAACTAACCCGGGATGGTGTCTTTGTAGCCAATCTGCAAGGTCTATTTGGCTCTCTCTCAGAGAGGAAATTCTCGCCTCTTCTCTTGCCTCACGTGCCGCCGCCCTTGCCATACCACTAGTCCCAATGCCATCACCAAAGCTATCATCACTATCATAGTCATAGAATACATTTGGGTCGAATTCCATTGCATCATCATCATCGTCCACGGCATAATAGTAATCTGCACGAACAAAGATGCTCATTCCTTTAGTCATGTCTAGCAGGGTGTCTACTCTCTCCAACACGCCACTTTGTTTGTAATCGGCAAAGTCGGGTATGTCATTGATGGCAATCCCACGTTCCTTGTATTTATTAATACGAGTTACAAATCGTCCAATCAAATCATTACGCAGATGTACCAACTCGGGATGGATGTCAGATATGCTACGGCGGGATAAAACATTGTCATACAATCCACGCATGTAAGGATAGCGATCAAAGCCTTGCTCAAATAACTCCATCATAGCATTGTTGATTAAATGGAACTTCATATCACAAACAAGGCGGAGAAGTGATATGTCAGTAACTGGAAACCTATAAGGAAAAGGCGGAAGGTTCCCGTTTGATACTGATGTGAATACATTTGGCTGCAATCGTTGGATTGCAGATATGAGAAGTTCTGATGCATATTTGGGACTGTGGCCGTTGTCAATAAGCTTACGATGAAGACCCATCTCATTGGCAACATCAAGAAGGCACCTATTGGACTGGTCGTGCAAGTTGGACATGAATTTTAAGGCGATAGTGTTACTTGCGGTAGAGTTTAGATCAGTTTGGCGTGCAAACGAGAGGTTGGGAGATGGTATGACCCATTCATCCGCTCCATAGTATGATGTACCACAGATAGCGAGATCAAACAAGTCAATAGCTTCTCGGGGTAACCTTCCCGGCTTTATGTGGTAGTACACACCCAATGCAGTGGCAGAGGAAAGACATCTCGTTAGTGGACAAATACTAGAGCAAACTATGCATACCAACTTACCTTCAAGACGATCAAGTCAATGTTAACAGCCTCCTTTTTGACCTTACTGATACGGTGGTAAGGGATATAAGGAATATCAGACCCATCGCTCGTGGTCAATCTAAAAGAGCTTTCTGATGCGGCAGGGCAATTACACAGACTACCACTCTTTAAGATCACATGTCGATACTCCTTGATGTTCAAGTAGTGTTCAACGTGATCTATAGGATCAACCTCATCTTCCTCACAGACAGCTCGATATATCTATCATAGTACATCAAAGAGTGAGCTGCTACAAGTTGACATTACACTAGGATAAAGATAAAATAGTACACTCACCAAAGAACATCCACTAAACGCTTGTTGTAGATCCGAGCCAATAAGCCAACTCCTAACATAAGGGGCAGCTTCGTGGCTACAATATATATCTAGATCAGAATCGGGCCAAATCATACTAGTTATTGCTTGAATGCAAGTGCTTCCACTACAAAGAGTGGAGAATGTACAATTACCAGTCTCATGAGTAATGCATCGATACAATCAAGTCACACACGACAATCATAAAAACTTACCTAATACACACTGATCGGGGAGAAGGCAAGCTTTCCGTCATAGATGTAAACGAATGTAGTGGATCTTGACATTTGAAGCTCGTGGTCCCACCCTTCAATACGAATCTCAAGCTGTTGT
>Ga0214480_100617_pt1 | contig 17673 bp, 14 predicted proteins | sample M1_20Mar14CPVII9_3_FD_165042 | JGI IMG/M metagenome (GOLD analysis project Ga0214480, IMG submission 165042) | Marine eukaryotic communities from Monterey Bay, California, United States - M1_20Mar14CPVII9sort6BwellE17 | ecosystem: Environmental > Aquatic > Marine > Unclassified | place: USA... | reverse complement strand
TTCACACTCACTTACACACTCTACTCGTCTCTCTTCTTTCTCTTAGGCGATGATCACGACGGACATGACCATGGAGAAGATGGTGAGTCAATTTATTGCCTTGCTACTTGGTTTGTTGGTCTTCATTTGATGACGGCTGGCTCAATTTCACCCTTAAACACACTCTACTCGTCTCTCTTCTTTCTCTTAGGCGATGATCACGACGGACATGACCATGGAGAAGATGGTGAGTCAATTTATTGCCTTGCTACTTGGTTTGTTGGTCTTCATTCGATGTCTGGTGTCTCAATTTCACACTCACTTACACACTCTACTCGTCTCTCTTCTTTCTCTTAGGCGATGATCACGACGGACATGACCATGGAGGAGCTGCTGAAGCTTCTATGTTGAAAAGTGGTGATTTTGTTATCAATGAAAGCAATGTTGTTTTCCATCAACTCTCCATGTCTTTCATTCTTGGAGCAGCTATTTTGTTTTTGCATAATTAGGGATCTTTTATTCTTGTCCATTCATTAGATTTATGAACAGAAGCTGAGTTTGTTCAGATATATAGTTTTTAAATCCATTTAAAAGATGTTTTTGAAGTACACGTGTATGTGCATTACCATAACACATCTACAAAGCAGTGGGACGGTAGTCAGATCTGAGGCAAGATGCTGCCTACACGTTCAAAGCTCGCTTGGGGGCCTTTCATGTGGGCAGCCTCATCTACTTTTGTAAACATACGGACACTATTGTTGCTCTGAAATATTACTTAATGAAGGGAAGTCCTATAATTCTGCCCCCTTTAGTAATGATCCAAGGCAAGACGATCACAATCGACCTTTCTTACTCAGTAAACTTTGTACATGCAAACTTAGTATAGATAACTAACAATAAGTTACAATTACAAGTTAGACATTACCATGAAAAAAATCATCTTGTGACGCTGTATCGAGGAAAGTCTCATCTTCCTCATTTGCGTCAAATATTACAGAACCATCAACGGCATACACAACCACACCACTCGAGACACCAATTTCAGATCTTGAGTTGGCAAGTAAATCCTCGGCACTAAACCTGCACATGACACTAGTTCCTGTACTATGCAATGTCACAGTGGGAAAGAGTTCATGTGCCTTGGGTACTATCAACGATAGTGATGGTTCACAACCATCTCCATTGCCAACAGCCGCAGATCGAGAAGGAGAGTCAGTACCTTCGACTGCCTGATTAGAACTACTTGTGGTGGCGCCAGCTCCACTGAATAAAGAAGCAGAGGATGACGGGAGTATGTTCCCATTGATGTTAAATGTCACGTCCATTGAAACATGTGGTCCTCCCTCTGCATTATCATCATATGTCGAGGTATCATCGAGGTATACTAAGCAACCAACAGTTGCATTCGCTCCATAGGAACAATCTTCTTGATTGTCAAGCGAGAACCACTGTCCTGATTGTAATATCTGACCAGTACTGCAAAGACCAACAGAACCATTCCATGCCCCGACTAGTGTATCAAGTGGCATTTCCAATGTTGATAGACCAACCAACAACGTCGTTGCATCAATTTGAGGCACAGGCAAAGCACTGCTTGTAGTCGATGAAGAGGGAGATACTGATATTTCAAAGTAGACATAACTATTCCGCATGACTGGGATCATACTTCGACAGCTGCAATATAATGCGTTACCAACCTTGGTAGCAATATGTTGTCCACATGTCAGTGCTATACCATTCCCAACATCGGAAGCATCAAAGACGGCAAGTCTACTTCCATCAATCAAAGCTTTGGACATGGCACGGGTTTGTTCATTCTGATTGACCACACCCCGTTCAATACGAAGTTGATCTCGTGCTAAAAAGACTACATTCTCAGTGAATTGACTACCTCTCTCGAAGTAGTATAAACGACTTCGTGGTGTCGGTGGGAATGATGTAGGTGTTCTCATGAATATAGAACCTGATGAGTTGATTGACTCTAATGATACTGAATCATTATCATCGTCTTGTTGTTGTTGATTAAACTCTCCACCTTCTCGATCTACCTCGAACGACACATTGTGTTTCATTCGTCGTTTCGGTGGTGAGGAACCAACTTCCTTGGATTGGATAGTTGCCGTGAACGGTCGGAAACTCACGTTGTAATGCATCATACGTTGTGCTCGTTTCTTGGCATGTCGACTGAATGCTTCCTCACCCCGTCGTTCCGAGTAGGCTACAAGTTTGGATACACTTTCCATCTTTTGCAGTCGATGGAAGAGCTGAGTAGAATTATGATGAGGGTTGAGAAAGGAAATGGTGTGTGAGAGATTCTCATCATCAACAACAGACATAAGACAATGCACCCTCTCACAAACCTTATACTCACCTTACTCTCCAAGATGTTTTCATTAACATTAACATCCTTACCAACATACACGCCACTTCTAGAACCTCTATCACTAGCATTCACAACACGATCACCAACTAACGCTAATCCACTCCTTGATAATCGATTCAACGCCGCGTTACTAACACTACCCACACCAGTAGCAACACTTTGTATACCCGTAACCAAAACATCACTAGTTTTACCAATGGCACTCTTTTGTACACCAACCACAAACTCAAAAACATGAAATGGATTAGGAATTTTACATACTATATCCAAAATAATAAATGAAACATCACATAATATTGATATAGATTTGGATATTGTCATTGAACCAAGTTTGGATGATGCTATTATTGTTTCAATTGATAAGTTACATGTATTTTCAATGAAATCAAATAATACTGATAATGGTATGTTGGATAATAAATGTTTGAATATGAAATGTAGTATGTCTTGATGTGACATGTGTATTCTTCCCCGTAGTTCAATTTGTTGTTGTTGTGTATTCTGCTGAAATAAAACCTTTGATGATGAACTATTTTCAATTATTGCATTATTACAACTCTCTTCATACTTCTTCTGACGTGACATACTTAATGACAATGCCGTTGAATATGCATCTAAGCAATAATCCCTCAAGGGATGTGGATGTGAAAATACCGCCGCTGCTAATTTGTTTTGTAATGCCTGTTTTTGTAATCGTTGTTGTTTCCTTTGGGTAAAGAATCCTGGCTGTTTTGGAGTACTTCTTAGGGGTGGTGTTGGTGAATCATCATTCACATGTGTGGTAATTTCGGAATGTACCGATGATATTACAGTGCCGGGTGGCAGTAACATTTCACGTGATGATGCACTGTTATTTAATCCATCTTCACTTTCAGAGGTGTTTTGTCCTGCCGGAGTCCATAGACTTAATTCCTCCTCGGGTGAATTGCCTTCTAATAATTGCTGTTGTTGTTCTAATGCTGCAGTTGCTGGATTATTATTATCTCGTGCAATACCAATTTGCTGCTCACCCTGTCCCTCTTCCCCTAATTCCTCCAATGGCATTAAAGTCACCACACGTGGATGTGGTGTTAATCCACCATTATGTCCTCTACTACTACCCCCACCCATGTTTAATGAATTGATGGAATGTTGTCCACCAACAAACCAATCTTCCTCGTCCAAACTAGAATCGACATTTGATCTATTATCTCCATTTAAGGTGGTGGATGAATTGGCACGTAAATGTTGATTTTGATTATTCATTGAATTAGACCGACTTCTATAACTGCAACTATTTCCCAATGGACTAACCTTACTATTTCTATTATTAGTTGTATATTGTACATAATCTAATGAATGTTGTGTGCTGTTGGATCGACTACGTGTATGTGGAAATTGTGTCGATTGTCTTGAATATGCAGAAGTAGCAGTAATTGACATGTTCTCGGCATCATTTATTGATAGGTAGGATGCTATGCGATGCATTATTATTGCTGATTCGGATGTTGCTTGTTGTTGTTCTGATGTTGGGATATTATTGTTGTTATTGTTAGGAGAGTGGGGTATCTCATTTTGAGTAGTGGTATGGTTCTCATCTTCATCATCGAGGGGTGGTGGTTCGATATTTTCTATATCGAAATGATCCAAGCTGGGTGATCCTATTGCAATACCTGACATGATATCTAAGCCTTGATATGTATAATCTAAGAGATCTCTTTCACGGATAGACTCTTTTGTTGTTGTCAGCAATCTATCAGTGACAAAGATAAATTACAAAGTTGTGTTTTGCTCTCCTACTTAGATTACCACCCCGATAAAAAACACAGATAGAGAGAGCAATAGAGACCGATTTAGTTGGTTTATTATAGTATATGAGCTCAAGTATTGAGATATTTACGCCAATAGAATAGAGCATCGAACTCTTTTTATGTGGGTTATACCGAAGCGTCGTAACTTACCTAAAATAAAGATACCGAATCCTTTGTTAGGTGAGTCTCTTTTATCGATACTACTCAACTCTCATCTCTCAAAACACTTGCGCAGCAACTTTATACTGCTATTAGCTGAATAAACATATACCATATCATCAGTCTAACTATATATGCAACAGAATGACTGGTAAATTTACACAAAATGTACATAGCTTAGGCTATACTGCCGGACAAACAATACACAGTCTCTACCTCTTTCTCACTTCCACTTCTTCCTCCAATGATGATGCATCTTCTTCTTTACTCAACTATAACTTGCAATTAAAAAGTTATAATCTAACAACACTAAAATCAATGATATCAAATATATCATCCAAATCATCCTTAAACTATACAAACATATCACCAACGTCACTACTACAAACCCTCCTATCAATACCAAATCGATATAAAAAATGGTGGTTAAATTTACTTCATTCTGATCCTCTCCACGTCTTAGTAGAAACACTCCTCTTAGTCGTTGTAATCACACTAGTAGTAATACAACGTCGTGCTGATTGGAACTTCACTCAAGAACGTAAGAAAAGTGCACCAACTGCAAATGAGGAAGAGGAATTAATTAATGAATGGAAACATACTAAACGTAAATTATTGGGTGGTAAGGAGGGTAAGAAACGAGAGGGTAGGGCTATTGGTGTTCAGCCTCGTATTATGGGAGAAGTTGGTATTAGTGGTAGTGGTGGTGGTGCTGGAAGTGGTTTGGTCATTGACAAGATTGAGAATGGCAAGTTATACTTATCAAATGAATCCAAGCTTAACGAAACACAAACTGCCCTGCCAGAGTCGGTATTAAACTTTGCTACATTGGATTATCTATCTTCTTCGTCGTCGATTAAATTACGACAAGTTGCAAGTGCTTCATTGGCACATTATGGTGAGCTGTATAGTTTGTTCACATGATATGATCACTTGACTTCGCCCAGCTCACATGTATGCTCACATTTACTTTGCTTCTCAAACCAAACTTTAGGATGTGGAAGTTGTGGACCTCGAGGTTTCTACGGCACCATAGATGCACATTTAGAAGTAGAAGAGGCAATGTCAAGTTATCTAGGTACAGAAGGTGCAATCCTCTACTCCGACGGAGCATCAGCGGCCACATCTACAGTTGCAGCATTTGCCAAGCGTGGAGATCTTCTCATTGTCGATGAGGGTGTATCCGAATCACTCCTTGTAGGCGTCACTTTATCAAGAGCTAATGTACGATACTTTCGTCATAATGACGTGAAAGATTTAAAACGTGTATTAGAAAAGGTACGATTGCAAGATGTACAATATAAACGCAAGTCAACAGATCAACGTCGTTTCTTGATTGTGGAGGGATTATATCGAAATTGGGGAACTATTGCTCCGTTGAAGGAGATTGTCAAATTGAAGGAAGAATATCACTACAGATTAATAGTGGATGATTCCCATGCCATTGGAACACTCGGCAAGAATGGTCGTGGCTCGTTGGAGCATGCTGGATTAAAACCAATGGTACATGCTGAAATCATTACATTTAGTTTAGAAAATGCATTAGGCAGTGTGGGCGGAATGACCGTGGGGAGTGAAGAAGTTGTTGATCATCAACGATTGAGTGGTGCTGGATATTGTTTCAGTGCTAGTGCACCTCCATTTTTGAGTAAGGTTTGTTTGGCAAGTGTACGGAGATTAGAAGGACGGTTGGATGAGATGCTGATAGAAGATGCAGAGATGGTGGTAGGCGACCAAGATGATATTGTGGAGGTAGAAGGAGAAGATGACAATCATCTTGATAACGTGCTCAATGTGAATTCTATGAAGGTGGCTGATCTCAAGATTGAGTTGAAAAAGCGTGGCTTGGGTGTTTCTGGACGAAAGGCGGAGCTTCAAGAACGTCTTAATGATTACCTGTCTTCTTCTGCCGACAAGGAAGAGTTGTCATCATCTAATCCTTCAGACGAGATATCAGGAACAGCTCTCATTGAACGTCTACATCAAAACATATCCCATCTTTACACCACACTGACCAACTCTGCACATCCACATGCACTCAAGCTACGGAATCGATTAATCATTACATCTCATTCACAATCACCAATACTATATCTCTGTCTAGCGGATCAGGAGGCTACCGGAAGAACACGGGCCGAACAAACATCTATACTGGATCAAATATCTGCACACTGTCTTGTTGAAGGGAAAGTAGCAGTAGTATCGACGGGTGGTCATGTTAAGAAATACTTGCAATTGGTACCCGAACCAAGTTTAAGGTTAATTGCAAACGTCAGTCAAACAAAAGATGATGTTGAGTTACTAGTCAAGGTACTAGGTGAGGCGGCTGAGAAAGTACTCGTGCGTAATGCTGGTATGTTAATGGAGTAAAAGGAGAGGGTCATGTGTACACCGGCCTGAAACCAGGACACGCTCGGTAACTGGTGTATTCCGTAAGTGATCTCTTGATATATATTGCCCATAATCTAAGTGCAGTATGGTATCATTTCTTACTCATTTATCATTTATTTTATCTTAATTTATTTTATAAGCAGTTTTAATGGGAGTAATTTTTGTGCACATCTTATGTTCTACTTTCCGAGGCTCAAGATATCAAACAGCTCGTGTTGAATACGCACGCTCAATACAAGGATGAAGAGCCTTCCCTGTGCTCTACTGTTGGCACTAATTGCTGTTGTGGCTGCACAAAATAATGCCGTATTCTCACCATCGCCAATTATTAATAATGATACAAGACCTTCATCATCTCCAAGCCCAGTGAGCTCAAGTCGATGGCCTACTATTCAACCGAATGGCAGCCCTTCACCTTCAATTCCTACACCACAATACCCTACGAACAACAATGATAGTGAGTTTGGAGGTGGCTTTCGAAACAAAGAGGATGAGGTTAAGTTTATTCTCAAGCGTATGGAGACTGAAGTACTTGACTTTCGGAATGAGTTAGAACGTGCATACAGTTCTCGATGTGAGACTAACACTCTAACAGAATGTACAAGGAGCAACTTCAACGACTGTACTTCAACTTTCTACAACAACCAAGAATGTATGACATCAGATGAGATTGTCTTCTCAGCCTGCGGGGACGGAGAGACTTGCAATGCTCTTTGGGACAAGACAATCTCTACGGTTTCTTTACCTTCTGCACTTGCTCAGAACCCCTTCAACAACCCGTCTGATCCCGAGATTATTGAAACCGCTTGTTATACTCGTCTTGTGGAACCGTACATGGCTGAGCAGTATGCAAACGATGAACAGTTCTGGGGTCAGTATGGCGTTTCACCATCGTGGACTTACTTTGGTTCTCATAATGGATTGTTTCGCAAGATTCCTGCCACTCATCAAGGTTTGTTCGTTCGTCTGACCTAATTTGGTATGCACACTTATAAAATTGTCCTTACTAACATTCACACTTATCATATCAGAAACTTGTGGGGTCTATGATCCTCGCAAGAGACCTTGGTTTGTAGCAGCTTCAAGCGGTCCAAAAGATGTGGTGTTGGTCATCGATACGAGTGGAAGCATGAATGACTATGGGCGCATCGAGTTAGCAAAAAGAGCAGCTACCACAGTCGTAGAAACTCTCACGGTTGCAGATCGGTTTGCAGTTGTATCATTTGACAGCACAGCAACTCAGTTGGCAGGAGAAGACAAGCTTATTCGGGCAACAACGGAGAACAAAGAACTCCTCATTGAGTCGATTGAACAACTTGAAGCTGGAGGAGCTACCAATTTCTTCGACGCCTTCAACACGGCTTTTAATGCCATCAGTAATACGATCCGTAGCGAGTCAACTAGTGGCTGCAATATAGCAATATTTTTCATGACTGATGGAACGATTACTGCTGGCGAAAGTGAAGAAGCTGTCACTGCCCTCGTCAATTACAATACACGATATTTGTCGTTGGCATTAGGTAGAAATACAACCGTCTTTACATATTCTCTTGGCCAGAATGCCGATCATACAGTAACTAAGAATATCGCATGCTCTACGAACGGCATTTGGGCCAAGGTTGACGACTTGTCCGGTGATTTGATAGATGCCATGTCATCTTATTACAAGTTATATGCTCATTTTTTATATCGTTCTTCGTCCCACCCATCAAAGTAGTAGCATAAACTAAGTTAATAAGTGATATTTAACGTGAGGACCTACTAACAAAATAAAAAGTGATTTTTATTAGGTGCTCGTGTGAATTAAAAGTGAGTATTCGTGTGTGTAACACCTTATGTTATAATTTCTATCCTCCTACAAAGCGTTGGCAAATCCTGTTAGGACAAACTCCTTCAATGTTCTTCCTCCACTTGGCTTATAGCCATTCATCTCATGCTTCTCAACCTCAGTCATCATACGCCCAAGTTCTGCTAACTTTGCTTGTCCATTTCCATAAAGGAACCAAGGATGTTGTTGAAGACGTTGATATGCTTGTCTGTCTCTGTCAGTAATACCACTTCGTGATAAATGGAGAGAGTCTTTTGTATGTTCGTCTTCATATACATCTCGAGGTAGAAGAAATCCCCATTTCAACTTATCCCATGCAACACTAAATTTGAATCCATATGATTCTGCATAGTGATAGCGTGCCACAATTTCACATCCGACAGGACCGGGATCTCCTCCAGCAGTGATATTGACATTTGGGAAAGTTGTGTGTAATTTGACACATGCCAGAACACTATGGGCTTGATTTCCTTCACTGCATACCATGATAATCTTTCTCTCAGTGCAAATTCCATCCTTGATCAACTGCTCTGGCCAATGTTTCTTCTCAATCACAATAATGTGTTGAGGTTCAAAGGTGGTACCATCACCATTCAACCCAATATGAGTAATCTCCACAACGTTCCCATTATGATCGGCAGTTTGATCAAGTGCTTCTAGAAATGCACTTGGAATACTTTGCATTAACATACCACTGATTACCTTGGGTGCAAAATCTACAACCTCAGTTTCATTTCCACGTTTGAGTCGAAGTCTGAAGTTTGGTGATGCGGCAATTTTACCTTAATTAAACACATAATGGTTGGTAAGTGTTAATAATTATAGATATTATAAACAAACACTCTAAACAACGACTTACCTCGCGATGAGTCGGGTCGAATACCAATATTATTGATTGATAGGTTCATTCTACATGCTAATTCACGCAAGAATATCCCACATACTTTAGCTGATTGAAAGAGCAACTCATGTTCATAATACATACCTCGGATTGTCAATGTATGTCCATCATTCACAAGACGGCGTATTCGGGATAAAACATGTGATACCCGCATAGTGGTCAAATGATAATGAGTCAACCATGTTGCATTGTTTGTTGTGGGTAGAATTGCAGTAATAACTTCATTCGTCATGTTATCTAGTTTCTGGTGTATTTCGGCCACCGTCACTTTTGCAATATCATTGCCACAACTTTCAACACAATGTAAACAAACAACTAATCCTTCTTTTGATATATTTTGTTGGCCTTCAGGTGATAGCTGCCCATAACCAATATATACTTTGTATAGTTCTAGTTCGTTGAATTTGTAACAACACCCATTTAGATGTACTGTACCCTGACATACACAGCAACGATTTTCATACGTCAAGTTTGTAGTGGGTAATGGAGTATGACTCAAAGAGCATTTATCCTTCGCTGCACATATATTAGCACTCATTCTAATGATATTATAGCCTATAAGATATGATACCCCATGGATGGCCAGTATCTACATTGGTTAATGAATATTGAATATTGAGCCAGCTGACAGACAGACCGGCCCTTTTAGTAAACTCTTTCTTACTCCTATGTAGGTACGCGAGAGTTGATTAATAATAGCATCAGTTATTTATTTAATTGGTATGGTAGTATTGTATCAATAGATATATGCAATATGGACGAGGATACACCACCAAACACGGCAAACACAGCAAACACAGCTAATCCTCGTAATAAAAAGAAAACAAAATCAAGCCATAGCAATTCCACTACAGAAGGGATAAACAATACAACATTTGCAAGTGGTATTAGTCGTTTCGGAGGGACAATACGTCGGCTTACTCCATCAATAGGAAATCTAGGAAGTCGTGGTGGCACACCAAAAAGTATACCACCACCTTCCAGGGGTGATACACCAAATAGTCCACAACCCAATGACAACAACAATATTTTATTATCTTCAGGATTACCTAATGCTGAACCTAGTTTTGATGAAATTGATGTTGATGATGATGATAATAATACCATATTAACACCAGCTACGTCAACAAATCCATCCATAATCGAACGTATTGGTCTTACCTCGGCAGAAAGACGTGAGGCTAAAGTGCAGAAGAAAAAGCAGAAGAAAATCATCAAATATTCACGTATGGTCGTACAAAGATTTGGCCAATTAAATGAAAAGCAGCGTTCTACAATTGTATCCAATATTATTTTAGAGGATAGCTTTGATGGAAAATCTATATTCATAGGGAAACCACGCACAGCGGATGAGGGAAAAGTGGGTATTGTTTTGGATCTTTTACCATTGGAATTTATCAAACAACTTGCAACATATAATATCCTAGAGGATGACGAAATGAAAGACGGTCAACCAGTTATAAACAAGCTGGTAATATCGTCTACTAACCAGCTTTGGAATGTGAATAAGTCGACAAGCCGATATCGGCTAAGTGGTATATTACATCATGAGGTATATCAACGATGTGCGTTTGGAAACTGTAACCGTCATGTACCATGTCATTCCACGGTTTCAAATCAAAGATCAACAAGCAATTGTTTTGTACATAATTTCCCTGCTACCAAAAAAAACAACAGAAACACAACACCACTTGAAGAATCATTGGTTGCAGCTGGTAAAGCAATTATGGTTTTATCCGCACATTATAAGATTAAGGTACTGAAAAGGATCGAGAATCTCAACAATGGCGCTGTGAGTGTGGAGAAAGCGGATCAAATAGTTGTGAAACTTGATCAACTTTCCACAGCTCATCTAACTATAGTTTGTGAGCTTGTGGATAAGTATATGTTAAGGGATCGGGTATATAAATTGTTTGAACTTTTTGGAATAGATAGTGGCAAAAGGGATTCTACCCAATCGGAAGTGACCAAAGCTAAGACTATTTCAATTCGAATTAAGAAGGGCCGGGGGAAGATTAACACTGGCATAAAGTACCAAAGACAAGATGCACTTAGCTTATCACTAACACCTCTTTGTTGCGTGGATTCATGTTATTCTTGGGCTCGATATGAATCTTCAACTCCGCTATGTGGTAAACACGGTGATTATGTACCGGATAAATTTGCTGACGTTGAGTGTTCTATAAAGCAGAGAGTGAATCATATCGTGGATGATTCCAAACGAGCCTTTTGTCAAGGTGTGACTCAAGATGAGTTGGTGTATGATGAGACAGCTCAGGCACTTGTTGACTTACTCGACGATATGAAAGATGAGGAGTTGAAAAATAAGTTGTTGGCGGATATTAGAAATCAAAGATTGAACAGTGTTGATAGTGATGTTGAGATATTGACTAAGGTTCTGCGTGAAAAGGTCAAGGTAAGAATATTGATATGATATTTTCTAGAAGTTGCAATATACAAATTTCCTCTAATCACAACTCTATACCAATCGCCTATATATAATCAGCCGAATAAGATTGTTTCAATGATGCATAATGACAATCCGATGGCTCTTCTATACACAGCTGTCACAACAGAAAGTAGTTCAGAGATCATCAGGTATATACCGCGTGACAATGTGTTAGATCTATTTCAAGATAACATGGATCCCAAGAAATGTAGTGAATGGGTTGTTCATATCATGGAAAAGGATGAATTCATTGAGTATGTCCTATCTCAATTATGGGGACATGTTGATTGGAATGTTTTTTTACAGCAGATGAAAAGAAAAGGGATCGTCGTCATCAAAGGCACAAATGGAAATTACTTCTTATCACACCCAGAGTTTGGGTCATCTCCGTACAGTATTTTGGGTATCGATAATAGTAAAGTGAGCTCCGACTTGACCAAGTATGACTTGTTGAAGATGTGCACTCCAAGCGACCTCGCTGAACTCAAAAAGAAAACATTAGACAATCATTACACGGAGAAACAAATTGATAAGAAGGCACGAGAGATTAGTGAAGCTACAAATGCATTAGTCGAAGGGACGGGTAGTAGAATGCCTCGGAAGACTTTTTCATTACAAGATAAATCTGACATGGAGGAAGAGATTCAACGTCTGAAGAACGAGATACGTGATAAGGATCAACAGTTGAACGAGAAGAATGATAAGATAAACCGAGGGGAAATACGAGTTCAACGTATGAATCAAGAGTTACAACAATTACATGGAAGAGAAGGAGGCTTGAGTCGTTGGGAGGGGAATTTACGTCGTCGGGAGGGACAATTAGGTCAAAGAGAAGAAGATTTAAATCGTTGGGAATGGGATTTACGTCAAAGGGAGGGACAATTCCGCAGGGGTTAAGGCATGAGTCGACTGAAAAGAGGGGGATAGTATGAGTGGATGAGGTATGTTGTGGTAGGAGTGCATAATATGTGTTATAAGAATACAGTAATATCATCAAGAAAAGGCAAGACAAGATGGGTAGTAACGCCTAGGTGACTTTCATAAAACATAAGATCAAATCGTCAAGTGTCTTTTAACTACTCACTAGCTTTTACAAGTAAAACTTGACTCAAAATCTATATAAACGAACTAGAATTTAACAAACTGTACACAAACCTTCAACAAACTGTGCACAAACCTCCTTGAACAAACTAGAGTGGGAGCTAACACTCTCCAAGTTTTCCATGTTGAGTAAAACAAGTCGGTTTATGTGGCCACGACTCATGTATGTGTGTCTCACTTCCAACTTCTTGATGATAGCATCTACTACTGCCACAAAGAGAGCTCCTTTCGACGAGTAAGGGAGATACCATCGCCAGCCAAGTCGAGAGAACGTTTCCGTACAGGGGAGGAACGTTTCCCTCTGATTCAATGCCTTGTTCAACGACTCCAGTGTCCAGTTGTGATATCACTTTTAAATTCTCAACGAGCTTTGAAGAAGTTATCACTTTTTTATTTTGTTCGGTCTTGGAGAAGGAGGTAATGAAGATTTTGTCACTTGGGTGGAGCCGTATGAATTTGCCAATCCAGCAGGCAAGAAGGGAACTACTGTCTCTGTCCCAGTATATGACAGGTCAGTGGAGCCACCTCTCTTCTTGGGTGTTGCTGCAATTGATATGTATTTAGATGCCTTTGAACAGGTACTAGGACAATCTGCTTCCTCCTCAAACATGCTCGATCGATTCGTTAGACTTAGTACCGCAACTTGTCCCAAGATTGAACTTACAGAATGTGAGCTTGACGCTTTGCGGTTTCTCGGAGGAGAATCTGAAGCTACCTGTGGTCGATGTGGCAATAACGACTCTTCTTTTATTGGTGTCATACCTGAGAAGTGTCCTTTTGTGTCAGATCTGCCAAATAACCTCTGGGATAACACTGATGATGAAGGCAAATCATACGAAGAGAAAGCCTGCTGTGAGATTGGAGGCATAACGGCGAGCCAAACATGTTCTAATAATTCTACAACGATTGATCTTGAAGGCGGTTCAGCTGTGGCTGTGTTTGTTGGTTTAGCAATTGCTGGTGTGGCGTTCATATCCTGTTGCTGTTTCTGTTGTACTAAATTCTTCAAGGCTAACAACGAAAGAGGAAGTGGAAAGATTGTGTATCAAATCAACAGCTCGGTCCTTGGTCGTAACGGCTCATCAACTGCGCCAGCTCCGAGTATGTCAGTACCAACTACAACTCATGTCCAGCAACCCAATGTTGTACAACAACAACAATTTCAGCCAGTGATGGCTCAAGTTGTACAACAACCAAATGTTGTCACTAGTGTAGGTGGAAGCTATCACGCTACTCAACCTCAGCCTATGTATGTAACAACTCAACAACCCGTGGTTACCGGAACTGTCTACAATCCCAATGTGACTGTTATGAGTTCACCAACAGCTCCTTCAATGAATCAGCAAGTAAGGTACTAAGAAAGTGAGAAGAAGATTTCTCTGGGGGTCACAATTGGATCTATTGGGAGTTAGCATGCTACATATATAATTACTAACAATCCAGTAGAAACAACAAACCCTAATGAAACTAATAGATAAATACATGCATGAAACTCAGCAACGCTAATGAAACTTATATTAGATAGACTGTTGCTTTAAGCCGAGCGCAGCGAGGCTTTATTACAAGCATTAAAAGATGAGTCGGCATGACAAGGAGCAAAAGAAAGTCAGCCTGCGCAAAAAGCCTGCACCCTGAGTCGAAAACCAGAGGATCTTCTCATTACAAGTGAGATGCAAATTTTAGGGTTAGGGTTGATCTCTCTAAAAACATGAGTTTCAGGCCGTTTTACGTCAAATCGCTTCTGTATGAGATGGAATAGAATGTGTAAATGGTATTACAAGCATTAAAAGATGAGTCGGCATGACAAGGAGCAAAAGAAAGTCAGCCTGCGCAAAAAGCCTGCACCCTGAGTCGAACCAGGGATCTTCTCATTACAAGTGAGATGCGTTACCACTGCGCCATACGGGCAATCTATCATCAGGTTGAAAAGTATAACTAATATACGCTATCTTATTGCAACTATTTGCAAATTCATGTATACTCAAACAAAAACCAAATAACCAAACTCATGATAGTGTAGTGGCCGCCAACTATTATTATCCTATACCGCCGCCATTCAATCAATATGTATCAACCACTATCATATTATATCCTTTCAGTAGTATGTATACTTATAATATCAAATATACCATCAATTCATTCTCAATCAACAATCACATCATATGATTGTGTCGATCCGAATAATCGCGAAGTTACACACCAAGTTCGTAAGGGAGATATAACAACAGTATGCTTATATGTCGGGCCTAATGGAGATTGGAATAATAATATTGATTATAAGAGATTTAGTGTTAATTTAATTGCTGATGAGTTTTCGAGTTATGATGTTCCTGGGTGTAAGTTGGTTATGTATTATGTTTGTGCATGCAATAAGTTAGGCCATGTTGTTTGTTGATTGCAAATAGAGGGAAAGTCTACATATACATGGCAATTGTCCATTGGGATATTTTGTAATGTTATGTTGATGCTCCGAATAGAGTACAAATCTACTCCATCAGACTATTATTTGTTATGTTTGTGCATAAGATATGTGTTGATTGCAAATAACTTCAAACTCAACAATTCATGCCCACATCATTTCTTTAGCATTCAATGCAATTGTGGGTGAAGACGGTAAAAAGGAAAAGGCTACTTTCAATACCGATGCAGATGCTGCTCATATATTTGCTGCATCTCAATCATCGTAAGTCATAGTGCTTATATGCGGTATATTATTGTAAATATTAACTTCTGACTGACTGACTGACTTTACATTCATTTACTAACCAAATTTTTTATACAAACAATGTAGCCTCTCCTTCCTTCGAAGATATTATGATTCAACATCACAACGTATTTACCCCTTTCTAACTGCTGTTGTGGATGTTGAAGATGGAATAGTTCGTGGAATCGCATGGGATGATGCATGTGTATTCTGTGAAAAGAGTCAATGTGTAGCAAATACATACAACTTTGATGGGACTTTGGCAACCTCTGAGCAGATTAATCAACCTGTTAATGGATGTTACTTTAGCGTTAAAGAGTGTGTCGGTTTTCAAAAAACTGGGAATACTGCATGTGATTTGAAGCTCTATGTGGTGTGGACGGGTACAGATATTGATGGCAAATCATTATTGAGTAGTGATTCGAGATTTAGTATGTTCCCACCAAACAGACTTCAAGAGAATGTTCAAGGTCAGGTGAATAATATGATTGATAGTATCAAGAATAAGGTTGGCATAGGAAATTAAAGTGATGAGTGATGATGATTGTAATAAAGTTATTATTAACATTATACTTGTGGCTAGTATTGTACACTACTCTTTTAATTGTTGAAGACCAAAAGCTTTCATACCTGTAATAGCAATATAGCTGCCTAGTAGTCCATTGCCCAATCTAACCAAAACAATAGTTAATCTTTTGACATTTGCCAGAAGCTTCAACATGCCGAGTATTGTATTCTTTCTATTACTACTAATACTTTCCAATTTGCTAAATGCACTATCTATGAATGGCTCGATAACACCTTGCAATAGTTGATATCTAATGTTAGAAATCAATGCCATGAAAGCTCCAGTATAAATAGAGGCACCAATAACAGATACTGGTTTGGTTGCTGTAACATAGTGAGGTATTACTAATGTTCGTATATGTATGAGTAACGCGGTTAAACCGTATCCAAGAGTTGATGCAATAAAACCAGCTTTAAAGAGGTTGGGCATTGGTAGTATGAATGAGAGAAAGCGAGATTGTAAAGTTGGTATGGTTTGGCCATCTAGTAAAGTAGATTGGAACGCATTGTTGGGTACCTTGTCTCTCCAATCATTAGTACTCTCTTTTGTTTCTATAACGGCAACTTTATTGTCACTGCTAGTAACAGTCCGAGCAACTCTCCACATACTATAGTATTTTCCACATACAGCAGTTAATACACCAGCAAATACAAAATCAACTTCTGGTATTATTCGAGATTTCCCTCTTCTACTACTTTCTGCCATATATTGTGTAGACGCTGCTAATATGACTTCGATTATTGATTTAGATAGAAATGATGGATCCGCTGATATTCTTTGATTATATCCTTCTTTCATTCTAGAGATAAAGTTAATATCTCCTCCCCAGACTATTCCTAAGATATTATTATTACTATTGTCGTCATTGGATATTTTTCGAACTGATAGAAGAGTTTGACAATCCCAACCTCTTTTACTCACAAGAAGAGATGGTGATGGTAGAAGACCATTGCAATATATATCCCCCTTTCCACAAGCAAGTATAACTAGGAGAATGATGAATAAATGATGATGGCATCTCATGTTATATATGCAAGTATCTCCTCTCACGTACGATAGGGCTGCTCAAAAGGATACCAACGAAATGTTCGTCATTGCAATTGCAATAAGCAAAGAGAGAAGCTCTCAGTACTCACAACAATCATCTTGCTCCTCTAGTCTATGATACATATGGAAGATTTATTATCACTATTCATCTGTACTAAAGGAAATATCATGTTATCGGCGGCAGCGGCTTGTAAGTAGTGATAAAGGGTACGGTTGGTATCCTTCTCCTCCCCTTAAAACTGTAAGTCGTGAGAGGAGATACTTGCATATATAACATGAGATGCCATCATCATTTATTCATCATTCTCCTAGTTATACTTGCTTGTGGAAAGGGGGATATATATTGCAATGGTCTTCTACCATCACCATCTCT
>Ga0214480_100616_pt1 | contig 17692 bp, 9 predicted proteins | sample M1_20Mar14CPVII9_3_FD_165042 | JGI IMG/M metagenome (GOLD analysis project Ga0214480, IMG submission 165042) | Marine eukaryotic communities from Monterey Bay, California, United States - M1_20Mar14CPVII9sort6BwellE17 | ecosystem: Environmental > Aquatic > Marine > Unclassified | place: USA... | reverse complement strand
TCTCTTCGTTGATGGTAGGGTCAACAACAACCCATGATCCTCCACGAAGTTCACCAAATGGTGGGAAGTAAATGTAGATGGGGTGCTCATACTCACGAAGGGCATCAACAATCATTGATCCGAACTTTAGAATCTCACCAGACATATCACGACTTCCACCACTGAATCCACGCCAGTTGGCAAAGATCATGACAGGCAAGCCCTCGTTGTTGAAGTCCTTAAGTGCTTGCGCAGTCTTGTAGGAGGAGTCTGGGAAAAGAACCTGTCCAGCCTGGGGTAGGATTGCCTCACGCGAGTTAGGATCGGCAGGATCAGCGGGGATAACCTTCTCAACAAGACGAGTCTCAACATTGATAGCACCCATGGGGATACCACCGAGACGGCCGCGGCCAACAACAACACTCTTACCCCATCCACCGAGGTATTCCTTGTAACTTCCCTTGTCGAAGAATCCAGCAGCATCGTCAGTTCCAGACATCATAAGACGAGGATCATATGGTGTTGGGGTAGGCTTCCATTCAACGGCACGGTTGACAGGGTCGGCAGATTCACGAGATGCAGGAGGAGAATCAGTTGTCTTGGGAACATAACTCAACCATTGGATGATAGAAGCAACTCCCTCTTGGTCATCTTCAACAACTTCGTGGGTGACTCCGTTGGGGTTCATAACCTGGGGACCACCGAGTTGATCCTGTGAGGTGTAAACTTCACGTCCTAGAAGCTTGTTCAAGGCACCGTAACCAGTTAGAAGCATAGGTCCCTGCTTCATTTGGATGATACGCTGACCAAGACGGACAAGGTAGGCTCCAATTCCAACACTTCGGCCAGTAACGTAACTCAAAGTGAAGATCTCATCGTAAGCACGAGAAGTTTCTCCGGCAATCTTACCACTACCTTGGAGATTCTCTACACCAATACCCTCAGTTGTTCCAATGATATCCTTGATGGCCCAGCCCTCAGAGACCTTTTCAACGTTCACGGAATCCTTATCCATTGACTCGTATACTTCATCAGTCAAGTAGAGGTACTCAAATCCCTTCGATGGGTTGGCTTCGTCGACAAACTTGATGTTGAACTTGGGCTTGAGGTCATCAACAAGACCGATTCTGGCACCGGCATTACAGGCAATGTAAACACGAGGGATCTTATTCTCACGAGCATACTTGGATGCCTTGAAGAAAATCTCATCCTCTGGAACACCGAATGAGCCACTCTGTACGGTAACATCATTGGCAATGAAAACAACATCACGTCCCTCGGGGTATTCGGGAGTCTTCATCTTGACAATCCAAGCAACCATACCCTCCTTGTTAGTTCCAATAGGACGGCTTCCAGGGGCAAGTTCTCCATCGGCACCCTCAATTAACTCTTGAGCCTCAAAGAGATCAGATGGTGTATCGGGACCATTCTCAAGGCTAGTAGTATAGGCATCCCACTCTTGAACTAATCCAATCTCGAGAAGACCAAGGAAGTCATAAGCGTAGGTAGATCCAGTACGACGGGCAATAGCACGCTTTGTCTGGATGATGTTGGCTCCTTCATAGGGGTCAAGCACGCACATACCATCCTTACCATCTCCAATAACACAGAACTCACGGGTGACACCGGTGACAGGATCAGGACGATCAACATAAGCAGATGTCTTGAGCCACTCACCCTCCATTGAGGAGGCAATAAGACGGACTGGCATAATTTGGTCACCAGACTTGACACGGAGCTTCACTTCGATTTCATCAACACGAAGCTTGTTCAAACGCTGTGCCAAACGACTCTTGAGTCCATCAATTACAACATCGAACTCAGCAGCAACCTGTTCGGGGCTTGAGCCCTCGATCTCGGGAAGAGAGTGGAGGTAGATACGAGAAGATGATTGAGGTGTAACCTTGGAGTTTGACTGAGCACGTTCTAATTCATCAAGTCCCTGAAGGAGGGCACGACGAGCACCTGGTCCGGTGGTAAGGCCAGCAGTGTGAGAGATTCCGCGGACGAATGTCACCTGGGCGGCATTACGTCTAGCAGTCTTCTCGGATCCAACATAGATTTGTACATTACGGCCAACAGCAGGGATACGCTCAAGATCGAAGTTATCACTGAGACGTCCAAGCTCAAGCAAGTGATGGAAGGTAGGTCTCATTCCACGACGAAGGGCATCCTCATTGAATCCATCACACTGAGGGAAGGAGTAGTACATGGGATCCTTCTTTCCTTGAGTAACAAGAACAGTCACGGTGCGGATACCAAGCATATTAAGTTTGTCCTTGTTGGCATTAATGGCAGCCTGAAGATCTTCGACACTAGCATCTTCGGCACCAACCTGAAGCACATTGACGGGGCCGCCAGCACCTGCATCACCTTCAATCTTCGATCCCATATCATTGAGAATGTCAGGAAGTACCTTGGCAAAGTCTTCACCACTCTTGAGTTTGGAGGAGAAACCATAACGAGTTACACGATCGGCACTGGGAACATCAGCAAATTGGAATTCAAAGTTGCAAGAGAGACGTCCATTAAGTTCTTCAGTCTCAACCTTGGGAAGTTCGTAGGTACGGTAGACACGACGAGTGTAAACTTCAATTGCGGCAGCACGAACACTCTCATCTTCATCATCAAACAGGTTGGTAAGAAGATCGACACCAGCAGAAAGGGTAGAGCTCTTGCTTAATTCAACAAGATCAGTTTCAGAATCAGCCAACTTGGCACGCAAATCAGCACGACGGACATCAAATGATGGTACCTTTGACTCACGAACAGTCTCCTCGGCAGCAAGGGCGATTTCACCATATGCCTTTCCTTTCAAGCCTGAGAGAGTATCCAAAGCCTCGATAACAGAATCAGGCACAGCTTGACCAAATCGTTCCTGGAAGTTCTCCAATTGACGGATCAAGGCAAGGATGAGCGAGGTACGAAGGGATAGATTTTGGTGGGCCAAGTTCTCAGCAATAACCACATCGAGAGTTTCGGCATTGTCCTTGGTAAGAGTACGGACAACATCATCAGAGATTTGTTCATCAAAGAGAGACTCAACACGGTAGAATTCGTTAATGGCACCAATAATCATCTCACTAGCAGCAGCACTGTCAGAAACACTATCAAGAGCTTGTGCGGCCACAGCCTCGGCATCAAGCTTATATCCAGCAAGAACATTTGTCAAAGCTTTATCAGCATCCATATCAACAGCAGACTCGGCAATGTCAAGAGTGCCGTCGAATGTTTCGATCTTCTTCACCTTAGATGGGTCCTTGAGCTCAAGACTGGCAAGTAAATCACCAGCAGAGATGACAGATCCAGGACTGAGGTTGTGTGTAATCTTACCAGACTCGCTAGCCTTGATGGGCATGATCATCTTCATGGCCTCAACTTCGACGTAGGGCTCACCAGCTTCGACGGCGGCACCATTATCTTGGAGGTAACGGACAACCTTTCCTGTTACATCACTGACAAGCTCGGAGGGATCAAAGATTGTAGGCCTGTATGTGGATTGTGAGGATCAGTAAGTTGTGTGAGATATAAAAAATATGAAGTCAATAAAACAACACAAGTATTAAACCAATCAAACTCACATCAAGATGGTGTTTCCGTCCAATGAAAGTCTCAAACCAAGAGGTTCGTCCATACCCAAGATACGATGAGCCTCGCCACCAAAAGTAGCCAAAAGTGCACCCTCTGCTGTCTCAGTAACCTCAACGTCAATAACATTTCCAGCTAAGGTGAGCCTGTAAACATCAGGAGAGATACGCTCGACTTGGAAGTTGTACTTGGTGTCCATGTATGCGACTTCAGTACTGAATGAGTTGATTCCTGGAATATCACCAGTTCCTGTTTGTCCCTTGCGGAAGCTTTCCTTAACATCCTCAGTAGACGACTTGACATGCTCAAATGCCTTGAAGATAGCGGCAGCAACAACAACATCATGGTCTGGCATCTCAACAGTGATGGACTGCTCGGCAAGGATGCCATCAAGCCATGCGGTATCAATGGTATTGGCCTTGAAATCATCAGTCTCCAACAACTTGACGAGGTATTCAACAGAGTTACGAATGTCACCACGAACTTCCACCTCCTTCAATGCCAAAACAAGAGCCTTGCGTGCAGACTCACGGTTAGGACCCTTGGCAAACAAGTGACCGAATTGAGAATCGGCAAACTCGTGAATACCACCATTGGCACCAACAGAGAAGTATCCCCAAACGTTGGGTGTAGATTGGAACTTAACACGCTCGATGGAACCAGATGTGGGCTTGAATCCCTCATCTGGATTCTCGGCAGTGATACGGGCGGCAATAACATGAGTGTCAATATCAATGTAACGTTCCTCGAGGAAGTCAATTGGATCAGTACCATATGCATCAGGACGGCCGTATAACTTACGAACCTCCGGGATGTTGTAAAGGGGGATACCCATGGCAACTTGAAGCTGGGTAGCGGGCAAGTTGGCACCAGTGATACCCTCAGTGACAGGATGCTCCACTTGAAGACGGGGGTTCAACTCAAGGAAGAAATACTCGTTACTGTCGGCATTGTATAAATACTCAACAGTACCAGCACCTTGGTATCCAATGTTCTGTGTTAAACGCTGGGCAGCCAACTCCATCTCATGGAAAGTTTCCTTGGGAACAATAGCAGGTGGTCCCTCCTCAAAGATCTTCTGGAAACGACGCTGGGTGGAACAATCACGTCCATTCAGTGCGACGGCGTTACCATGCTGATCACCAACAATCTGAACCTCAATGTGACGAGCATTCTTACAAAGTTGCATAATAAAGATGGGTGACCCAACAACCTCATTCTGAACTTGGATGTAGGCATTACGTAAATCAGCCTCATTGTCAACGAAACGGATACCCTTTCCTCCACCTCCCTCGGAGGCCTTGATCATGATACCATTGTCATACCCGATACGTTCAGCGGCCTCAACAGCCTCCTCGACATTACGTGCGGTACCCTTCTCAAAGATCTCATCGGGGATAGTTCCCTCGGCATTCAAGTTAGCCTGAAGAGGACCATCATCAGGACCACCGAATGAACCACTCCATGGAATGGATGCAACCTTGGCAGTCTGTGCTAAGATATTGGCTGCAATCTTATCACCCAATACACTCATAACAGGTCCAGTAGGTCCAATAAACTTAATCCCCATGGCGTCCAATGTATTAGGTAACTTGGGATTTTCACTAGCATGTCCCCAACCCGGCCATACGGCATCCACACCCTGCTCTTGTGCAATCTTCGTAATAACATCAACATTGGCATAATTATTTAAATTCTTACCACCCTCAACCTCCACAAATGAATCAGCCAAACGGATAAATTCAGCATTTGCCTTAAGATCCTCGGGTGTTGCCATTGCCACGAACTTAATAGCATTCTCATCACCAAATTCCATGTATGCCCATTGACGCATGGATAAAATTGATTTAGTCGCTGCCATACCATTATTGGCAATTAGTACTTTACGAATAAAACGGTTACCACCACGTGACTTAACATATTCCTCGACTGTCTCTCCAAGTGATGCGGGTGCATCACTACCACTGGGTGCTTCAAGTGTGGCAGCTGAGAGAGATGTTGCAGATGATGAAGTAACAACGCTGTTGTAAACATTGTTATTGGTTAAGAAGGCACTCTTGATTGTACCAAAGATGCTCTTCTTGTTACTCTGTTCAATAGTTTTGGGTGTAAAAGATGAATGTTGTGGGGCTGTGTATGTTGTGTAGGTATTTTATTGAAGTTGTACATAAGATATGTATGAGAGTAGAGAGAAGTAGTTTTGTGAGTATAAATTTTCAGATATAATGAATGATACATATCACATATCAGCTGCTCCCCGCACTTCACAAAAGTATATAAAACAACATCAATCTTGCAATCTCTTCAATGGTATAGTACAATAAATGTTTACTGTTGACGTCGAACTTCCCCGATGATAAGACAAAAGATACGGTGGTGTATCCTTTATGTGCATATGATATGTATACAAGCTCTTCGTCTTTCATTGTCATAAGCTATGCAATGTTGCTTAATTATTTCTCATCGTACGGGGGGCATATAATATCATATCGCTCGATAATCAACTTTCTCTCTCTATTGCAAATTCTACAAACCCAAGACTGTTGCAAAGAGAGATGAACATGTCGCGTATCCCTACGGTCATTTCATTGCAATACATCTATCCATCACCTTGCCAAATTCTGAGACACTCCTTGCAATAACATATATCTATCAAACACCATCAACACAAAGATCTTATCCACTTGGTTCTCATAGAGACACAGAAGGGGTGCACTTACCAAACGAATTTACCCCAGATAAGGCAAGCAACGCCGTAGCAGCGGCGGCGTAGCCTCTCACCATACTTTTTTGTTTGTATATTTACTCTCTTTACAGAATTATGAGAACAATCTATCTTGCCAACGACGAGCTCAATTGGGAGTTGCCCTCAAAGAGTTGATGTAATAAGAGACACCTACGTCACCATAACAAAGCAAACTTGCTAGAAAATTAACAGCTAGAATCTTAGCGATACAACGCCAATGATTCGTGCAACGTCACAATTTTGTACATTATGAGCGTGCCTAAACAAATTCACTCACAAATACTTGTATTATTGGTCTCTACTTAGGAATGCATTTCGGTTCAAACCGCCTAATTTCCGGATCGGCTGTCTTCGGTATCCCTCCTCTCACTCTCGAGCTTGAAAATAGATGAAAATGATGTCTAGAATATTGCTTGTCGGAGTACTTCAAATACTCGGCCGAGGATCGGGATATGTTCATATTGCATATATAGATAGTTAATGATGTAAACTAGGGTCGTATGGTGTTATTTTCTACGCAATGATGCGCTGGTTGGACAAACTTGGTTCTCAAGTAGGGCCTATCAAAATTGCAACTCTGAACTACATCTGCTGTTTTATGTCTCGATCATGGCATGTATATGATACTGGGTGTCGAATAATCGATTAACGACCATTTTATTATATGGTTAATTGTTGGTTAAGTGTATTTGTTGGCTGACGGCGGTTATCTACGTTAAATCAACGTCCCAAAAGTGAGTATGTTATTATCGGCCCAATTGTTCGTCAATTTAGATTGTCCTCAATCTAATCGATATACTATGTTCTTATACCCTCCCACTCCTCAATATAGATTTATATACATATAGGATCGTCGGGTTGTCAGTGGAGGGTATGTTAGATGCGTAACAAAGTCAATTTCTATATTCTAACATGGGGTATTGTTGGAAGTGGTCGAATATTGATTGGTATTTGTTTGGGATGAGGATTGAGTATGGTTAGACCAAGTTTATGATGATTAAAGTGTTTGATTATATTGTTGAAATGGTTTGTGGTGGATTTGGATAGTGTTGGTGCGGTTTTAGATTGGTGTTAGAGGGAGTTGATATCTTTTTAAGAGGCGAAAGTAAATGGAGGACGAGTCGGCTTTGAATGATAGAAGAGGATGGTAGAGATCAACCGGTGAATATGGATGTATCAAGGTGAGTTAATGTTTGTGTTGATGTATTCAAATGATTGGTTATATTATTAATATACAGACTTTAATGTGCTGCTATGCGTGCTTGTTCAATTACAGCTTTTGAGAGGAGGTTGCACCTAGCAAAGACTTCGACCCATGAGTCTGGTGCCCTGCCGGTACAAACATACAAATAAAGCTCTTTGTATTCGATTGGGAGACGGCCACCGCCATTGAGTAAGATATAATCCTTCCCTTCGACGTTAACCGTGCCTTTGAATAGGTTAGTGACACAACTAATGTCATCTCTCTTCTTGCTTTTGTCACTTGTGTTATATTTGCCACGCTTCTTACCAGTCATCTTCTTCTTAATGATTTCCATATTCTCCAGGATGCCATCCTTGAGATTTACAGAAGATCTTGCGTGAAAAGTCTCAAACTTTTGCTTCGTTGACGTCATCTTGCTAACTGCTTCCAACTTCTTTGACATACGAGTATGGATAGACTCGTGACTTTCGGCCGAGAGGCGCCCAAAGATGTTGAACTCCTCAACGAATTCAGATACATGTGTTGATACCCAGTGCAGTTTGTTGAAGCAGCTGACGAAGGGGAATGCCTTATTCCATGCACAAATATAGTCGAGGAGCAACTCATCAACTTCCTCTACCTTCAATGTCTTCTGACTCTTCAAGCAAGTGAAGAGAGCAAAGGCATTCTTGGTCCAATCTCCCCAAAGTTCAAGCTTCTTCTTGGTGGCAGTATACAAGGGATGTTCTGAGTCATATACTTGAAGACACATTGCCATGACTTGCTCAAAGTTCTCAAGTGTATCGAGTGCTTTGCCGTTGGTTTGCTCAAAGCCTCCATTTTGGGAATTGTATGAGCCGCCGCCCACGAACACAATTGCATTGGTTAGGACATGCTCCAATGGGCCTCGTGCTCGTTTCGACTTACTTGACAAGAACTTGGACAATCCCTTTTGAAATTGTAATAGGCCAATTGACAACTGACAGTAGTGGCCATACTTGGATGATTCAGAGTGATCCTTCACTTTCTCCCAGGCGGCATTCATTGAGGTCTGGTGAGTTTCTATCTGCTTCTGTATCTTGTCAATCTCGTTCTCATGCATGGCTTTTTCCTCATCAGACATATCATCAATATCTTTCTCACACTTCTTCTTCATCTTCTCTTCATAGAGGGCGACTCTCGTCTGAAATTTGGTGAGTTCTCTTCTCAACTTCTTGCTCTCTCCATGGAGAGGAGCTAGCAGGGGCTCGACATCACTGTCCTTAGGTGAGGTTATTGACAACTGTTGTATTAACTTGATCACTTCTTTGTGTATACGACGTGCATTTACCATGAAAGTCTGTCCATCTTCTAACTCTCTTGTCTCCTTTCTCATTTCATCAAAGCCATGGTTAATATTGCCCTGAGATGCATGTAGAGGATCAAAGATTGTTTTGATGAAATGGATATTCCAAAGTGGCATCTTCTCAACAGATGCAGAATCGACCTTTGTCTCACGAAGAGCTGTTGCAGTAGAGATAATGTCCCCATCAAGAGTTTTCAACTTGAATCGAGTTGCACACTCAACGGTGCCCATATCACCAACCCGCCTCGGTGCATCCTTGCAAGGAGGGCCTTCGATACCGCGCTTTTGCAGCAGCTTCCACAAACGACTGCACATATGTCCAAATGCACCTCGCTCGCAAGTACAAGATGGACAGGCACAGACTGCTGTGGGGCCCGGGATACCCATGAGAATGAGCTGCTGCTTTCCATCGTTGATAGGGAAGCCCAAAACTTGATTGATACTCGTTGATATGCCTGAGGCAGTAATACCAAGCAAGTTCAATGGGACACGGAAGCGGTGGCAGTGGACGATTATGGTATCCACAAAGAACTGTACACCGACAGCAATACCATCAATACCGTCTCCGCTAAGCACCAACTGTACAAAGATCTTGCTAGTATCAAGAGGAATATCAACTTCGGGTGGACCACCGCTTGCTGAAAAGGCAACACTGTACTCTACATCAGATTCAAGTGCATGTGTGGGGATAAGATCTACATCAATTGACCTCTTCTTGCACCTCGGCTGCTTCTCTTTGGGCACAAACATGACAGTTTGGCACTGCTCACTCTCACCGACTACCACTGTGAGATTGAAACAGGAGTCGTCTCCAAGGTTATGGAGGAAGTCTTTGAGAGGATAGTTGTCATTGAAAATGGTCTCTTCTTCATTCTCATAGCATTCACAGACTGGACCTTTACCTCCAACTGTAGCTAGAGGATGTGTATGCTCGCTAGAGTTGCCATTATGCCTGTTCACACAGCGTACTGATGTCATTATCTGCTGGTCTCCCTTGTCGATGTTAATGGTATATACATCCTTGTTTATGTACCTATCATTCATGATTGATACACTTTGCTCATAGGTTCCATCTAACACTGTCATATCTTTTAGAATCTCTAATAGCATATGAGGATTCTTGAGATACATGAATGGCTGCATTTGCCTCTTGGAGTCATCCTTTGTGGATATCAGAAAATGCATTACTGTTTCAATATCAAGGTTGCCTGATGATTCAAACTCGGCAAGCACTGCTTTGATACAAGGTGGGAGAAGAAGCCCTCGTAGCACCGGGCGGAGTGCCTCCAGAGCAGACTTGAAACGGTAGATAGCGTTGGTGCCCATATCAGTAGTATCACGCAGTGTCACGAGCTCTGGAACGGTAAGAACGAGCTCACTCTTCTTGAGCATTATGATATCATCATCCTCACACACCCTTCGAAGAACAAGTTCTTTCACCTCCATATCAAACTTGGTTTTAGTTGGTAAGATCTTGTCAATGATATCTTTTATCAACTTTGATTTGACTCTAACATACTTTTGTTTTGACTCTTTATCGGAATCAGCATTACATCCTCTCATTTCGGGGAATATCATACAAGATTTAGTTCGGCATCTTTGCTTTGAATCGGCAGATGTTAGATTGAAGAAGGTATCTGTTGATATGTTGGCGATACATTTTGTCATGACCGCTTGTGCAAGATTATCTATACGCTGTTTGGGTAAATTTAAATACATATTCGATATGTGCTGCTTTGTCATTTGTAGCATAGTATCTGCCAGCTTATCTATACCATTTGCCTTTGTAGTAGTAGTAGTAGTTGTTGTATCAGAATCTATCTCATCATGCTTACGTTTGCTTTGGGTAGCGGCTGCTTGTTGTGCACATGGCATATCCTCATCTCTCATTGGTGCAGCAGCAACTTTTGATGTACAACAACTACAACTCGAACAGTTTCCACCTACTTGCATAGGAGAGGAGGTTGACTCGGGTGGTGGTATTGGTGGAGGTGTAGACTCTTCTACTTCCATACATAATAATGTAGAGTTGGTACTAGTGGATGCCTCCTCTGGTACTGTATCACTTGGTTCATCTACCTCCATATTAGCAGATGCAGCAGCACGTGATTCTTTAGTTGATTCAATCATTGCATCTATCTTTGAAACATCTTCTGGTTGCTTTGGATATACTATGCAAATCGATTTGAGATATCTATAGGAAGAAGCTTTAATAGCTTTGACGATATCATCTCTTGTAAATGTCTTTCCTAATGTTTTTGTTTCTTCTTCACTGTATTTAACACCATTCTTGGGAGGATGTATTCTTGTTTCACAAGAGCTATTGTGGTAGTAGTAGTGATGTTGGTGCTGTACAAACTTGCTGTCCTGGAACCCTTCTAACTCGGGGTAATTTTGATATAGGAGGATGCCGCTGTGATTATTGGGAGCCGCTATGCACTGACTTTCCAAATGCAGGTACTACTGTTCTGCGGCCGCTGTTTCTTGCTGTGGCGAGATTGAGGAATTCCCTGTCGGCGATAGTAATCATTGCGATTGTGACTTCCTTGCTTATGCAGAGGAAACATTGAGTTATGATGTTCCGGGTCTAATCACTACAGAAGATTTATGTAGTGCAGCAAGTGTGCAGCCTGATCGTGAAGTAGAATTGCAATCTCTACAAAGTATTTACGCTGAAACAGGAGGTGAATACTGGCTCGACAATACTGGCTGGACAACCGACCAAGATCTTTGTAGTTGGTTTGGTATTACATGTGATGAGGAAAGTTATGTGATTGAAATCAATTTACCAAGCAACAATGTTAAAGGAGACTTTCCAGCCAATTCATTATCAAGCTTCTACAATCTTCAGAGACTTGATCTATGTGATAACTCATTACATGGTACAATGGCTGGAACAACGAAAACAAATCCTTATACAGGTTACATTGACGATGATTTCTATGTTCAGAACCAGCTTGTAAATGACACATCTCTCTTCTTCAACCTCCGAGGTCTGACATACGTGGATTTGTCACAAAATATTCTGAGTGGGGAAGTTGATGTGCTCTTTGCACCGGCTTTGCAGTATGCCAACTTTAGCCACAACAACTTTGCATCAATTAACAGCTTCAAGAAGTTCAAGAAGTCACAGCAAACTCTGACCGTTTGTGATGTGAGTCACAACTCCATCAAGACAAGTACTAGTGATCTCATGACAAATGTCCCTCCCAACATTGAACGATTTATTTTATCAAGCAATCTCATTCATGGTCCTCTTTTAACGTCTTCTTTGGAAGTGTTGGCTAACTTGAGAACACTTGACTTGAGTATGAACAGCTTGTCTGGAGAGGTGCCAGACTTTTCAAACTCCAATCCAAATCTTCAAGTATTGGATCTGTCAGAGCAGGAAGAGGGCTTAGTTGGCAACATTCCTGAAAGTTTAGCAAATTTACCATTTCTCTCGACTTTGAACCTCAATGGCAATCAACTCTCGGGTAGTATTCCTCCTGTCCTTGGCAACATGGGACAGCTTAGAGTATTGAATCTATCAAGCAACAAGCTAAGTGAAGTAATTCCTAAAGAGGTGGGAAAGTTAGGTAAGTTTCATATCATATGTGTATAATTTTTTGCACCAGCTAATGATACTTACTTCAATCTTTTGCGTCACTCTATACTTAGCTGATGTTGAGGTGTTTGACCTATCGAACAACACATTGATAGGACAAATCCCATCTGAGCTAGATAATTTACAGGTCGCTTCGATTCATTTGAGTCTTAACTCGGACTTGTAAGTACCAATAAGTGAGATTGTGTACTTTGACGGTATCAACTATCTAACCTCTTCTCATTTGTTCAACAACACAAAAGGATGAATCCAGCACCATTAGAACTCTGCTTTCATCCAATGTACTTTGACCTTAAGAATGATATAAGCAAGTGTCCAGTGGAAAGAAATGCATTAAAGGACTTTTATGATTCATCCAAGGGTGGCGAGTGGACTGTCAGTACCAACTGGACTGATCCGTACATTAGCCACTGTCAGTGGCATGGTATCAAGTGCAAGGAGGATGTAAATGAACACATCACTATCAGTATAGAGCTACCAACTAATGGATTGTCAGGTACATTGAGCAAGAGTATTGCAAATCTAAGCTTGCTTGAAGTACTCGACTTGAGTGATAATGATGTCAAGGTGAGTGTTTGTGCAGTGCAGGATGTTTACTATGTTTTATTTGCCATACTGACCATGTATCTGCCTTTTTCTTTAGGGAACCATCCCATCAGAGATTGGTATGCTTTCCAAACTTAATCGACTACGCCTCAACTATAACTCATTTGTTGGAACGGCTCCTGATGAGTGGTCAAATCTACAAGAGCTGGAACTCATTCAGATTCAAGGCAACAGAATCTCCGGTACCATTCCTAAGTTGAACTTGACATTTCCAAACTCTTCTTCGTACATTTCTGATTGCGGCAATCCATCCAACTTTGAGAACAGTACAGAGTGTACCGAATGTACAATGTGTTGTAAGTAGAGTGTATCTGTTTTGTGATATACGTCGTTCACTAAACTAACATTGCCCTCCATTTTCTTATTACCCTTCTATCTTATATCTCACAGGTAATGCACAAGAAGACTGCTATCCACAAGAAGATAGTGCAATTCAGAAAGCAGGCTTCACAACATATTTTGAGTTCTCATGGACATTCCTTGCTATTCTAATTGCTACCTCGTGTGTTTTGGCATTATCAGTATATGCCTATGACAAGTTCAAGAACCGTGAGTTACCAAGAAGTTCAGTACGTCGGCCTTCACTTACTGAAAGAGATAAGAAGTACGCTTTACGTACACTAGGCGATGGATCTGTGTATCAGTTCTTCTTGGGAACAAGTGTAACTGGATGGATCATTGTTCTCTTGACCTTGGCTACACAAGTTGGTATGCTGTTCGTGTTTGTAGAAGGTGCCGAAGTTGACTTGTCAGATGATAATGTTGACTTGATCTACTCTTGGAAGTGTTCAAGAGATCAAGATGATTGCCGTGATACATCAGATCTAACCTGGAGAGGATGGATTGTCTTTGGTGTACTCATGGCAACTCACCTGTTGAAGGACTTGATCAATGGTATCAAAATGATTGTACTAAGTGCCAAGGAAAGACATGAGAAGAATGCAAGAGCAAGATACTTTGTCGGTGGTACCCTCATGGCCACTGTCACATCATTCACCTTGTATGTGTCGACAATCTACAATGCAGCCATTGCAACGAGTAAGTACCGATGAACTGTCTTGTGTCTCGTATTAGTGTTGATCACACATATGTATATGTATCTCACTTCTATTCCGCTCTACAGGCAATACCGAAATCATTGCAAACTCGGTCATCATTCTATTCATCATGGATATTGACGAGTTACTGTACGATATCTTGGAGGTTCTCAATGCAGGTTGGGTGAAAGGCATGTCACTTGACAATGGTGGTGAAGAAGATGGTGATCTGTCGGAGATCATTATTTGGAGACTGCAAAGTGAAATGCAAAGACTAAAGAAGAAGGATATGATACAGACACAAACTATGAAAGTCAACTCTCAAAACATTGAACTGATGATACAACATATCCCTGCATTGAAGGATCTGAAACTTATACCTAATGTCGTACCGATAGCACAAGATGATGATTCTGATAATGAAGATGATATGAAAGACGATATGAAAGTATAATGTTAGAAGATGGTTTCGAAATGTCTTTTGCTGCTTGGGTCAGAAAGGGGTAGACAAAACTTAAAACCATAATAGAGCATATTGTACAATGAAGAATACTTACCATCAACAGCTCACTCCTCCTATGTACCAACTACATACATACTTAGACGGTCTTGCAGAGAAGGATACCACGGGTATCTTTTTCTCTCATACTTTCACTTGTACTTACTCTCTCTCATATGTATCAATCAATCAATCTCCCAGGATTTAGATATCTCCACTGCATAGCATTATATATGGTGTTGTTGGCTATCGGATAGCGTTGTAGCTTCGCCTTTATTATCAGGTTGCTCTTCTTGGGCGACTAATTTGCATTTTGCTCACTTTATTGTAATGGGAGTCTTTGATAACTAAATGAAATGATACAATAGTAGATTATGTTTTAAGTTTTATTAGGTGTTGTTAGACATGGTATCAGATAGATAAGAAGCCTGCAGCTGCCGCGTAACATTCATATCTTAACTTAAATAATGGAAGTATTGGCACAACCAAAGCAGAGTGGTGAGGAATATCTCATTGATATCCTACGAGATAGATCCATACCTCTTGAGCAGATTATTCTTGTAAAAGGACAACCAAGTAATAGTGATGGCATGGTATCATCTTTACAAGTCCACTCTCTTGTATCCTTAATCGATAATGATATTGCAAGTAAACCAGAGCCTGAAAAAATCATCATTGATACATGTGCATATCTTATACACATTATGCAAGAGATATACAAAACTCAATATCAACAAAAAGATAATTTAGTTGTTGATCAATTGGGTATGAATGCATTGCAACGAGCACTATCAGTTCGTGTTAAAGCATTACCAAATGAGAGGAATCATAACATTGATGGGTGTACATCAATCCTCACACCACCAGATACATCTGAACAAGTACTACCGTCTACGATTACTAAAGAAGTTGAAGACTTTTTATTTGCAACAAGAAAGATGAGAGATATTTTGTTCAAAAGTCAATTTACTCACGAGGATGGATCATTATTTACAGTGGATGAGATAAGAGAAGAAGTAGTAAATACTGGTAGAGGTAACCCCTTAGTGATTTTCATCATGGGTTTCAGTACTGAATACACGTTAGAGCAGTGTCTTGATGCATTTTCTCCTGCTTCAATGTCTTCGGATGAGTTCATCAATGATTATGCTAAAGTTGATGAGTTTATTAATGAGTATGCAACTGGGAAGAATCTCAAGGGAGAAGGCCGAGATATGGTAGACATATGTGCCTTTGCGGGCATAGTAATGGCGCTACGCGATCAAGCAAGAGGAAAGGGGGAAACTGTAGATATGGAATTTGAAGAGGATGATTTGCCTGATTATCCTTGGGAGATGAATCCAAACAAACCAAAGAAGAATGATGTTTATTACTGTGTGAAGCTCGGTGCGATACTACATCATGCCCAAATAGAGGCAAAGAGAATGGTGAAGAAGCCACCAGCAGGGTCTGCCTTCTCCCACCCTCGGGCACGGTTTCATCAAGATATGTCAAAGGAGGAGGTATTGCCTAAAGGAGATGGTGTAGCCCTAACCCCACAAGATGTGAGTATCTGTCGATCAAGGCATGATTATGTCGAAGATGATTCTTTTGGTGGGGGTGATGATAGTGTATACTCATCTCGGTGTTGGTGTCACGATGGATTAATCGGATTTACACACCAAGGGGCGGGTTACAAGTATAGAGAATTCTATGGTCATGTATACAGTTGTGATAAAACAGATGATGGTGGTTGGCAAATAAATTCTAAGGAGCTTGGAAATGAGTTCTGGAGCACACCTACTACTTATCTTGCAGATGCAACTAACGACACTGTGTGGGTATTTGCCGATCAGCGTATTAAAGGATTTGCCGCCAATCGGAGATTGAATGGGAATGTTGCTTTCTTCAATACAAGCTATATCTTTCAGATGGCAGATAAACTCCAACTTAAAGAGGTTCAGAGGTCTGGAGATAGTGTAAAGCGACAAAAGGTTGAAAGCAGTACAATGAAAAGCGTAGGGGGCACTCTCTTGAGCTTCGGAACTGAACGGATTGGTTATCTTGATAACTACATTCTTCAGGAATGGAATCTCAACGATACTAATCGACATGATGGAATTAACCGAATGGTGGATATGGGAAGCGTTGATGAAGATATTGCACAATGGCCTGCGGAAGATGTACTTAACTTGAGCAATAACACTTGGATGGACGATACCGGGAGTGCTGAAGTTACTCGAGGCAAAAAGCCTGACTCTTTGAGATTGGTTGATATTGAAACTCCAACTTCAGTTGGGTATCTATCTGACAACAGGCTGTCTTTTGCATACAGAGGCCATAGCCAAATTCCAATCTACAATAAAGACCTCCGTGAAATATCAAGATTGGTAGCTTTTGGTAGCGATGATGGTGTTGATATTGTCCATCGTCCAACATTTGAATCAATGGGGGAGGAGAATATTTTTGTAGCAAGTGATAAGACCTGTGTCAAAATCTTCGATCTCAGAACTACAAAAGCTGCGATGACAATTCGTCAAAAATGCATCAATTCAACCCCCATATCTGTCAATGGTAATAAGTTTCTATGCAACAAATTGGGAAGTGGAAAGGGAGCACAAATGTGGGATCTTCGTACTCAGCAGGCACTTTACTCTTTACCTGTGAAATGGGATACCGATATTGCCTGGCTACCAGCAGTGAACAATTCTTCAGCAGCTCTTTTGACTGGTAATGGTGAATGCTACAAGTTTGGAAAAGACTATGATCAAGATGATGAGTGGGAGAAAAGGGGTGCAATACAAGCATGGGCAGATTTGGAAAAGCAAAGATCAAGTGGTGGAGGTGGAGAAGATTGTTGTATCATGTAAAAAATGAGGATTGCTCTATGTAGTTTGATATTAAAAACTTACTACTTGGAAGATATTAACCAGTACTAACAAAAATGAAAGGAGCAACACTCTTTTACAGCCATGTGTTGGCGGGTTTCATGCCTCAGATCCTGATTTTCTGCCGGCTCTCAGGCGGTGTTTGGCCTTCAAGTGGGGGTATGTAATCATGTAGGTTCTACAATAGTGGTTGTTTGACATTGTATACATGTATTACAAGGTGATGAACACTGTC
>Ga0214480_100615_pt1 | contig 17704 bp, 12 predicted proteins | sample M1_20Mar14CPVII9_3_FD_165042 | JGI IMG/M metagenome (GOLD analysis project Ga0214480, IMG submission 165042) | Marine eukaryotic communities from Monterey Bay, California, United States - M1_20Mar14CPVII9sort6BwellE17 | ecosystem: Environmental > Aquatic > Marine > Unclassified | place: USA... | reverse complement strand
TTGCTCTCACACTATGTGAATATCATGCATCAGAAAGCTCCAATGATAAGACGACACTAGAACTAACCTCCCTAGTAGAAAAGACACGACTTGTAAGATCGAGAGCATTCATAAAATCATCAAAATTAAAGAATGCCACAGTCGATGCTAAGAAAGTATTGGCCATTAATTCAACAAATCGAGAAGCACAAAGTATCTTATCTGAAATCAAGGTAGTAGATCATTACAACAAATCGTTAGATAAGAAGATTAGCAAGGAAGTATGCCGATGGGTACAAACTGCAACGAGTAGTGCTGAGGGATCTAGTGCAATGGATAGAATGGATAATGACTTGGTAAGTGAAGAACCAAAGGAAGAAACTGTAGACAAGAGTAATGATGATGAGAAGAATGGCAAGCCTACTCTGGAAGTTGAAGATAAGAGAATTGTTATGTCGCAGCTATGTGGAACTGTGGTTTTGGTCGTCGCATTACTAATTGGGATATGGGACATGAATACACGGAAGATTGGCGAGTGATAATCCTGCCCGGTCTAGTTTTAGCTTTTACTTTGCCGATACAAACTCAAGACCTCCTTCTTCATCATCACTCTCTTCTTCTTCTGCACAGATTTGAGTTAGCGTAGGCACAGAGTTGGTAAATACCATTTTTGATAAACTTGAATAGCTGGTAATTGCACGACACTGATGGCATGTATTTGATTTGTTCAACCAATTCTTCCAACACACAGCGCATGCTGAATGACCACATTCTGCCAACAAGGGCTCTTTTTGTGTTTCTTGACAAATATCGCACTTGTGCTCTTTTGGTACATTGGCTTTAATGTTTCTAATTCGATCTTGTCGGGAAACGAAGGCACCACTCTTTGCTTGATTTAGAACTCGGTCAACCATATCCATACTTTTAGTGCTGTTAAGGTTAGACCCATTATGCACACGTTTACTTAGAGATGTATTATCTTTTCCATTTCCCTGTCTTTTGTTGGTAAACTCCTTCAGCCCAGTACGTTGATAGGGATTTGAAGGCTGTGCTTTGGGTTTAGTGTTGTTTTGGAAGTTGTTGATTCTATTCTTCTTCTGTAGATTCACTTCCATAGCTTGACTTATGGCGAGTGACAACTCCTTCTGAGATGCAGTGTCTGGGTCCTCAGTTTTGACTGAAACGCGGAGAGCTGGCTTGCTTGCTGCGTGAAAGAGGGCCGTATTGATCATCTTTTCTCCCTTGTAGTTGGTTGATCTCTCTTTTGCCTTGACCACATCTCGTGTTCTATCCATCTCCAATACTAGAGGCCTCATTCTTCGCCTGTGTCTCTCTGGAAGTAGATCATAGAACAGTTGTAATTGAAATGCATGATTACGAAGGATGGAAAGTACCTTTTGGGCATCTTCAAGTAGAGCTCGATCTGCAGTAGGATCGTTAGATAAGCTGCTGTCGTTGTTGAATATCATTGGCAGAATAAAACTTTTCACAGTTGACATCTCGTCAGTGGATAAAGCATCCTTGCACTGACTTTGAAGAACAGACTTTTGCCATGCAAGTATACTCGCCATCTTCTCTATCTTGTATCGATACTTCATTGGAAGAAGTGGAAATAGTGAGCCAATCAGTTGAACTCGTCTACCGTCTACTTGGCCATCAGTAAGGACCATGATGAGCTCTTTGGCTGCTTTGACATATTGTGCTTCATTCTTATTGTTCCCATGATTCTTCATTGTGACGAGGAGTGACCTAACCTTGTTCAAATCTTGAGAGCTTAAAGCGATCTGGGCCTGTTCAAAGAACTGTTTGGCCATTTGTACGGAAGCATCACTATTCTTTCGACCAGGCTGTGGCCGTCTTTTGATTGGTTCTCTCTTAATAACCTTGACAGAGTCAGCTCTGGGTTTTCTAATATCGCCAAAGGATGACGTTTGTTTAGTATTTGTTGTCGAAACCAATGAAGGGTGCTTGGGTTGTGGCCTTGCTTTATCTTTGCTGCTATATAAGCCACCTAAACCTTTGGCGGCTGCAGGAGGAGGTTTCTTCTTTGGTTGAGTAGGACTATCATCGTCCAACATACTCTGATAGATATCATTTGACACCTTCTTTGATGGGGTTGGCTTTGTGGCATCAATGGTCTTCAAGATTTTATTTTGAGGGATGAATGAGGCATCAGAAACTGATTTGTCAACATATGCTAACTTTCTCGGTTCATCATTGTATGCAAGGTCACGGTTTGGTTTTTCTGGTAGCTTTGCTTTCTTCTCCTGTTCCTGGAAGGCCCTAGCCTCGTCGGCCTTGATCTTGCTGTCGCGATAGAACTGAACAAGACCCCTGGTAGATGATCCAAAGGATTCATCACGCAAGTGCCCTCGCTGAAAGTAAGAAAGTTCAATAGACAGTCAGTGTGAGATCTTGACAGACAGAGAAGAAAGATATCATATATAAAAGTTTACACTTACAAGCCACTTGGATAGACCATCTTTGTTTGATTGTGTTGCAAATCGATGATCGAGGAGAAGGATTGATCCATAGTCATGTCTATGGCGGATGACACGCCCAATAGCCTGGTTGACAGCCCTATGTGCCTGCTGGTTATACCACTCACTGCCAGATAGTGTTTTTGAAGTTGGTGTCTGCTGCACTTTGTTCACATTATACTTGCCATTACCAAAGCCTCCGTCAATTGACGGACGAGACTTAGCACTAGCTCTTGCGGCGTCAAGGAATTCACGCTTTAGTTTGACTTTCGGATCAAGATAAGGAGCAAATGGCAATCCAGTAACAACCACAGCTCTGGCCATATCATCGGAGAAGTCTATACCTTCCGATATCTTTCCTCGGCAGACTCCCATTAGGATTGCCCCCGTACTGTTCGGCATCTCTATCAATCGTTTGTATTCTGATATAGCATCTGTAAGCTCTGATGTTGATCGAGGTTCTAATACAATTGACTTTCGAGAGAGTAGACGTTGCCATGGTGTTTCAACTGCTGATGATGACCGAAAGTGATTAGGTACCATTGGAAATACACACTTATTGGAAGCTAACTTCTTCTTTTTAGCAGCAAAGAATGCAGCACCTCTTCCGCCACCTCCAGACTGTCTTCCACTTTGTGAAGCTGGTCCGCCCCATCTTTGTACGGCATTTGACATTGCACTATATGAAGGGAAGAAGACTAACACACCACCTGGAATGTTTCGAACCAAACTAGCTAGAGTATTGCCCAACTCACTTAGATATTCAGGATCATCACGTCTACCAAACTTGGACGACAATTCCTTCCCAGATACTCCCTTCCCGATGACGCGTACAAAGATTTGGTCAGGTTTAATAACATGATTATTCTCCAACTGAACAGGAAAGTTTAAGCCTAACTCCATTTGAAATGATGGTAATGGTGATAGAGTACCAGAAGTAATGATGATCGATCTAACATTGAGAAAGGACAACTCTCTCATTGCCAAGGCTGGAGCGAAGCACCAGAATGATATAGTTCGTCCACCATTAAAGCCACCGCCTCCAGTAGTTTGTTTTGTTACATGAACACGATATGACTTTGATCTAGCAAGAGCAAGCAAGTGCTTTCTCTGGTTATTGGCAGTCGGGCCTTGTTCGTCGTACTTGCCAAATGCCCGTTTGAGACAATTCAGAAAGTGGTCCAACTTTGGCGTACCCGATGATGACGTGTTACCTCTAAACTCCATGATGAAATCACTAATTTGTTTCACAAATGTAGACAACAAGAACAAGTTCTGGAAGTTAATACCTGCACCCTTTTCAAATATGTCGTAAATAGTTTCCCCAGAGTAACTAGCCTCACCCTCGGATGACATTTTAGCTGCACCCATTGACTTTGTAATATCATCTGATAGATATGTTTCAAACTTTAACAGGATTCGTTTGAGTGTTAGCATGTTGTTCTTGTTGCAACTACTATCGTTCCCCATCTCTGGGTTTAGTTCAAGGTATTGTAGCGCGCGTTGAACCTCACCAACACATCCTGATATATCTGAAGTGCTTAAATCAAATGATGAACTCTCAGAGGCGAATTCCTCAAGATTGTGGGCTTCATCAAATATTAAGATAGCATTATTGAAATCGACCTCTGCAAGGGTTGTCTCACGTGCGTCACGATCAAATAGATAATTATACGGAACAAATATCAACTCAGCTTCTTTCAGTAATGACCTAGTATGATAGAATGGACAAATCTTATTCTGTATACCAACTGTAACTAAATCTTCCATGTCCAATACAGGCTGTTCATAATCTGCACCGGCATTATACCGTTCAGTCGAAGGCGGATGCCAAACACTGCCTTTGGACGTGGCCTCTTCTAAATTATTACGCATCATACATTTACGATCTTTGTTTAATTTGTTACATCCATTGTTCACATCTGTACTTGATGCTTTACATTCCGTTGTATTCTTACCCTTGGCAACTGTTGGGTTTACTTTTGGATGGATACACATGTGTTCACGAGAGCCTAGGACGGCATGTTTAGGTCTATATCGAGTATTACGTAATTCGCCAACTACCTGTGATAATTGGGAGTGTGTTCGTGATGCATAGATTATAATTGGTGGTTTGTTACTGCTGGTGGGTTGAGATGGTGCATGTAAATTGTTTGCTGTTGTGGCCGATAGTTGACTGAGATGTGATGAAGTACTGGTAGCAGTAGGTTGAATAGGCTGTACAGATTGCGATAGCTGTGATGATAACAAACCTGGTGGTGTATCACCATCCTTCTGTTGCAATAGCCTACCCTTCTCCTGACGCTGCCAAGCTAACGCACTGCATAATAGACATAACGTCTTACCTGTACCAGTTGGAGCTACATTCAAATGAATGAGAGTGTATGAAGGGATTGTTAGCTGACGGTGCATGTGATTATATAACTATTAAAAAGAAATTCGGTATCTAAACTTACACTCAAGTAATGCATGCTGTTTATTCTTCAAGGCGGTTAATACCGATTCCATATAATCCTTTTGTACATCATAGGGAGTGAATGGAAAGTGTACCTCTATACCATTCAATTCAATTGTTGTTGGTGGTGTACTACTTTTTTTACCTTTTATGTTAGTGCTTGCTTTTGACGATGATTTAGAGGATGCAGCAGTAGAACCTCCGCCTACAACACTGAATGGTCTCTTTCTCTTTGTTGTATTAAACATATTATTAGACCACAGTTATAGTCGCCGCCACCAACAAACAAGCATAGGTACGCCTTTAACAACTCTCTATGTAGAGCGAGGTAGGTAGGTAGGATGCATAAAATGGGAGGATACTGGATACCAACAATATGGTATCTTTTTTATGAGAGTAGTATTGCAACTTGTTGCAATACGATCATGAGAGCCGCCGTCGGATATGCAGTTGCCTTTGTAGCGCAATGGCAAGATCTTGAGAAGTCTCTATCATCATCTTCTCAATCTATTCCTACTGTTATCGACTCAGCGCTGTCTCCCGAGAAGCCAAACTATTCTAATGATAGGCCGACTTTGTTTCGAGAAAGGTACGTATGTATTGTATTAGTGTATGTGTGATGTGTTCACCTTATTGGATGTGGTATATATACGATATGTATACCCTTTGCTTCTGTTGTGTTACTTTATTGACTGCTACATGAACATAACTGTGTTGTGTTTGTGTTTACATATGTTGTTTGTTATTAGATGTAGTATATATTATGTGTATGCTGTTTGATTGTTTAATTTCATGTATGTAGTTTTACTAACACTTGAAGCTCTCTTGTTGCTACATATCATATCATATGAACACTGAACAATCTAGACATGGGTGGTGCCCATACAGTGAAAGAGTGTGGCTGGCTTTAGAATATACGAATATTGACTATGATACAGTTCGGATTGATAATACAGGTCCTGGTCGCAAACCACCATACTGGAGGGGTAATACACCACAGATGAGATGGCCAGATGGTACAAATCAAAATGAAAGCATGGATCTAGTGGAAGAGGTAGACAAACGTTTTGGAAACAATATGTTATATCCCAAAGATATCAAGAATGAGGTGATCAATAAAGCACGAGAGTTTCAAAACATATTCCCATCAGGATCGAGACCTAGTAGTAGAGCAGCATTTCTATTTGATTGGAGCGGTGAACCATTGTTCAAGAGTGAATTTGAATCAACATTATCAAAAACTGATAAGTTATTAAGTGAAGGAGATGGTCCATTCTTTTGTGGAGAAGAAATGACTGCGGCAGATATTGCTTGGGTTCCCTTCCTTGAAAGATATGCTGCTCAATTGCCATGTTTACATGAAGGACTTCATCCTCGTGATCCAAAGATATACCCCTTTTTGAACAAGTGGTTTGATGCAATGGAAGGTGTACCAGCATATGCTTGTCGAGTAAGGGGCAATCCTTCATCATGGAGAAAAGTATTGACAATGGCGGGGTACGGCAATGGAGGAGTACCTCCCGATGTAGTAGGTCGAATAGAGGATTTGCAAATCGAAGAAAATTGTGCACAGTCAGAAGAAGATCGCATTAAAGATCAAACACTATGGGATGAGTATAGATCGACAAGACCTTACCTTGCAAAAACACCGTCGGCTGAAGCAGGGAGAGTACTTTTATCAAACCGTAATGCAATCGTTACAGATACATTAAAACGGGCATCTTCTCTTGAAGGAAGTGGACTTCCACTAGATGAAGATGGTTTGGATGCTGCAATGAGGGCATTAGCGTCACTCCTAATTTATGGCTCGGAGGACGATGGTCATTATGACGATTTGGCAGTAGCATCAAAAGAAGCTGCTGATATAGAGGGAGTATTTGAACTTGCCAAGTTTTTAGATGAAAGGATGTGTGTGCCCAGAGACATGGGGGCTATGAGTGCCGATTGTATAAAACGCTTGTCTGAGAATTGATACAATCATATCTTAGACAATTAACTTTCTAGCTAACTCCCTTTGCTAAGCAACATCTTTTGGTATTCTTCACCTACGAGTGCCTTCCCACCCGTGGCCAACAAGAATGGATCATCAGTAACTCCTTCTTCTACGGCCAAATCTTCCTCGTCACTTTCCTCGTGATTAGTTTCTCCCTGCTCTTCTTTCTCTTCTTCTTCACCTCCCCTTTCATCTTCCTCAATCTTCTTCTCATCCCGATCCTTCTTCCTATTCTTCAATTCATTCTCCAACTTATCAACCTTCCTTTCATAACTTTTAATTTCCCTTAAATTCAATTTATGTCCATCTGCCAAGCTTAATCCTGATTCAATGGCATCCTCCAAATCATGCAATTGATTAATAATATCCATATCTAGTGGTGATGTATTGGCATACTTTGATAATGCTGGACATGTTGTACAGATTTCACAGGCACGTACTTTATATCGTGAGTTTGATCGATTGGGAATGGAAGTTTTTGTTGTTGCGTCCTCGCTGTCATTTTCTAACTTTTTGTTGTCATTTGCAGTAACAGTATCGGTAGAAGATGCTGGTAGTGTGCTACTACTGCTATCCCCGCCGGTATCTGCTGCAATATCAGTTTGTTTCCTTTTATTACATTCCATGGCATTAACAACCTTATCACTCCCGGCACATTTCGTACATATTGTATGATACGCAGCTAGTATATTCTTTTGATTGCATACATTACATTTCCCTGGTTGTGTTCGTGGTTTATACTGTATGTCGAGAAGAATAGAGATAAGATACCGTTAGAGGATATATGAGGCAATGTGCAAAACCTACATACAATACAATACGATACAATTAAAAAGAAGAAGAAGACAAGAAGAAACATACCTTACGATACTTCTTCCTCCATTCAATCTTATCATAACATCGTTTACAAACACCAACATTTGGACTAGCCAATATCTTATCAGTCTTTTTCGATTTGGGATTATGTTGAAAGGCATATGTATTTTGATGTTTCGGTGCTCTGCCTTTCTTTTTCTTCTTTGTATTGTTGTTGGGAGGACCGGGCATGATACAGTTGGGTGGTATAGTTTCCTTTTTATCCTTACTTTTTCTTTGCAGTTAGTAGTACCTCTCTTATGGAGATAAATATTGAGTGTGGTATCCTATCGTATCCTTTACCTGCAAAACAATAACAACACAATTGCAAATCTTTAATATATTGTGGTTATGTACCTACTGTTGCTTGATTTTTTATGTTGCTATAAACTATTCGGTCGTCTGATTGATGAAGATTGATTATTATGAATTTTTGTGGTGAGTGGTGAGTGTGAGTTGGTATCTTGTTTTGACAAAACGCATTGCTGGTTGCGTTGGCTATGGTTGGTTGCTAGCTACATATAGATTATTGTTGTGGATTTGATATTGATAATATTGATTTGCATTCTTCTCCCTCTAGTGTACGAGCTACCCGGGGTGATATCTCAATCCATATGAGTACACAATAAACTGGTAACAAACTCATATAAATATAGCAAATCTTTCAAACATGGTAAAGAAATGGAATGAAATACACACGGCAGATCCACGTACACGAGAGGCAAAGGAGGCAAAGCAACGTCAAAAACAAGAATTATTAGACCGTGCATATAATCGTGTAGTATCATCACAACTTAGTAAATTATCTGCAAAGAAGACATACACAGAAGATGATGAAGAGAAGTATAAACAAAAGTTAATATTAGATAGGGAGAAGGCTAGTAATAAGAAACGCAAGGCGTTATCAGCCGAGCATGAAGAGTTGGCACGAACTACTGGATTGTCAGGACATGTTGTTGCATTAATGGCTGGTAAGGATGATGCCAGTGATAACGGTGGGGATGATAGAAAGCAATCACGCAAAAGTAAAAAGTCAAAGTCATCTAAGAAGAAGTATAAGAAGAAAGATAGCAAGAAGAAGAAGTCGAAACGAAAGAGAGATTATTACAGTAGTGATTATAGTGATAGTTCAGTGAGCTCCAGGGGCTCTACTGATAATCATGATGATAAAAGGAAAAAGGAAGATAAGAGAGACTTAGGTTCAGATGATAATGAGGAAGAAAGAGACAAGAAGAAGAGTAGAAAGAAGAAATATGATACTGATGATAGCGGTAGCAGCAGCAGCTCCGATAGTTCTACTAGTAGCCGGGATGATGAGCGGAAGAAGAAGAGTAAAAAGAGGAAGAGGAAGCATCGATCTAGTTCCAAACGATCCAGGAGATGATTCTATGTTCAATATAATGCAAACAATCTTAAAGTTGGGACGAGGGGGGAGAAGCTGTAGCGATTTAGTCTATCTGAGGTATACTTGCAAGTTACTTAACTCAATAAGATTGTTCTAGGTTAACTTCTTTTTACATAACATCATTCTCTTTCTCTTTTCTCTCCTAGACATGGGCTACTCCTATAACAGTGGAGTCCTCGACATTTAACACACATCGCATGATCTTGGGTTTCGTCATGTATCTTCTACTTTTCTTCTTCTTTTCTATAACTCAAGCCTGCACTATTACTAACCCCTTTAGTATTGACGACGACCGTAACCCCCACTTCCGCTTGATCCCTTACTAGACTTTGAAGATGCTTTGCCAGACTTGCTAGATGATGCTTTATCCGCCTTTGCAGATCCTTTACCAGACTTGCCTGATGATCGAGAACTGCCCCTATTAGGGACGATGTTAGCATATCCATTTTGGACGATGTTGCCATATCCTTGAGGGACAATGTTGGCCTGCTTAACTTCATCAACTTCTCCGTCTAATTCAGACTTAGTGACAATTCCAGTTGGCATACTTAAACCCCGTGATATCTGGGTAAAGAAGGCTACATCTTCCTTTGCAATTATATCAATATCATTATTCGTTTGCTTGTGTTTGGTGTTGAGACGTTTGTTATGTTGTGTTCGAAGGCCACGAGTAGTAGTATCCTTGGCGATTGTCTGCTGGGCTAATAGCATAAATCCGATAATGACGATGATGGTATTGAAGCTCTTCATGTTGGTCTGTTTGTTTTGTGTGATAATGTATTGGGGCTTTGCGATGGTGTTATTGAATGGTGAATGATGAAGATTATGGAAGCAACATATTGCAAAAGCATGTTGTGGTTCACTCACATAGAAGTTTGATTCGCATATTTGAAGAAAGCCATTTCACTAGTTCCAACGTTGGTTGCTCACCAATATTTCTTCAATCACTCTATTTGGTGGAAATGTTCCCAAGCTAATTTATATTTATTAGCTTACTCACATCTTTGTGCGTTCTCCTACTATCCTCTACTCACATGGATGGCGTTGGAGTTGCTTTTCAGCCGACAATGCGAGTGAAGAGTAGATGATGTGACAAGAATGTGGTATTGATGCTTAGTCTTAGTAGATCCAGTTGTTTGTTTTTAAATTGCTTTAATGTACGAATAATCCACCAACGAATAAAGCTGCTATTGGTAACACTACTGACAACATATCCTTTCTTCTTCTTGAACTAGTACTGGAACTATCGGACATAGACATACTTGACTTATCATTATCAACAAAGCTTTCTTCTTCTAAATCGTCAATCTCTTCCTCACATATTATTGGCAAAGGATGTAATCCTCTAGTTTTGGTACCATGGATTGCCAAAACTGTAGATGGAGAATCATAACTTGAAAAGCTCCAAATAATCTTCTTCCCTCCTATACCTTTCTTCCCACATATATCGTTATTCTTTTGAAGAATAACTTCTAACTTGTGATTGTAGAGTCCACTCTCTTGTAGATAATTGATTGTAAAGTTTGACATTAATGTAATCTTTTCATCTTCTGGTGTAGTGGTTACAAGTTCTGGAAATTTGCCACCGAGTATGTATTCTTTTGTTGTATATATCCCTGTATCAATTAATAACTCATTATTGTCATCAATGCTTTCGTCGTCGACACTGCCAACAACTGCATATGACCGCACCATGTACCCATTGGTACTTATGCCGATTGCTAGGTATGTAATATAGTCAAGAGACATCATCATTGATATCCGAACTGCAGGTATATCCCCCTCATATACAATCTCTTCCTGAGTAATGGTTGGTATATCTGAGACGAAAGTATCCGATTCATAAATCTCTTCAGTGATGATATCATTCTCCTCTTCTGTACTATTACTACTACTGTCCAATGTGAACAATGAACATGATACAAAGTAGTAGTAATCAAACAGCTGGAGTACACAATAGGGATCACATTTCAAATCTTGTGGAAGTGGTACTGATACCCATCCTTCTTTTCCATCCATTTCAATATCGTCAAGTAAAATATTTGTGTCAAATCCTTGAATAGAATCTACACCACCATCATGTACACTAATTCTATACCGATATGGATTATGACGAACACTAATAAGTAACTTAACATTGATATGTCCATCGTTGGTTGGTTGAATTGCAGTGATGGTTGGATTTACGTCTGATTGTCCACAGAAGGCATCACAGGTATCTTTTACACATCTACCATCTTCAAAAGTGTATTGATAATCTGAGTTTATTATACTTGGTGGTGACAAAAGTTGAACATGTGCATATGATGTGGGAAAATGACAGGTAATTGTGGTGGTTGCAAAAGCAATATAGTGAAGTAGATTCATAATAAGATCAGTTGTAGTATGTACTTAAATGTGGTATGAAAATATGTATCGAAATTTGAGCTTTTATGACAGAGCTATCTTATATGCTTATCTACTCGTCTCATCACCGCTCGAGCATACTCCTCCTGCTAAAAACTAAACATACATACAGCTCAAGCTTGTTGCTTATAACTACCATTAACCAACAATACTTATGTTTGCTCGAGTTGCAGTCCACGGTCCACATACAGGCAACACTCGTGTCTAAACATGGCGATCTAACGTCTCGGTGCACCTAAAACCACATACACACTAAAAAAATGACGTCTATCATTGTGCCGGCCATTCACTAATCTCTACAACAAAAGCAGTAGCAACAATGATGAATCGTCTACTAAAAACCTCTTCCCGTATGGGAGCAAGGCGTCTAATGTCAACACAAACAACACGCCGACCAGTAGTCCTCTGTATCCTCGATGGATGGGGATATTCCGAAACATTAAAACACAATGCAGTAACATTAGCCAATACGCCTAACTTTGATTATGTCTATGGACGATGCTCGCAGCTTGGACAATCGGCTTTTTTGAATGCATGTGAGAAGGAAGTTGGTTTACCTGTTGGACAGATTGGTAATAGTGAAGTTGGACATATGAATATTGGTGCTGGAAGGATTGTTTATCAGGTATGTTATGTATTTGTATTGTATTTTATGCTATAGGTATTTGCGATTTACAACTCAACTAAACTATATAATCTCATGATACATACATAACAGGATATCTGCACAATCGATAATGCAATTGAGGATGGATCATTCAATACAATGGAGGCACTAACTCAACATATTGAAAAGTTAAAAGCAAGTGGAGGACGTAGTCATGTTATGGGTCTCGTTTCTCCGGGTGGAGTACACTCATTGCAATCACACATGATAGCTGCGGTAAAAGTTATATTAGATGCTGGAATTGAGGTAGTTGTGCATGGTTTCACGGATGGTAGAGATGTTCCCCCCTCCGATGCTAAGATTACATTACCTGAATTTGTTAATGCGTTACCAAAGAGTGACAAGGTATCTATTGGATCAATTACTGGTAGATATTATGCCTTGGATCGTGATAATCGTTGGGAGAGAGTTACAACGTGCTATGATGCCATGGTACTTGGGAAAGGTGTGGCAGATAATACACCTGATGCTATATCGGCACTTCATCAGGGATATGATGCTGATTTAACAGATGAATTTATCTTACCAACAGTTGTTGGTGACTATGAGGGGATGAAGGATGGTGATGGTATTCTCATGTGTAACTTTAGAGCTGATCGTGCTCGTGAAATCTTACAAGTATTGGCAAGTCCAAACCCACCCGCCGAGGCAGGTATTGGAACTGACAGACCTGATCAGATTAAGTTTGCAGACGTTTGTGGTATGGTCACATACTCTACTGAACATAATGAATATATGAGCGTAATCTTCCCACCCAAGGATATCCAAAAGCCTTTGGGTGAGGTAGTATCGAATGCAGGGATGAAACAACTTCGTGCTGCCGAGACTGAGAAGTATCCACATGTAACTTTCTTCTTGAATGGTGGACGAGAAGAACCCTATCCTGGCGAAGAGCGTATCTTGGTAGCATCTCCAAAGGTTGCAACCTATGATTTACAGCCAGAAATGAGTGCACCTGAATTGGGAGAGAAGGTTGTGGAGGCATTGGACAAGGAACATCTTGATATGGCAGTAATTAACTTTGCCAATCCTGATATGGTGGGGCATTCTGGAGATTTGGGTGCTGCAATGAAGGCATGTGAGGCAGTAGATGACTGTCTTGGTAAGATTATCAAGTCAGTCGAAGGCCGTCAGGGTGCACTTATTGTAACAGCAGATCATGGAAACTGTGAACAAATGTGGGATGAAGAGATTAATGAGCCACACACAGCTCACACTCTCAACCGAGTTCCTGTCCTTCTTGCCGATTTTAATGATAATCACAATGCCGAGAGTAAGCATAAGATTCAAGATGGTAAATTGGCCGATCTTGCTCCAACTATGCTTGAACTTTTGGGAATACCGCAACCTGATGAAATGACTGGTGTCAGTCTGATCAAGAAGAAATAAAGGGGTACTATATGTAAACATGTAGTGTAAACATGCAATAATTGGATTAGCTTAAGATTTGAAAACATATCTTATCTATGGATTAGTTTGGTATCAAGGATACCTTTATCTCCTGCCAACACCAGTATAAGATATTATGATACACTCCTCTTACCATATATCAAGGTATCAAGGTATCAATGCTTGTGGTAATACCTTTCATTTAATGTGTAAAAACTGCCAAGGAGAATATCTCTCATTCTCACCAAAGCTAGCGTGGGCCAATACCGTTTAATCGCCATATCAAAAGCAACACTTGTCCATGCTTGAAATGCATGAGCTAAAATGGCAAGATCTAAAAGATCTCCTAGGTACACACCTCATAATACTACACTAATCAAGATGAAAAGAACAGCAACAACATTTCTATCCCTATCTGCATGGTCGGCGGCGGCTGCTACTGAATATCTCGAGCCGACAGTTGTGCGAATTAAACAAGTGCTCCCAATTGACTTTTGCAATCAATTGATCGCTCTTGGTGAAGAAGGTAGGCTTCTTCTGATTTGTGTGTTTGTACAATCAAATCATATGCTATCATATAATCATATGATACCAATGGTTTTTATCTGTTGCCCGCTTTATAAAGATGGTATCATTGACATATAATATGATTGTACTTCTCTCCTCTCTCACCTAACCTACATAATATTATAGCCGGATTCAATATAAGAGAAGAAAGCATTGATGAAGATGAACAAAAAGAAGCAGAGACAAACAAGACAAAGAGGTTTGTACCCTCTCAAACGATAGATGTGTATGAGTTTGATGAGGACGAAGATGATGCTGATATTGGTAACAAAGAAATTTGGGGCGCTCTACAACCCTATATCCCCAAGATAAAACAAATTGTAAAAGATAATAGGAATAAGGAGGGATTTGCAAAATTTTTCCCTGACGATCCGGATAGAGAGCCTCACCTTGACTGGATCTTCTTCCGCAAGTATTCTCCAGAGGATGAGCGGAATAGTTTGAAACATCATCACGATACGAATATGAACACAGTGAATATTGAATTGAGTAATGATTATGAAGGAGGGGGATTGTTTTACATCAAGCCGCTAGTATCTACCGGAGAGATTGATAAAAAGTACGAGGATATGAATTATGAGTGGGTTGATACTATTAAGCGTGTGAACACAACCGAACTATCCTTTCCCGAACTTCATGCGGGGGATGCTATATTCTACAATTACACAGTTGAGCATGGCGTCGCACCAGTTGAGTCGGGAAAGAGGTATTCAATGGCATTCTTCTTTGACATGGATAATCCTGAGGTTGAAGACGATCTCGACTCCGCTGATAGCAGCGACGATAATGACTCGGAAGACATTGGTGAAGAAGATGAGGACGAATTTGCCTTTGATGTCAAATTGAAGAATGAACTGCCTGAAGAAGTTGATATTGTGCTAGTACTAAAGATGACGAACGAAGAAATCTGGAAGAAGGTGTTTGATGATGTCAGGGTAAATGAAACAACCATCTACAATGCCTACGTAGGTGATTCGTTGAAAGTATTAAAAAAGGGTACAGATGACGTCATCACAGAGCTTGATATCAAACGGGAACAATCTCTATATACTATATCTCTTAATGACTCTGCACATACTGAACTTTAAAGAGTCATGTTAAGACTTAATTGAGGGCGGGATTTGTACTGAATTGACGGGGAGGGGGGAGAAAGGGGAGAATAGGAAGCGAAGGATCTTGCAGTAGAATAATGTTAGACTTGTGTGTATCATAGATCAGATAGCAAAAGTTAGATAGTAAATAGACACAACTATCACTTCACCACGTCTCATATATATCCCAATGTGCTCACCATTCTCTTGAGGAGCTAACAATTGCTCTTTTTGGTTTGGTATCCTAGGATACCATCTTCAATAGCATAAATCTCTCTTTGTCTTGACATCAATATCGATATCTTGGTGGTGACGCTAATTAACACAATTGCAGTATATTGCTTAGGTATATTAGTAGATTATTATTATTCTTTACCAAATAGTACCCCATCTATATCAATTACACAAAAAAAAGGATACCCAAACTTTCAATTCAATGCTAAATGTCAAGTCTCCTTGATACAACTAAGTATTACTTATAACAAATAGGTGATTAGTAAATAATTTCTTATAAAACCTGCGATACACCAAGGCATTCTATCAGTTGTATCTGACGATATATTTGGATAATATTGAACATAAGTAGAAAGAGGTAAAATTGAACATATAAAGAGGAACACTCACATCATCATGAATAATGCAAGAGAGAGTAAGATGCAGGGGAAGCGTACCAAAAAGAATAAGAAGGATAAAAAGGGTAATAATGATACATCGGATGATATTAAGGAAATGGAGTTACCGGATGATTTTAGTATATTTGGTGGGGGTAGCACTATAACCTCATTTGGTGAAGATGATAGTTATTTAGACGAGTTTGATGATGAGAGAGGTGGTGGAGATGCTGATGCGGCGGAGCAAAGAGCCGCTACTCGTTTTTCTAAACTTCAAGATGCATTATCTTTAGCAGCAACATTACCATCTGAAAAGCGTTCTATTAAACGTGAGGGTATATATCGTGTATTATTCAAGGCAATTACAAACTATGCAACTAGTCCAGAGATGTTAGAATCACATTGGACTAATCTATTGGAGGCGTGTTTATTTTCAATCCAGGGTAAAGGAAATGCCAAACCTTCAGAGCAATATGCTGCCTGCCGAGTACTGGAAGCATCAGCAGTAGTACTTGGAGAAGATCAAGATGAAATTGTTGAGCAACTGAATGATCAATTGAAACGGATTGTGAATGCCACAGGGAAAGCGGCACAAGTTCGATGTGCTGCCCTACGATGTTTGGCAATGGTACATTTTATTTGTGGTACAGATTGCTTAGAGGAGGGCGAAGATTGTGCATCAATTATGGACTTATGTGAAAAGGTAGCTGCGGAGAAGTATAGAGGAGAAGAGGTCAGTCCATTGTTGAGAGCTACTGGATTGGATTGTTGGTCTCTACTATCAACTACCTTCCATGATGCAACTGTTGCTGCAGGAGACGGTTACGATGATGACTTGGGGCGTGGATTGCAACTGCTTCCCTTATTGGCAAGCTGTTTAGATTCCGAAGGATCAGATTACGCTGGGCTTAGACGTTCGGCAGGGGAGTGTGTATCACTTATACATGAGGCAAGGTTGAATCTGGGTCTTGATGAAGAAGAGGCTGAAAACGCAACCGAGAGAAAGTTTAGGCGTGGATCATGGGATGGATCTGAATGGGAGGTGCTCATGGATGAAGTTAAGCAACGGATTGCAGAGTTATCTGTGGAGTCATCCCATTACATGAGTAAGCAAGCAAAGAAACAACAGAAGTCAACCTTTCGCGATTTTAATAATACAATTGTTGATGATGAGGCTCCGGAAGAAGTAGTTAATTGGAAAGGGGGTCAACTAAACCTCAACTCTTGGAAGGAGATTGTACAGCTCAACTTTGTCAGGCACTGTTTACAGGGGGGATTTCAAATACAACTCATGACGAATGAAACTTTGCATGGGGTGTTTGGAGCCACGTTTAATGCTAGCGGTACATCTTTGAGTCAACTTGAAAAGAGACTATTTATGTCCAAGACGAGTGAAGCAGCCAAATCAGCAGACAAGGCAAGAACAAAACAAAGACGAACTCGTACAAACGTCAAGAATCATTTTCTTACTGCAGATGGCGATGATATATGATGTTTGTAGTCGCCTTAATATAACAATCATTAACTTGTGTAGCCATCTAAATCAAATAGCCATTAACACAGCAATCTAAAGAGAGTTACCAAACCACCATGGCGGGTTTCATGCCTCAGGTCAGGAAATAATCGCAATTTTCTGCCAGCTCTCAAACAAGTTTGGCCATCAAGTGGGGGTATGCCATCATGCAGGTGCTACAATAGTAGATGTTTGGCATTGTATGGATCATGTATAACAAAGTGGTGAACACTCCCAGCATGATTGTAGGGCCCTCCACCATACTTTTACAGCCCCATGTTGGCGGGTTTCAT
>Ga0214480_100614_pt1 | contig 17707 bp, 12 predicted proteins | sample M1_20Mar14CPVII9_3_FD_165042 | JGI IMG/M metagenome (GOLD analysis project Ga0214480, IMG submission 165042) | Marine eukaryotic communities from Monterey Bay, California, United States - M1_20Mar14CPVII9sort6BwellE17 | ecosystem: Environmental > Aquatic > Marine > Unclassified | place: USA... | reverse complement strand
TGACAGTCGAAGAGATCTGTACCAAGTATTCAACATCTAAATCATCATTACATCGATGGAAACAGATGCACAGGTCGGGAAGGTTACAACAACTTGCTGCTGCCAATTCAGGACATGCAACAAGTAAACGTGTCTCGTCGGATAAGTATCAGATGATCCGAATGGCGTTGAATGGTATCTATCTCGAGAATGAGAATCTACCTTTGGATCAAAAGACTGTCTTAACCTATGATAAGCTACAATCACATGCCATTGCCGTGAAGGACAGTTTGTTGGAGAAGCATAATGCTGCCGTGTCGGCTAGTCAGGGGAAGACTGGTGATGGAGATCAGGATGAGGACGTGAACAGTGCTGATATTCTAAGCACAGACGAGGTAATTGCCCTCAAAAACTTCAAGGCAAGTCATGGTTGGCTTCGTGAAAGTGCCAAAAAGTTTCATTGGCATTTGGATGGTGACAGTGGGATCAAGAAAAGTGGTAGCTTGGCCGACGAGCCCGGTATCGTCCATCATCCTGGGATTGATCAAAACGCCATGGAGGAAGCGCAAGATCAAATGGCCTTCAATCAAGGATATGAAGGTGAAGCAGCAGCTAATCAAGATGAGATGGACATCCCATATCCCGAACCTGAACAGATCAAAATCTAATGAAGATATTTTCCGAATCTATTGGGCATCTAAATAGTGGGCTTATGTTTGTGTTTTCTTTGTACAATGAATTAATTAGATTGCCCTTTAAGTACTATGTTCAAAACCTACTAATTATTACATACACACAAAATCTGTATCCTCTCGTCAAAATAGGGATTCATATGACTGACTTCCTAGGATACATGAAAACTCTTTGTACTTGCCCACTTTTATATTTGTCACATTTATTCGCTATCACTAGCGGGTACCGTGGCTTCAGTTGTCAAGGATGCCTTAACATCAGTGATCTTAGCTGCTATATCCTTCATGTACTGATCACCAGCATCAGACATCGTGGTAGCAATTACCCCATACACCCATGTCCAAGCGTCAGCTGATAGATGTGATATGTGTATATAAGAAGAACTTGAGATATGAATGGAATAGAAAAGAGCTTCATAAACACATCTTGTACTTACCAACCTCATCAGTAAAGGCATCACCAAGACCAGTCTTTAATGTCCAGATTAAACATTCACCCACTGCATCATAATGCTCTTTCTTGACTTCCCATTCAATTGCATGTCGCTTTCCTAGATTCTGAAGAATCGGTACCAATTCATCAATCTTCGTAAGATAATCAACAGCCACCGAGATTGTCTGTAGTAACTTATCAGCCTGCTTATCCATATCAGCACCGCCAAATAATGGTACTACATCTGGATATTGTTCGAATAATCGTTTGTAGAATAACTTTGTAGCCTCGACGCCGAGACTATCGCCGACTGCCTTCCATGTAGTTGTAATTGCTTCCTTACGTTTGTTAAAGAGGGCTGTTTCCTTTGCTTTATCAACAATTGCTTCTGCCTTTTCTTTTGTTATATCGTCAATATCTGCAACTAGTTTATCGACTTCTTGCTTTGACATGTCTTCGACAGATGATACACCAAGTTTGTCGAAGGCTGATGATAGCTCGGTAGCTGTAAGATAGATATATTGAAAGAGTAAATTATGTGGTAAGTAATGAACATAATCATAGACAAGGTAGACCAGCCTATATATATTGATAACTATTAAACTCACCATCACAGGATTTTAATAAGTCTTCCATTGTTAAGTGTTGTGTTGTGTCTTTTTAAGTGTATTGCAATGAAAATGTGCCTATGATATGCTCTCGATTTTAGAAGCTGTTATTGCAATGCTATTATATATTATGAGGGGGAGAAGGCAGGAATTCAACGCTTTGTTACTGATCAAGTCCAAGAAGGGTCCAAGATGTCTCTAACTCGTTGCGTCGACTCTATCTTCAAGAAGTAAACCACTGCCATCATTCAAGACTTGGAAGATATTATCGTTCTACTTTTGGCGAGTATACAGAGCGTTGGTTCGCCACATTTCACTTACCACCTCATTTTTTTTACTGCTTGCTCATCGACAATTAGACTTACAGTCAGCTACGGCGGCACAGTCACTTCCCTAGGATATTCCTCTTCATCTTATAATTTTCAATCTTTCATATACACTTAGATAGGTACATAATATATCGTCGAAGATCATCTACAATACAGCATATATCATGTCTAAATCTACCATCGTCACCACTACAACTCTTCTCTCTATGCTTGCATTATCCTGCAATGGATTCAATATACCACAATCACACAATGTAGTATCACCATCCAACAACCATCGATCCATATTATCTACACAATTATCAATGTCATCAACTGAAACAGAAATGACCGAGGTCGAGAAATTACGAGCAGCAGCCGCAAAGGCACGTGAGGAATATCAAGAATTATCAAAAGCAATGGGTAAAGAAGTTGATGCAAAAGGTGATATTACTTCACCTGATACAGTAAAGCCTAAGAATCTAAGTGTTAGTGAAGTTGAGAAGATTGCCAACTCAATGAACTTTGGTGTGGGAGATGCTTCTTCTCAAACTCAAAAATTGAATGAGTTGGTAGACTCGGGTGACTTTACATTGTGGAATAGTGCTGTACGTCGTGGATCAACTTCAGATGCATCAATGTCCAAGTTAGTTCCCTTCCCTGTAACTTTACAAACTCTAGAAAGCCGGACTGGTGGTAAGGTTAATGGACCCTCTCTAGGTATCGATGGTGACAAGGATGTATCCTTAGATGACTTTAAAGATCTTACAGTTCAAGTGGTACTTGGATCAACAGGACTTGGTATTGCGTCTCTGGCTTTACTCCCTGAGAATGTAGGAGCTACTTTCACATATCTATTTGCCTTGATCCCCATTCTCTTCATCGGTATTGGAAGTCTGGCACCCGGTGTTATTGCTAGTGGCATTGTCTTTTCTCGAGGTGATAGTGAAGATGCCGAACAACAACGTGAAAGAATATGCAGACATGAGGCTGGGCATTTCTTGTGTGGGTATCTATGCGGTTTACCTGTAAAGAATTATGAGATTAGTTCTGATACAGGAGTTGCATGTGTTGAATTTCATACTACCGATGCTGTTAATGGTAAAGGAGAACTCTCTGATGCTGATATTGCTGCTTTATCAGTTGTTGCAATGAGTGGAAGTGTTGCCGAGATCATGCAATACGACAAGGCCACAGGAGGAGAGAATGATTTGTTAGAACTTCAGAACTGCTTCAGAAAGTCAAAGGAGTTTATTGGTGCAGCCAAGCAACAAGATTTGACAAGATGGGGTGCCTTGACATCGTATGGTCTTATCAATGCAAATAAGAGCAAATACGATAGTTTGGTCAAAGCTTTCCAAGAGAAGAAGAACTTGGCAGAATGTGTGTCTATCATTGAAGGTACTGCTTAAGCAAGCTGTTAAATGTAAAGAAGATCTGTATTATATGTACATTGATATGTGATCTATATGTTATCTATTATTATGTAGTATCGGTATGGATGGCAATAGTAGACTTGCGTGTCTCTCATTTTCACTAACATCTGCAATCAATATGTGCAAATGCCAAGATGGTCTCATAGGTGAGCTAGGAGAAGAAGACCGACTATCCAATGAGAAGAACACTGCATTTGAGACAATGCTATCCGGTATAGATTGACAAGGATCTTCAAATAAACCCTCTCCAAAGCAACCCATTCGTATTATCTCCCGACTCTTCGAGTTCTGTATATTATTGTTTGTTTGTTTTAGATGGTAGATTGATAACGGTCGCCTCAACATGTTACTCAACACTGTGAGCTCGGGCCCGCCTCCGTATAATCCTCCCTCTCTCCCACTCTTTCTAAGCTTTCTCAAGTATTCTTTTGTTGATAGACCTTCATTATTGGCCGCTGATTTTAGTAAATCTTTGCATCTCACTATCCTCTTTTTCGGTTTATTGTTTACATATAAAGTGCCTTCTGGACTAGATAATATGTTCGCTACACTGCAACGCATTTCCGTTGCCATTGTATTGGAGAAGAATGAATCGTCTGGATTGAGCATACCCATGCTCACAAGCATTGACGAGTAAACTGCATGAAATATACTAATGTTGCAATGCATGAGATGTGTCTAATGCCAATTTCAATTATGATCGGCAATCGGTATGATATTAGATACTTACCAATCTCCGTCCCCTGGTACATTGCGTAGTACAAAATACTGTGCTTCTTTATCTTCCTCTTTATATTGAAAAGAGGATGGACTTCTGCATATTCCTGTAGAATCAAAATCATATTTTCTGAACTCGAAAGAAGGTGTTGTCGAAAAGGATACTACAGTATGGAGGAGTCCGAATATATAGATGATGTATCGACATATGTCGCCGGTGAGCATCATGTTAGTACATTATGATCTACATTATGTTCAGGTTATATAATTTGTTTCTCACTCACTATTATTGGGAGTCTTTAGTAACCACTCTCATAAACTGATATCGAGGCTGATATCATAATTAATGATGTATATGTATTGCAATTACTTAGTAATAGGTTGTATAAGTAAGATGATGATTCGAAAAATGTGGGCTGATACAATACCATAAATAATACAAGTGATCGTTTTGTTTGCTAGAAGAATCCATACTATCATCAGCAATGAGACCATTATATATTAGATGATAGGGCTCTCACAATCCTGAGTAGGGGGTATCCTGGCAAAATCGGACAAAATCATAAAAATAGACGGTTGCAAATCATATTCATAGTTAATACGAAACAATGTCAAAATCCTGAGATAATGACGATTATGAGACTTTTTCATTTATGGCGTGATTCCGTGTTCCAATAGAGCTACAGGTGTGCAACTGAAGGCAATTATATTCTGTTTTGGCAGCATCAAAATGGCTCCGATAGGTAATTGGTAGCTAGACTCGCACTCAGCTGAGGCTATGGCGGCTCTCCTATGCTACTCTTTCCTATCTGCCGCCGCCATATGATGACATACGATCCCAAGGATATAGGAGATGATAGAGAACATCATTCTGCTAATGTTAGATGTGAAGATCATGTGGTCGGCGGCGCTGTAGGTGGCACAATAGCTGCACAAAGTAGAAATATTTTTCAAACGTCGGCACCACTCTCTTATGTTGCTAGCATGATTATATGAGCAACCAATGGTATTAGTGGTATTGTTGAGGAGGGGTCTCAATATTTAAGTATCAAAGTATGATAGGGCGGCCTGGTTAGATTTGTTGGCAAGGTATATTGATTGCTACACCACTAGCAAGTTGATGAGTTTTGAAAAATTTATTGCAATTGTTCATCTACTAATAATATAGATTAAACTAATGATATAGTATATTCCAGCATCTGTTATATTAGGAGAAGTTTATCTAACTAGTTATGTCGCCGGTAATAAGGCAGGATAGGTACTCCCTACACCACATGGCCATGTATTCCACCATTGTTGATAGCAACAATAACAAAATTCAGTTTTTAGGTAGGCTGTAGAAGTATTTGCATTTCATAGGCTACAGATGGATTTAGACAATAGGGATTGCGGATCATTTAGATAACTACCTTTAGATGATGAGGCTGCCAAGGTGTCTAGAGATTCATACCATGGCCGCCGCTAGAGAGATGAGAGTAGAGAGGGTAGCACGGCGATTGTTATTTTTTGTTTACCTTTTTAGCTAAGATACCGTAATTTTTGAGTTATGTCCATAACCTCTCCGCTCTGAATTTGAAGTTCCCGATAACCTTTATACAATTGTTGCAGAGAGAGTACATACAGTAGATGAGTCGATAAGGGGAGAAAAAAATGACGGCGGTAGATAGCGGAGGTATCCTTTGGGATGTGTGGCGCACGCTACGTAGTGAGAAGTGAGAGGCTCCATCTCTTCCTCCTATTGCCCCACATCTAATAGACTAATGCTGTCATTACTTTTTGGAATCATTATGTTGTAAAGCCTTTGTGCTCTTTTGTTACTCACATTACTCTCTGATATCCACACGATGAGTATCTACTTTTTACCCTTTTTCTTTTTAGGTTCCTCTTTTAAAGCCTTGCCATAAGTTTGTAGAAATGAAGGTGGAACAATAGCATCTGCCAAACTAGGCTGTTTCTTCCCTCTCATCTCTTCAAGAGATGTAATGTGAGACCTTCCTCCTAGCTTTAGTCGTACATCTGTGTTGTAATCCACTGCATCATTTCGAATTACTATTATGCATTGTTTGATATTTGTCTTTTGTTGTTTAGTAGTAGCTGTTGCCGGTGTAGTAAGAGAAGCATCAATGGCGCCGCTAGTCTTCCTCTTCTTGCTGCTTAAACCCGTCATCAAAGTTGGAGCCTTCCGCAACTGAATCCACGCTGGTACTAATTCAGAGAGTTCCTCAAGTAGTTCAAGTAACTGCATTTCCATTTGACGCTTGTCTGAAACGTCTTTGTTTGGTTTCATCTTCAAACGGATTTGGAACAAAACACGGCTTAGATCAATACTCACTACTGCTTTACCTCCCCCCCCTCCCCTTGGTCGAGACTTATTACCGCCGCTACTATCATGCTTATCAGTAATCTCATTAACAACAGATGTCCATGTCACACGAGCATCTCTCATTAAATCCATGACTGTCAATCTTGCAATGTTCTTTGATGCAGATGTATTGCTACTCTCTCCGCCACGACTTTTCAATCTATCCAAAGCACTACTACCACTAGATGGAGTTACCCCTCTACGCTGTGAATATGATCTTAATGCATTGGCTAGCTCAAGTATTGTCTTGTTCTCACTTTGATTTGATGATTCTTTTACTTTTGATGACTTTGATTTTGCATTCGATGGGTTGAGAAGTGATCTAGCTCGTATTCTCTCCTCCAGTGTCATCTTCTTATCACCGTTGGTAGTTGCTGTATGAGCTGTCGATGATGCAGTTGATTTAGTAGACTTTGATACAATTGAAGATTTGACTCCATTGACTGCCTTGCTTGTATCTCTCTTAATAGACTCGGCTTGTTTCCTATGATCATTTATGACTTGTGTAATATTCTTAGCATTCGTCCACCACTTTTGAAGTGTACTTGAGCTCACCACTACATTATCAAATGAATAACATTTATGCGATAGATGACACATAGTACTTAATACTTCACTTCTTGCTGGTAATGGTAATCCTTCTTTTGGTGTTGCTTGTTGCAATATCTCAAGCCGACTTCCGTTTAATTGATATAGCGGATAGATATGACTTGATATATCCCTTAGATCACATGTAGATATAGCCATGAAATCAAATAATAGTCGTTCCGTTTCTGATAGCTGGCTCGCTAATTCATAGACTTCGGTCGATATCTTTGCTATTGATTTTGATACTTGTTGTTGTTGTTTTTGTATCTTTCCATTATTAAGTGTATCCCTGGAGTTACTTAAACTCAACCATTCATGAGAAGTTACCATTTCATAGAAGTTATCAATAGATACACCACCTTTGCCTCTAGTAATTAATACAATTGTAGCCTCTATCCTCAACAATGTATCAAGTGAAGTAGTCAACATCATTTTTCTACCAACATGGTTGTTGTTATTGATGTTGCTATCTTCTACTCCTGCCGCCGCCGGTACACCCACACGCGACACATTACTACCATTGGATTTAGGACTCTTCTTACGTCCTCGGCCTCTTCCTCTTCCTGCCATGTGGTGATATCAATAGAGCAGAAAGCTGAGCCACACAACTCAATCAGAGTTATTTTATGAGCTTACAAGTGGAATAAAATCTTTTCTTCTATCTCCATACTAGGAGATTCCTCTATCTAATGTTGTGCAATAGGACCTTCCTTTGCAACATAAGACGCCCTATATTTACTCAGTATACCCCTCGTAAAGGACCATTACATTTATTCTTTGCAACACTTTTGTTTTCAGCATCAGCGATACCGTCCAATACATATTCAACAACATTCATCAACATGCATCGACAGCAAAGTAACAATCGAAGGAGCAAGAGATTGATATCATCTACTACTGTAGGTATGCAACAATCTAGTACAGAACAGTATGATTCAATGAAGGTATCAGAACTTAAATATATACTGAAGGAGCGCGGACTGGCGGTATCGGGTATTAAATCGGTTTTGATTGAGAGGTTAAAATCCTCTTCAACTGATGCACCGACAAATAATACTGTCAAAGGTAGTAGTAGTAGTACTCAACCAAAAGCAAAACGGGCAAGAAAGAAGAAGAGTGAAGACGAATCAACTCAACAAGCAGCATCTGTTGACTGCCTACCAAGAACACGTGAAATGCATCTTCTGAAAGGAAACTCAAACCTATTTGTAATTGGTGTAGACGAAGCAGGAAGAGGTCCGCTAGCTGGCCCTGTCGTTGCAGCTGCAGCTATTGTACCAACTGATATTGCAGGTATAATTGATTCCAAAAAGATCACAAAGGAAGAGGAACGGGAAAGGTTGTATGAAGAGCTCATTGTCTCTCCTGGTATTCGATATGCAGTGGCAGTTGTTAGTGCACAAAGAATTGATGAAATTAATATATTACAAGCAACTTTGGAAGGTATGAGAATGGCGACTGAGGGAGTAATGAATATGGATAACAACAAGAAGAAGAAGGTGAATAATGTTGCATCTGCAGAAAGAAAGGAGATATCCTATGTCATTACTGGTAGTGTGGATGATAGTTCCAAGAGCAAAACTTCTAGTAGTAATAGCAGTTACTATACCCTCATTGATGGGAACAAAGTACCGAAAGATATGCCCTGTGAAGCTGAATCAATGGTAAAGGGTGACGGAAGAGAATACTCAATTGGTGCCGCGAGTATACTTGCAAAGGTTACTCGGGATAGACTTATGCATGAGTATCATCAAAAGTATCCAGAATACAATCTAGCCCAACATAAGGGTTATCCTACAGCTAGTCACATGGCTGCTTGCCGAAAATATGGTGCTTCTCCTATTCATCGACGTACATTTGCTCCTCTGAAGCACATGGAGTTTGACGCTGATGGAAATATTATTGGTTAGTTATTTAAAAAAAATCATTGATGTCCTCAGTGTACTTAATAGATGTAAATTCTACATCCCACTCTTGCTTCATCATTCTGCAGCAACCTCGGGTGCAGGTAATGCCTCTGGGACAGCCAGAACAGGAGCCGCGTCAGGGTCTACAGCTTGGGCAGCTTGTTCTGCTTTGTACTCTAACTAGAGTGTAATAGCTATAAGACGACGAATTGCAACACACATAAACTTGAATTTATCAATATTTACAATCTATTCTATACCAAGGCGTCTCTTTTTAAGATGTAGAACACCGGAATCTTATTTTCACATATTTACATTGAACAAGATACTCAAGGTATAGGCAGCTGTTGCCCTCTACCTCTGCCATCACCCATTCCGTATGCCCTCATTCCAGACCACCTCTCGTATGCAGAAGCTGCTTCCTTGTTCATTCGAATTCCCCTCGCTTCTAGAAGGCCTCCCGTGCCTGGCCGTTCCCATATTTCTTCTAACCAAATGTAAGATAAAGGTTTCAACAACACATCAGCACTACCGTCTGCGCTGACCCCTGATCGTTCAATTTGTACAATGGTTGCTGGACTATTTCTTCTCAAGGGAGATTGATGAGCATGTATAAAGGTTAGGGCTCTTGTAGGAGAGATTCATTCTTTTCAAGTAAGTCTAGTAAAGAGGCCTTAATGTCGCCTCCTAATACTCGCTGTCCCTGTGGTAGTGGAAACAAACCTGATATCCTGGGCGTTATAATATCTCCTCTTTTAGCACTAACAGGATAGTTTGATAAGACTTCTGATATAAGTAACCGGTATCGTGGTTCAAAGAAGTGTAACCCATAACATTCACCTAATTTGATACTACTTGGCATATAGAATACTGGTGCTTTATACTTCATATGATGATTGACAATTGAATTGAAGAGATATTGATATATTCTAGTACTTGGTACACTTGGATGAGAAGATCGAAGAGCTTTGCATGCTTCTTCTAGAAGTTCCTCCTTCTCTGATAATGTTATTGATATATCACTATCAGATGTATTAACAGCAGAAGCTGCTACTGATTGAGGAGGAGCATTCTCCTTTGTTCTTTTATCTCTTCGTTTTGTATTCCTTTCCCTAATCTCTGATCTCAACTCATCACATTTGGCATCAAAGATTGTGCGTTTTAATCCTTCCTCCCAATTTGGATCATTCTCTACCATTCTGAGTAAACCATTTTTCCAATACAAGTCATGTTTAGATGTTAGTTTATAGAATTGTTTACAAACAAGTGGTAATGTATGAGTCAGTGTGGAGTAGCTATCAGTCGGCGATCTTGATGCATCTATAATGTATTGCAAAAGATATGATTAGAAGAACATACATATCATATGTACAAAATCAAACAAATAGAATATTGCAATCAATAATACAACATACCATTGCTATTCATTTCATATGGAATATCAGCGACATAGCTGAGTATTTTCAACAGAATATCTTCATGAAAGACACTAAATACCGATGGTGATGTCGTAATTCATATCATATGAATCCATTGTAGATTTTGACGACGGTTCAGGATAACTATCGCCAGAATATGATGACGATATATTGACTACGCTTTGGCACTTGCCCATCAATGCTCTAGCGGCCAGTAGAAGAGCCAAAGCGAGCATGTCAGAACCGGTTTTGAGGTTCATTCTATCCTTATTTTGACGGGCTTGCGCTGTATGCGCACAAAATTTATCAACTGAAAATTATGCCGCCAACAAGATAGATGAATGATCAATAGCGTGATAGAAGCAACCAAATAGACGACAATATCCCTTGCTAGTTTAAAACGTCAGCCTCTCTTTAATTTAATCTCTAGCTAATTATCCAATCATGATTACACGAACAATGAGACGTGAACGTCCATCACTCTTTTCACCACCTCCAAATAAACAACAACAGCAAAATAATAACGAAGAAGAAGGTGAAACCTCCTCCCAAACTTCACCCTACTCTTTATCCAATGAAGATATGAATCAATTAACAGATGAATTTGATAACAACACAAACAGTTGTGAGGAATTAACAACGTCTGGACGAACTTATGAAGAATTAGTAAAAAGTCAACAGAAACAAAATAATAATAATCAACGTGATTCTCTAATGAGCGAGGAAACTGAAGAAAGTAACGATCAACACGAACAGTCTTCACGTAATTATGGACGTCAGTCAGTTGGGTTCATGTTGGGACGTAATTCATTAAGTAATTGGAGTACAATTGGTGGTAATAATAATGGTGGATTAATTGATTATGATAACAACGAAGATTCAAATTATAATAACAATAATATTCCAACATCTGTTCAATTGAATGAATCACAATTAAATACAGGACGTAAGAGTAATGTTAGTCGACATTCCTTAGGTGGTGGTAGGAGAAGTTCCTTGGGCTCATTTAATATGGATACTCCCAAGGATACTAACAATAATAATAATGTATCACAACGTGTTAGTAGCCGTAAAAACACAACGGGTCAAGTTGGTCAGGCACGTTTATCACGTCCATCCAACAATGGACGTCGTTCCCAAAATCAGCTAAATGTATCACACATTTCATCATCATCAAGTTCTGGATTGAATACCACCGGTGAATCAGGCATGTTGGGTGATAGTTGGAGTCCAATCCGTACCTCGTTGGAAAACTCATTTGTTAAGAATGTTGCTGCTGCAAATAATCAACAGCAACAGAATAGCAGTAGTATGATTGGTAATGGTGGTGAGAATGATGTATCAACTGCATCCATTGGTGTTAAGAGGAGTGGTAGTTTATCACCCATTCGTGGTCGTTCATCGAATACTAGTTTATCTCCCAATAGGAGTCCTGTACGGTCACCACTTGGGGATATTTCACCCAATCGTTCACCTTCACGTGGCAATCAATCGTCCAAGAAGATGCAGGGTGGTGTGTCTTCTCCCAAACAGCAGCAGCAGCAGAGGCGTGCTACAACCGCAAACACCACCAACATGCAGAAGAAGGCATTATCTCCAAATGGCACATATTCCTTGAAGGAGGCTGAAGGGAAACGATTAAGTTTGCCAGTCACTTCTACCACTGGAAACAGTTCAAGTAGTAACATGTCAATGAGTTCTGGATCTGCAAGTGGTTCAGCATCATCGCGAACATTAACAACACAAAGTGCCTCCAAGACGATGAAACTTGCACTACCAAGCTTGGGATCAAGTCGTAAGCAGCAGCAGGCTTCATTACCAAAGAAGGTTGTTACCACCAAGGCACCTACTACTCTATCACAGGATAGTGATATGACAATGTTATCACCTGAGAAACCATCCAAGGGAGATAATGTACGTTCACAACAACCGGCACCAACACCAAATAGTCAACGTCGTGTTATTAAACGTTTCCGTGCGTCGGTACCCACGGCTAATTATTTATTACCCGAGGATGTTATGGATGATGATTCATTGGAGAAGAATCCAGTTGTTAGTAGGAAGGCTGTGGAGAAGAGTGTTTCTTCCAAGTCTCGTCAATCTAACGCAAGGAAATCTTCTTCGGGGCCTCAGTTTTTAATGGAAATGGAAGATGCTACCGAATCATCGGCAACGTATGAGAATACATTTGAGTTCCCATCTGACTCTATTCCACTACCTCGGACGAAGACTCTAGGTCATTTCCATGATCAGGCCGTCGCGGTTGGTAGTCCATCACATCAATATCAACTTAACCGTGCTGGAACTAACTTACTTTCCTTACAGGAGGTTATTTTACCCTCTATTGCATATGAAACAAATGTTGTATTGAAGGACAAGCAAGCCAAGGCACAACGGTATGCCCAGGATGGTAAGCCCGATTCTCAAGGTACCGAGGTTGTCAAGGCTATTGAAACTTGTCGTCGTGTCGTGACCAAGTGTACAGGCGAGGCAATGAAGGTATCCGGTGAGGCATGGCGTACACGTGAGGCAGAACGTGAACAACTCCGTATCCAACGTTTGAAACAAGAAACCGCACAACAAAAGGCTGTAGATGCCAAGGCCAAGAAGGATCGTAAGGAGGCACGTGCACATTCACGTCATGAACGGTATGAACGTCAAAAGCGTGAGAAGAAACATAATCATCCACGTAATAAGGAGTTATGGCAGGAGGTTACAAAGTTGATGGTGGAGATTCAAAAGTTGGAGAAGGAAGAACGTTTATGGAAGGATACATTGGTGGAAGTTAATCATTTGGTGGAGAATCATCAACCACCAGAGAAGCATGATTTAGATTCTGTCGTTCCTATGAAGGAGTCGGAACTTGTCAAGGCTGTAGAAGGTGCCACATTGGAGTCAACGACTAGTACCTTGGTGGGTGATGTTACCTTGGCAACCGAACGTATCAATTGGATGCTCAAGAGTGTGTCACTTGCCATTGAGGAGTCTGATAAACTTCGGAAGGAGGCATTTGATCATTACCAAGATGAACACAAGTTTGTTGGATATCCCAGGATTGATGACAGTAAGGGTCTTTTCATGGCCTTGAGTATGGAATCACCGGCGAGGTGAGGAGTTTGAACTTGCGGGGTGTTGTTAGTTGATTAAAGGGTGATATGGAATCACCTTATGCGGAGGAAATTGTTTGATTTGTATTTCGTAATTCATAATTGATGTCGATTAGTGTGTTGTAAAAGAGAAGAAGAGTGAACGCTAAAACTTGGCTGACAAAGTGTCCCAGTCTATTTGTATATTTGGCAGTCATCTTTATAATAAATGCCTGCTTTAGTCAACTATACCATTAATTTATTAGGCTTTGACTCATGACTTTGTCACCACAGGATCTCCACCTTTTACATCCTTGACAGAGTAACCCAGCTCTGTAATCTTTGCTCGCAGAGAGTCTGCAAGTTCCCAATCTTTGGCATCCTTGGCCGCCGTTCGTTGTGATACTAGGTCCATCACATCATCTGGAACTGATAGATCTGTATCATCACCTCCGTCTTTATCATCGTTCTCCACTCCCTTCTCTTTTGGTACCTCATAGTATATACCAAAGACTTGATCCATCTTATCTAATGCTTGTTGTATACTTGCAAGCCCTACAATATCTAGCGGTGGCACTACCTTACTTTCATCACCATCAACATCTTTGGCAGCTTTAGCAACTCGTTTAAATTCCTTCTCTGCCAACTTGACTAGTGAGAAGAGACTTGCCGATGCACGAGGCATACTCAAATCATCAGCAATTGCAATCTCGAAGTTTGCAAGTTCTTTCTCTACAGTGGTTGTCATATCACTCTCTTCACTGATAGACATCTCTACTCCATCCTTCAGTGCATCTCCAATCATGGCATTTACCTTATCTAATCGTTTCAATGCCCCCTTGGCAGCACCCAGCGCTGCATCAGTAAAGCTCAATGGATTACGATATTGGGAACTAACAACCAAGTATCGGTATGCTCGAACATCATCTGACGTTGGGCATGCAGTTCTCAGTGTTAAAAAGTTACCCTTGGACTTGCTCATCTTTTCATCGCCAATGTTCACAAAGCCATTATGTACCCAGCAATTACAGAATGGTGCACAATTAGCTCCCTCACTTTGGGCAATTTCATTCTCGTGATGTGGAAACTTGAGGTCTATACCACCCGCATGGACATCAATAGTATCACCAAGATACTTTCGTGCCATGGCACTGCATTCTAAATGCCATCCTGGTCTTCCCTTGCCTATACTCTTTGTTGTCCCGTCTTCCATTGTAACGACAGGATCCCAAATTGCATCTTCACGGTCAAACTCTGGTTTATATGCCTTCCATAAACAAAAGTCACGTACACCTTCCTTTTCTGCATCATATTCATCTGCATCTAACCCCGCGACTGATCCACCGCCACCCGTCTCGGAACTTGCACCCTTTTTCAATTGATCAGGATCTAATTGAACTAATCGTGTACCATATCCTTCCTTCTTACCCACAGAGAAGTACCAACTACCCTCATCACTTTGATATGCCAAGCCATTCCCTTCCAAATCTATAATCAATTGTGCCATTTCATCAATATGATCGGTAGCACGTGGATATTCTCTAGCCTTTACAATATTCAATGCCTCCAAATCATCAAAAAACTTATTCTCAAACTTTCGTGTTAATTCTAATAAACTAACATTCTCACGATCACATCGTTTAATGATCTTATCATCCACATCTGTTAGGTTACATATATGATCAACATTATATCCAAGGTATGTTAATACACGTTTTAATACGTCATATGTAAGGAAGGCACGGAAATTTCCGACATGTGCTGAATCATAAACTGTTGGTCCACATGTATACATTGATACAATATCTGGTGATTGTGGTATAAAGGGTGTTTTTGATCGTGATAGTGAATTGTACAGTGTTAATTGTCGTAGTTTGTCTTTACTTCTTGTATCTTCTTCACTGTCTGTTTTTGTACTTTTGAGAGAGGATGGAGATGAAGTTTGACTTCCACTGGACAATGGTGGCAAAGAAGATTTTGGTGATGCATACAGACATGATGAAGACAATATACTTCTGCCCTGTTTGTACCATATTCTACTTTCCCCTTCAGCTTGGTGTATTTGCAATGGAGCTACATCTCTGACGAGTGTAGTTGATGATGTGTAGGATACTGATGTAAATGCATATGTTGGATTGCAAATCGATAACGAAGATGCTATTATTGACAGTGCTGTTATGAACTTCATTGTTTTCTGTTATTGTAATGATGATACTTATACCGTTTGCAGTCTGTTTATTAATATGTATTAGCCAGGGGAATAAGAGGTATAAAAATTATTATGAGAGTTTGATTGTGGCATAAGATATGTTTGCAAAAGATATGTTGTTTGCGGTAGCATCATATAAATATCCGTCCAAAACCACACTAAAGAAACACATACAACCTATCTATGATACATATCCCTTTGTTACTCCGTATGAGCACTTCACCCACTACCTATGTACAACTAATTCTTTCTTCGTGCGCACTAATCAAGCTAGGATACCACCACCATAAAGAGAGACATTGAATGACACTTTGCATTGCTCTCCTCTGCTCTCGATATTGTACGTGGTGATAAGGTACTATTATAATATATAGACGGATATAATGATTACTACCATCATCATAATTACTTGAATAATCAGTTGCTTCTTTACATTGCAATAAATAATATTATACTCTCAAACTGGAGAAAACAAACATCAAAATATCATGACAAACTCAAACAACCCTTCTCCTAAAGATGAAGAATATACTTCCAATGGTACTACTACTGTTCGATTTATATCTAGTATAGCTAGCGGTGTCGTCGAAGATAATACCACTAATACCCCAACATTGACTGACTTTAATGCACTTGTACAGCAGACGAAAGAGATGCAAGAGCGCATGGATGCTCTAGAGAAGGTTGGATTATTGCAAACAAGTGACGATGAGGAGAATCAGGATGATCCTTTCGTGGCTACCAAGAGAAATTCATTAAAGGAAGATGTTGAGAATGCTAATAAACCATCAAGACGTCGTACTTTAGGTCAGGAAGGGGAGATGACTGAAAGTGCCGTAGAAGCAAAGTACGATGAATATGAGCTACCAGAGTCTACATACTCACTATTGATGACTGAGAAGATCATGTCAATCCCCTTCTTTACTGGAATACTGTCAGTATTTCTTAGTTTGTTTGCATTGGTACTTGCATTGAAGAATGAATTGGACAATGGAGAGACTGGTAACTTTCTAGGTAAGCAAATTGCATTTGTATTGTGCATTAAAATGACATGCTCACTCACTAACTTAAAACCTTTACCACATCTTCTCATTCCTAGGTTTGCCTGCTGGGGTACAAAGTGAAGTGAGAATGGCCCAATATCTTGGAATCTTAATTGGTGTGCTAATGGAGGACGGTAAGTACTTATACCTCCTTTTCTTGTTTTTAGTATTATCATATACTCATTATTGTATGCATATATCTTTGATTTGCAGAGATACCAACAGGGTTAGAACTCATTGGAAAGGGTGTTGAGCAACGAGTAGCTTCAGCCACCAGTTCTACACGTCATATGTATGCAATGAACGGATTTGATATGAAAAGAATTGTACTACCAGCTTTACTACGTCTTGCTGTCGGATACACTTTTCTATGTTGTCTATTCCTTGTTGTAGTACAAGAACAGACAGTACTTGATATCTTCTTTGACGGTAAGGTCTTCGTTTGTACTATTTGGAATTGTGCCTCTGTCTTCGTCATCCACACGTACTAACATATTGTTCATTTTTGTGTTCTAGTTCTCGCTCTTGAGTTCATTGAAAACATTGATGACGGTAAAGTCATCTGTCTTTTATTTGCCTTGTTTGATTGCCTTTGTCATCCACAAGTACTAACATAGTTCCTTGTTCATTTCTGCCTTCTAGTAATCTTTGCCATCAGTAAACGAGGTTTCTTCGGACGTAGTTTAAGATTAGCTACAAATGATTTGCCATGTATTGAGACAAACTCACAATCTCATACACTAAGGAGATGGACAAAGCGGTTCATAAGAGTTGTATACTTGTTGAACATATGCATTGGCATTGGAAGTTTGACATACTTAACCCTAACTCAGAGGGAAGGCAAGTATCGATGTGATTCTGTGACTGTTTCATTCGGCGATGACGTACTTGAAGAAGCATACGTCAAGAATGCAGATGGTG
>Ga0214480_100611_pt1 | contig 17735 bp, 17 predicted proteins | sample M1_20Mar14CPVII9_3_FD_165042 | JGI IMG/M metagenome (GOLD analysis project Ga0214480, IMG submission 165042) | Marine eukaryotic communities from Monterey Bay, California, United States - M1_20Mar14CPVII9sort6BwellE17 | ecosystem: Environmental > Aquatic > Marine > Unclassified | place: USA... | reverse complement strand
ACTGTCAGGCAATGTTTGGTCATCAAGTGGGGGTATGCCATCATGTAGGTGCTGCAATAGTGGTTGTTTGGCATTGTATGGGTGTATAACAAGTTGATGAACACTCCCAGCATGATTGTAAGTCCCTTTAGGCATAGGTGTTTGTTGGCATGCAACTAACCTGTGCATTATGTCAGACATCAAATCTGTGCACATCATGTGCTCATTTGTTTGTTGAACAGTGATAATGTTACATAATTTAATAACAATTACCATTATGCATCTGTAGGCTGTTGGTTGCAGAGGTACCCATATCTAGGGCCCAAGGATACCGGTTGGAAAGTTTTGTTTTTTCTTGTTTTCTTACTTAGAAGAAAGGATGATGGAGAGGGCTGTCGCCGATTTTTTCAATATGCCGCCACATTGCAATTGCAGCCTCGCACATGCCATAACCATCATAATACAACTACGGCATCAATAGACTAGGTGCTCATATATTATAGATCAAATAACAAACAATATGTTGGCCCATCCAATCGCCGCCGCCCTCCTCTTTGGCACTAACTATGCCTCTGCAATCACCGCACCCCGTCCAAAGAAGGCACCAAACAAACTCGACTTCTTACGTGCAATGAACATTCATACCAATAACATCAAGGCTGGTAAACAACGCAAACTTGAGCGTAGCAGTACTGGTGATGCACGTGTTGACTTCCAGAATGAACTATTACATGGTAAGACGAAGAGTTCAGCGGCACTTCGGAAGAAGGTTATTGAAAAGAGTACGTTTGTTAAGAAGACACCCTCTGCCGCCGCTGCTCCAGATGATGCCGCCGGCCGTAAGCTTGCCAACAACAACAACAACAACAACGGATACAAGTACAACGAAAACTACTCAGGTAATGATGATTGGTACAACAATCAGGCCGATCTCTGGGAGAATGACTTTGGTTTCAACGTATTGCAATACTCAGTATCCTATGCTGGATGTGCCGCCGTGAAGCAATTCGATGAAGGCGAGTTCTCAACGAAACGCTTTGTTACCTTCCGTCTATGTCCCGAAAACACATGCTCGGGATGGGAATTTGATTATGATGATAATTCCGGATGTGGTTGTGGGAATCAGTGTAATGATATTTCCGACTACGAGGATGCTCAAGGTTATGCTAATGATGACGATGCCGGCTTTGATGAAGATAGTTGTATGACCGCTTGCTTTAAGCAGTGTTTGACTTGGGGTAATGTAAATGGAGGGAATAATAGAAGGTTAGAGGATGCCAAGAACTACAACTGGCAGGATGGAGCTGATGAGGAATATAATGAGTATAGCAACTAGTAAGTATATCTTTTTGTGTGGTTACTGGACTTGTCAGTTTGTTTTGGGGTATCCTTAACCCTCCTCTATCATCTTCTCTTCTTTCAACTATCCTTTTAAAACAGTGAATTTGACGCCTACTACAAGGAGAACAACGAATATGAGTGGGGTGCCAACGGAGAGGGATGTTCATCCGATTATGGCGAGTATATGATGGAAATGAACGAGTACCTCGAGTTACAAATGGAATGGCAAGAGCAACGTATCGAAACCTACCAAGAGTACTGTGAAGAATGTATGCAGGCAGTCTACCAGGCTTGGATCAAGTCTCAAGGACGTGAACGTCATCTTACCTATGAAGAATTCAAGGACAGTGACGAACATCGTCGACTTGATAATCCCGAGGGAGCATGTCCTCAGTATGAAACCTGCCGATACTATAACAAGATTGAGGTCGATGATCCATACTCAGAATACTTTGAATGTAAGGAGGTCGAGGGACAGAATGGTCAAGTTGCCTATATTGGTCCCCACTGTGCCGATGGTGGATACGAAATCACCCTTGGCTTATACAGTGACGATCAATGTGAAGAGTACATTGGCAACAGTGCCAGTATTGCAAAATATCTTGGCGAAGAAGTCGATGAAGCAGCTATGAAGTCATACTATGCCTCGGCCCATGGTTATGCATTAGACCAGCTTCAGTATGTGAACGATAATGAGTCATGCGTCTCATGTAATACTGCAGTAAGTGTTCTCATGTTGTGCTTTGTTGTCACTGCCAACGTTATGCTAACTCACACAACCAATTCTTTTAATCTCAACCTCCCCATACAAATATAACAGGATTTAATGTGGGACGTACAAATGTTCCACGAGAGTGATGATCAATATGACTACAATGCAAACCAAGAGTATGAGAGCGAGATCAATGAGCTATGTAGTAACCTCTACCAATCATCAGCTCGTTGTGATAAGAACTTCAACTCATACAAGTACAAGCAAGAAATCGATCAAGGAGAATACGGCGAGTATTTTGCCTCAGAAGACCTCGTTTGTGAGTTCATTGATAGTGTTGCTCAGCGCAACTACGGCGAAGATGGATTTGTCGACGTTGATGAAGAAGACTACATCCCCAATACGCAGAAATGGGGTACCAATATGCGTGCCCAACAGTACGGCCAGGCCGTCCAGAAGGTTACAGGTATGCAAGTATTTGGTTTGGTAATGAGTTTGGCACTCCTCGCTGGCTTAGCCATGTGGGCTGGTTCTCTTCACAAGAGTCTATCCAAGAGTAACGCTGCATGGAGACCAAAGAAAGGCATGGCAAGTACAGAAACTGATACTGGCGTAGAAGACTTGAGAAGAGAGAACTCTGGTGTTGTCATGGGACGCTCTGCCACCAACACATCTTACTACATGTCGTAGAGGAGTATAACATATCAAGATGTGTAATATCAAGAAGAGGCACTGCACTCTGCATGTGTCTCAAATGAGGTACTGCGTTATGCTGTGCCTGTGTATATAAGAAGTACCCCCCTGTAAAGAAGAAGATAGATATTTTTGTAACGAGAGATGTAAGCCTTTTGTTTTGGCGTTGTAATATGGAATAGGAGAGGAGGACTGTACAGACATTAGAGGATAGAATTATAAGTTTAATTCCAAGTTGTATCCATATAACTTTTAAGTAATTTGAATTCTCGTGTATGACAATACGACATCACAGCAAAGGTTCAACACTTCCGCCTTAGTTCGTAAATTGTTAGGGGATATCTAAAGTCTAGCATCTAACACACATGGAGATAGATAAGATATCAGACGAGAGAGACAAGAGATGACAAATGCAAAGCAAGAGAGTATTACTATTGAACTTACACTCTTGGTTCGATAATATGTATCTGGAGGAAAGTAATCCAAGCTAACCTCTTCGACATCAAAGTCATCTTTAAAAGACTTGAAGAATAGTTCTTCGTCATCAGGATTAGCTCTCCATCTATGCGCTATTATAACTCGCCCATTCACATGATGTCTTGGGCATAATCTTCTAATAGTTGATGATAATTCTTCCCGAGCACTGTGTGCATAAACAACATCTGATGCCATTACTATGTCGGGAAGCTGTCCCATGAGTTGATTGTTTATTAATGAATCAACCTTCATATCATTTCCCCATTCCAAGAAGCTTGCTTGTGGTTGATATTTACATTCACTACTATACTTTTGAAAGTTCTCATTCAATAATCTGATTGATGATAAACTTCCGTCTGTTGCAATTACTTTACAACCTAAGAAAGCCGCTGCTAATGACGCTAAACCAATACCACTCCCCAGCTCAACAACAATCGAACAGGATGATGGTGATTGATACTTGAATAGCGGGCATTCAGGGTTAGAAATGAAGTCAGCTAGTAATGGTGATCCATCCCAAAGGGTGCCTGCCATACTAACTCTACCACTAGCTTCATGTGTTTGTATCTGTAGCTGTACTTGATGTTTATTTGGATGTTGAAAGTATCTAAGAGTTTGTTTTATAGAGTCATCATCTTTTTCATCGGTAGTAGAAGGTTCGATACCGCCGAGGATTGTATAACTATTTGTATATGATAAGAAGATAATAACAAGGAGGACGGCAATGACTAAATGAGATGTCATGTTGCAATGGCGTAGAAGGAAGAGACGGCATACAATAAAGTAAAGAGGATCGGGAGATGATACTGGAGATAATCAAAAAATAATGATGGAAGATACCATATCCTTTTTGTGCAAATACGCATTGCTTTCTCCTCTACTCGTCTCCATCATATTATAATATAGTGCAGGGGTGGTTCTACCGTCCTGATGATGCTTTACATATCCCGGTTGTATATTGCAACAACTGCTTTTCTTCCGACTTCATTGGGGAGCCGATCTTCTTTTGTAGCATCATTTCACGAACGTCGAATAATAAAATTATCTCTATCATTATCCACATCAACTATATCAGTATCATCAAATAGACAGCAGCCTGCATTGGAAACGAGTTATTTAATACATTGGAGGTATGTATTATCAACAGCGAACTTAATTTGCATGTGCAATATTGTTTTTGTTGTTGCAATGGTGTTACATCTTAATCACCTATCTAATCATCTTCTTGTCTACATATTATATGTTGCTTAAATATCTAGAGGTGAGCATAAAGAAGCATACAGTCACTCATTTCGACAGTGGGAGTTTCTAAGTGCTCTCTCCTGTACGATTGCCGAGAAGAAAAGTAGTCGACAGCATGCTACAGATATCCTGTATAGTTTGAAAGAATTAACAACATTTACAAACACTTATACATACAATCCACATATTAACAACAATAAGAATGGAGAGCTCCCCTCAACAGTAGACTTAGGTCAAGTTCAAATGTACAACGAGGCATTGCAATATATTCAATTTTCATCAACAATTGATAACATTATTACAACAGATATGATCAAACGAGCAACTGAGAGATGTTCTCTAGTTCATTCATCATATATAGTTTTGACAGAACCTGGTAATTCATATTCTGAACTTGTGAAGAACTCATTACAATCAAAAACCTTCAAAGATATGGTACAAACTTCATCATCGAATACCTGGAGAATCCGGCATCATGAGTTTGCGTTTGTAGACGATCCACATAATCCTCGATTTGGAATGAAAACAACAAGAAGCGTCTCCAAAGAGAGGGCTGTATTGCCTCACCTCGAACAACTGTTAATACGATTTGAGGGAAGAGTAGACTTGAAAGATCCAGAGCTTGATATATACCTTCTCGAAGGTTTAAAAGACGATGAATCTACAAAAGATAAAACAAGAAGTAGTAGTAATATTGATTTGCACAAGATCCTGGCAAGACGAATAGCATGCGGTGCTAGTCACAATATCATGGCTCCCAAAACAAGGATATGTGTTACTAGGACACCACTATGTGCAATATCTTCATATATAATGTGCAACATTGCATTAGTACAAGAACATCAAACAGTATTGGATCCATTCTGCGGCAGTGGAGCCACACTTCTTGCTTCATCATTAATATCACCCACAGTTAAAACAGTCGGTATTGATATTGCAACTGAGGATATGATATCAAGATCTCAAATATGTGAGGACTTTACAACAAGAGGAGTGCAACCTCCAGTAGCATCATTGGAGGGTAATGTTATGGAACAAGCAACGAGGGATGAGGCTAGATTAGCCATTGGGGATACAGCATTCGATATCATAATAACAGATCCGCCTTATGAACGACGTGAGACATATACTTCAGGAGATGTGAGTGAGAGCAATTCGGCCCTGAATGACCTGATAGATGTAATGGCACACGATCGTAAACATGGCAATCCACTTTTGAAACCTGGGGGCAAACTAGTAGTGTTTCTGCCATGCCCGAAAGATGCCAATGTCCAAGATCTTCTCCCGTCAAATGAAAGACTTGCTTTAGCAGGGCTGAAATTAGTACAAAAGGGAGAACAAAGACTAAATGATGCAAGTCGGTGGATACTATCATTTCATAGCAGCTAGAGAGTGTATGGTGTGGAAGAGGTCGGGTGTTATTACATCAATCTTATCTTATCTTACACAACAGCGCAATTATCAATACTTCTATACCGCCGCCGACAACTAACAAAATTACAAACATATACATCGGGATTACTTATAATCAAACATGCTCTTGTTTAATCTTCTTTTGAGGAGGAGGGATATAGTCAGGATCATCAAGGGAGGAGGATTTATCAGACTTTGTTTCATTGGTGGGTAATACGATTGTCTTGCCCCTCTTGTTGTTGCCAGCAGCGACTCTTTTCATAGCCGTCGGCGGCGGAGTAGTCTCAGTAGTTACTTTGGCAAAATATCCTTGCTTCCTGAGCTTGGCGGCTCCTTCACGAAGTGCTTGACTGGCCTTCTCACGGGCTCTTTCCTCAGCACAGATTAGATATCCCATATCACCACACTGGACGAGGAATCTACCAGGAGGGTTTGAACTCCTCACAGCATCTAACACACGCATGGCTACAGCAGGTTTACGCTGCTTGGACTCATTCAGGTACTGAAGCTTGAAGTCATTGATGAACTGTCGGAATCGTCTGTTACCTGGAAGACCATTCACTCTCCCTCCTCTCCCAAGAACAACATCATTGTTTGTTACATCTTGGATGTACTCTTGAGCTTGAGGAGGCGGAGGGGGCATAAATACAGGCGGAAGATGGCCACCATAATGACCGTACAACCCAGAAGAACGATAGACAGGGTGATCAGGGACAGGGTGACCAGGAGGAGGCTTGGGGTACAAGGCAGGATGTGATGGCCTGCGGTTGTTATGACTTGATGCTTGTTGCTCTCCAGAGGGATAGTGATGATGGTAGCCACCAGAGAACTGATAAGGATGACAACCCCAGTATGGTGGTGGAGGGGGGACAGGCCAATGATTACGTGGGTAAGTAGGTGGCTTGGCTGTGTCATCGTCCGTAACTGGCAATCCAGGCATCTTCTCATCAGACTCAGAATCACCCGACTCAACAGAAGAACTTGATGGATTGTTTCCAGGGGTTGAAAGTGTATCAAGTGGAGGTGATGGCTGTCCAGCTTGTCCTTCTTCCAACTTAGGAGTAGCTTGATATGCATTCAAAGGGGAGTAGAGTCCAAGCTTCCACAGATTATTAGCCGCCACGGGAGGACTGGATGGTGAACCATCGAAGATATTATAATGATAAGGATACGGCTCATATGGATCAGATCCTCCACTGTCAGACTTGGCAGCTTGGGTATTATTTGGCGTGGAAGGTGTTTTTGTTGTTGTTGCTTCAACATCTTTCTTGTGAGATGAAGGCTTGAGTGAACCATCATCTGAAGCAGTGGTGGTCTGGTTAGGACGAGCTTCAATCAACTGTTGTTCAATATCCTTTGGTGGAGTAATAAGCGCAGATGAACTTGCAGCATAGACTTCTTTGTCTTTTGGTTTCTGCTGAGAAGTGTATGTAAAACAAATAAAAGCGTGAGGCGTGGAAACGAATAAAAGTGCATATGATGTGATTACTTTATTATAATGAGTGATATATGATTCAAAGACTTACCGTATCTTCGTAGCTCATATTAATGATATCGTATATGTTTAATGCTATGGGGAACTTGATTAATATTGTTGATCATGCACCTATCATGAAAATTATGAGCATGATTTAGCATAAACCCCCTTAATTCACTTTCAGTTGATAAGTAGTAAGGCCTCCACGCAGTCTCAATCTAGAGACAGGTATCTCCGTTGCATGAATAAAGTTGTCTACTGTATCACTTATCACCATAATAAACCTACGGGCTTGATATCTGAGTTGTTTTGTAGTTATTACGATAGGGAGGTGTGTTGTTGTTTCCTTAGGTTGATTTGTATTTTGAGTGCTCATATGATGTGCACATAATTTTTTACATTGCCATCTCAATCTAACCTCTTAGTTGCAATCGCCCTACTCACCTCTGTTGATATCACAGTATCATGGCGGCAAAGAATAAGAAGAAAGGAAAGGGCAAAAAGAAGAAGTCTACTGCAGCCGCAAGCATTAGTGGCGGCGAGTGTGGTATAAAGGAGGATACATCATCTCCTATACTAAATGACATATCATCACTTTTATTTAGTAACAATAACTCACCACAAATTAGTTTACCTTTGTTACCTTATGTTGGACCAATATCAATTATAGAAGGAGGGAAGTCTATACATGGCCGTGGTCTTATTACTACAAAAGATGTTAGTCCAGGAGAATGTCTATTTGCTGTACAGGCCACAATTTCCTCAGAAGTCAATGCAGTTCAATACATTATGCAGCAACAAAATAATAATATTGTAGATGGTACATCACTAGAGCAAATAATAGAGAAATACTTAGTTGAAGCGGTATCATCACTGTGTGATATACTCAATGATGAAGAGATACAACCCCGAGAGAATGCTGACCGTGCACGATCATTGCTTGCGGCATTCACCGCTCAAATGAAAGATGATGACATACCAAACATCAAATCAGATGAACTTATGGAAACATTATTGGCAAGGAAGATTACTACAGATAGTAAAGACTATACAAACTTGGATAAAGAAACCATACTCAACATTATTCGTATCAACGCTTTTGGACCGGATTATCACAACTATGATAAGATTGCCAAGTATTGGAGTACTTCTAGAGACAATACAGAAAACTACAATAGATTACTTGGTGTTTATCCATTGGGTGCGATGATTAATCATAGCTGCAGTCCTAATGCAGTTCGAGTATTTGGACGTATGCCCAACACTTTTGATAATGACAAATCTGCGTCTGAGATTGATAACATCCAGGGTAGAGAAGTCATGATAGTGCACGCCACTACATCAATCCCCAAAGGTACAGAGATAACATGGTCCTATTGTCCGCCATCGTCTCCATTTGTTCATAGACGTGAACTATTACGCTCCAACTATGGATTTACATGCAATTGTACACGCTGTACCAAAGAGGAAGAGGCTTTAAAAACCACAGAGTGTCAAGAGTTATTCGGAGTTGCAGACAATTGCTGGGCAATGAACCAAAACAGTAGTGAGGGAGAGAAAGTTATGCTATCATTAGTACCATCTATTGAACAGATATTTTGCTCAAAGGAGTTATCAAATGAAGCACAAAGATACCTACGGGTTGCATACTCAACCCTCTACATGCAATACTTTAATGCTACATTGAACGATGAGAATACCAACGAAACACTTCATATAGCAACACAGCTACACTTCTCATTTGTTGCGTGTAATAATGCCAGTACGGAGCATCTATCTATCATTCATTTCTGCTTCGACTTGGCATCCAAGATGCGAGCAAATGCAATCAAGGCCAATGATACCGATGCCACTAACAAAGCAACATTGAAGGTTCAATTTTGGACTAATCAATTGAAGACTGCACACATGATACGGTATGGAAACTTGGGTGAAGAGTTGGAGAATGTAAGAATGGTAAGTAGAGGACTACGGTTTCTTTTGCTATGCCATCTCTTTGAATTGTCTCTCTGATTTACTGTACCGATCTCTTCTGACAAACAACACTAGGCTATGCAACATACCAGACTTGTCTTACGGAACAAGAATGGTTGGGAATTGGCCAAAGATAAGTTTATTTAGGATAGTGTTTCATGTATTTATCTCTGTGAAACGAAAGACACCAGATACCTCAGGAAGAGAGATAGAAGGATACCACATAACTTATAACAAGTATCCTTGAATTACATCTGCTTCTTATCCAAGAGAATAACGAAAAGTAGGATGATATGCAATTGCTAGTGTACTACAACAGAAAGGAGTTGTTGACGGAAAGTATGTCGTTGACTTATCCATTAGAGGAGGAGGGTATGTATGATGTATCATCTAGTACGGATACCGTTCAATCGCCACTTCCATTTTTCTCTCCTCTCCTCTCCTCTCTACGGCCCTCCCCTCTTCAATACTCTAGTGCACGCCTCTAATCACTAATCCCTACTAATATGATGAAGAACATATTACTCCTTATCTTATCTATTGTCGTATCAACCTCCTCGGCGTTCACCCCTATATCACTTTCTATCAGTAGAAAAAGACAGGATACTACAATATCTTCCACCCAACTTCACCTCTTTGAAAACTTAGGCATTGATAAGGTATTTGAAGATTCAGGTCCATTAGGCAAAGGTATAACCGTCGGTAAAGTACAGGTAGCGTTACAAGTAAGCGCAGAAGAACGAACATCACCAAACTCAATCTTTGGAGTACTAGAAAAGCATGCACGGAATAATGATAATATAAGTTCATATGATTCAGATTATGAAGATGGATATGGAGACTCGGCATTATCAAAAATGTGTCATGAGATATGTCTATCACTATTACGCAGTTCAGATAATTGGATATCAGCAGGTAGTCAGAGTGAGTGGTATAAGGCAGATGATGCAGGAAAGGCTGAATCCACATATAATCTTTGGGGAGATAGGAAAGTAGTCCACACGTTGGTATTGTTTTATCGTATGATTTCGTGTACTCAATATGAGTCTCATGCACTAACATATGTTACAATCATCTCTCTTCATCTTCATAACCTATGAAACGCGCATCTTCTAGAGAGGCTGCAAAGTTTGAAAAAGAATACATACCACCAGCGGGGACTAAAGTGGACGATTCAACACCAACTGTTGCAGTGGTTAGTTTAATTCTTGAAATACAGGGCGATAGTACTCCAATTGATAGATGTGGATATAGTTTAACTGAAACGAAGGAGTGTTTGACAAGTATAGCAAGTGATTGTAGAGTTGAAGGGGGAGATTGTTTAAATGCGATTGAGGTATTCTGGACACCAAGTGAACCTACAGAGGTATTATCAGAAAGAGATGTTATTGTTGACTTTCCTGAGTTGATAACTTTATAATCAAGGAGGATCAGGATACCAGGGAGGCATAATGGAGGTGTACTCAACCCAACCTTCAACATATTATCATATTAATGAGGACTAGCATTAATCACTTAATAAATGTTTGGGGATATGAACAAGGTGTGGTAATGACGATGATGAGTAAATACAAAGTTAGTAGTATCTTTTATATTAGGAAGTAGGAGTATTGAGTGTAAGGTATGTACCACAGCTGAAACCCATTCTATCGCTACCACAATATTGCAATATAGGAGCATATTGTTGGCATACGAGCAAAAATCTTATATTAACCTTCAGCAAAAATATGGGAATCAGCTAAAAAATATTATTTTGAGGCTTCTGAATCGAGAACGAGCGACGAGGATCAATAAATTATATGGATTGTACATACTGGGATCATGTCGTCAACCAACCAAAACGAAGACACATCGAATGAGGACTCTTTCTCTGTTAGTGACCTTAGAAGTCCACGGCAGGCAAATATTTCGTTGTCTTTCTCGTCTGCTGGGACTGCTACAAGTTCTGTTCTGGATTATAGCGACGATAATCTTAGTGTGCCGCAATCCCCAATAGAAATCGAGGATGATGAACAAAACGAGGGCACTTGTACTGTCGCTTCCAATGGCAATAGTTCACAGACGACAAAAGAAGAGCCTCCGACGACCAGAAGTGAGGAGGACGTTATTATGGAGACAGAGATTGCAAAGGAAAGCAAAGATGACGCAATAAGGTCACCAATTCGAACAATAGCTATGCTCGTTGAAAAAGGTGCAGATGTTAACACACGAGACAAACAGCTTCGTACCCCACTGCACATCGCTTGCGAGAATGTAGATTCAGATTCTCATCATGATTGTGTGTCGTTGTTGCTCGACAAGGGAGCAGAAGTCAACACGACAGACTGCTGCGGTAGAACTCCTCTTCATATTGCAAGCCAAATGGGGTGTTCAACATGCATTAATCTACTTCTAGATCACGGTGCCGATACAGACATTAAAAACGGTGAAGGAGAGACAGCACTTCATAAATGCATACACCAAGTTCTTTCTCCTCCTCCCGAGAAGAAGAAGAAGGGAGATTATGATGACAATAATATAGGAGATGCAGAAGTTGATAGTCATTCAAGTGTAGAGTCATGCCCTTCCTTACTCTTTAACCATGACGATAGTATCAACACCATGGCTGAGAGTTCTTTCTATCAATCTCCTCGAGCCTATCATACGATTGAAACGGCTGAGCGGGACAATACACTATTACCATACAATAGTCTTGTTGGCAAGTCATCTAGCTTCCAACAACTTGATAACGAAAGCTTTATGACTGCACGAAGTCCAAGTGGAAGCGCTTGGTTGAAGAATCAATACTATAGTAGAAAGAGTGATGATACCAATATTATAGAGGAAGAGAAATCATTGATGGACTCAGTATCATCTGAAGGATCCCTTTCAAGTCAAGTCGATGAGGAAGAGGACGACGACGCACCATACATAACTTGGATCTTTCAGTGCATTGAGTTCATCCTACATCTGGTGTGGTATCTTCTCAAGTCAACGATAACATGGTTAAGTAAAGCACTTGGTAGACAGGGCAAGTTGAATGCAGCTGGATATATATCTGTCCAACCTCCAAAGCATATTGCCGATGATATGGACAAGATAAGACGACGCCGTCAAAAGCTTGAGTAAAGGTATCATTAACACTAAAATATCCGATCCACAGATGATTATTTCTGTCTCTATATCTTCCTCTCTCCCATCTCTTTGATACCCGTCCTTATCTCTTAGTGCAATTCACAATCAACATGATGGTTGATTGACTATCTTTTCTTGCCTGGCGATTGTGGCTTTCATTACTACATATTTACAACCAACACATCAAAAGACATAAGTAAGATAGTAATTATTATATGTCCACTGTCAATCATGGCTTGATGGTAAGCAGGGAGTAAGAGCAATACGAGGAGAACTACTACAAACATAAACCTACTATATAATCAAAGCATATTAGTGTTTGGGAGGAAACAGTGACTCTAAATTTATTAATACATATTTTTACAAAGAGGCTTCCAACCTGTGATGATAAATAGCGGATCAACAGTTCCAATCCAATAAAGGAGAGGAGCTGGACATTAGGCTATATTGTATTGGAAATTTACAAATGTCCGATGATGGGCAAATCAGCATCGTAACCAAGGGGAACAATCTCCTCGTGGACCATAAGTCCAAGGATTCCGAACATAGCGGCACGGCCGTTGTTAAGCTCAATGGCACGCTTGGAAAGCTTGGTCTCTTCATCAAAGTCATCCCATCCGAAGTCAATGTATCCGTTACGGAAGTCACCAACGTGTTCATTGCCGGTTCCCTCAATATCACGCATGAAGCAGCACTCTAACCATCCAATGAAGCAGATGATCTGTCCCTGTCCCTCGAAGGGGATGGCGTTGTCACCGATAAGGGCGGCAATACCGTTGGGGAAGGAGTCGAATGAGTCTCCGGAGTAGTCAATGTCTCCTGGAAGGTGGATTCCGGCACGGGTGATGATGTTACCTAAGAAAGCAAGCTGAGCAATACGTCCGTGCTTGATCTCAACGTAACGAAGACGGTCGAAACGTTCTTGGGTGACATCTCCGGAAAGCATACCGAAGGGATCGAAGAATCCAAGTGGTGGCTGGGCACCAAGTTCATCTTTAAGTTGTTATTGTGATAATGTATAGTAGTGGTATAGATATGTGAGTATAAAGTTATAAGATATAATGACATAATATAGCATTGCAATTATATACACTCATATTATATGAAGCAATGATACACAAAAAACAATGCAATAAACTTACCCTCGAAGGCGTTAACAGCCGAGGTGGTCTTGGCCACAGGGGCGGGGGCGAAAGCGGCGGCGGAGCCGATGATGGTAGCGATGATAGCAGACTTCATATTTGATGTAATAATTGTATTGATAAATAAATTATGAGCATAAGATGTGGGTGAAAATGGAGGCGAACAAAATAAGATTTGGATACTTCAACCAGGTATCCTTCAAGGTATCCAAGGATATCAAAAGAGAAAGATGCACTTAAAGTGCTTGGAAGCTGGCAAGTGCACTCTCTTTGCTGTCATTCTTATGGAAAGTACAATTGCACTTTACGTGCAGTTTGGGTGCTAAATTGGGTTGGTCTTGCTACTGTCAACACGTAGGCTTTTACTTCAATATGAGACATTTACACAGAAAAAAGCATTTGGGGCACGAGCCAGCCCATGCCGAGTACGAGTATCTCAAAGATATATGCTTATGTACAACATGTACAGATGGATACCAAAGATACCGTATATAGGATCGACTTTATTTGCAACTAATTAGTTGCTTGGCAAAGGAGGCAGTGCAGAAGGGAGCTCTTATGTAGTACTATTATATATAACTTTAAAACAAGGCATTACATTACTAGTATACAATAGGAAAAACAACTGGCCAGTCCAAGAACGTTGTCATAGTTATTGTCTTCCACTTCCTACAAAATCGATACACTCTCTCACTCTAATTTCATCCCACCTCACCAAAGGCAACACAAAATTGGATTGTCTATTCAAAACTAAACAGCTCTCTCAGGGTTGGACGTTTGTTCAGTAGTCACATCATCTTCTGTGGCCGTGATAGCATTATTTACAGCCCCTCCATTGTTGTTGGTTTGATTCATCCCTCCATTCATATCAAGAGTATTACCAACTGTATCGAGAGATTCAATCATAGATGATGATATGATCCTCCGTCCGTGGTAGCTATTCCCGTGAAGACTTAAATTATGGATACTGCTAGCGGGTATACCACTAGGTGAGCCAGTCGTCTTTGAACCATTCGATCCATCCATTCCCTTATTCAATTTCTTAAAGTATGCTCGTTCCCTCTTTCGATGTTCATATTCCTTGAGGTATTCATTCATTCTTGCTTCTGATTCTTCAGTGTTGCGTGCTTTTTTGTTTCCTCCAGTATATCCAATATCAAGTCCAACCACCTCTTCAAGTGGGTCTGACCGCAAGTATCCAAAGTAATGTAACGTCCAAAAGAACGGAGCCATTAAACCTCCAACCCATCCGATTGCAAATAGTATACCCACTACCTGACAGGCAAGTAGTATTGCATCGGCAGAGCCCCTTGACCAAGAGTAGAACCATCCGACGTGGGTGCTTGTCTTATAGACCCTTTCCATCCAAGTTGGTGTTGCAAAGAGGCCTGGAAGATGCGCGTTTCATAGTTTATGAAGATGAAAAAGAAATGATTGCAACAAATGTTAGTACATGCGGCTTGCAAGGCAATCGCATTAGGCAAACTAAGTTCAAATTAAGTAGCCAAATCGCCAAGACTTCATATTGAACACACATTAACACACAACAAAACAACACACACGCGCACTTTCCTACAGCAAAAGAGCCCCATATGCCATTTATCAGCTACAAGCAGGAGTATGAAAGAAAAAGATGAGTGCAATCCATCAATAACTCTACATGCATTTACACACAAACCCAATACATTTACACACGCACTTACATGAACAGGAATGGCATCCACCGCATCATCTATCTTTCTCTTTACCAACAACTTTGAGAAAGCCCAGTACAATACTCCTGCAATTAATCCAATGATAATACTGGCCCAACTTTCAACTACCGAGCATCCAGCCGTGATTGCAACTAAACCGCTTAGACAGCCATTCATTGCATATTGCAAATTGAAATTATATTCCCCGGTGAAGTGCTCTTCGACAATGGTCGAGAGGAATAATGTCATTATACACCCAGCTGCAGCAGATAGGGTTGTGTTGATAGCGGTGTGAGATACGACCAGGTAGTGATCATCAAGGGTTAGTGAGATGATGGAACCGGAGTTAAAGCCAAACCACCCGAACCATAAGATAAATGTCTAGACGCATAGTTGATAAAGAGAGGAACCGAAGTTTGTATAAGTGAGATGCATTTATTGTACCCATAATGTACACATAAACAATTTGACGACTACTCACCCCAAGACACTGCAACGCTAATGAATGACCAGGAAATTCCTTTGGTTTTTCCAAAACCTTTCCTCTCATATCATAAAACCTTCCCGTTCGCGGTCCCAGTATTAATGTAGCAATCAATGCAGTCATTCCACCTGTGATATGCACAACACAGCTTCCTGCAAAGTCAACCATACCGCTACCCCATAATGGGAAAGCATTCAATGCTGAAAGGAAGCCAGCCTGACTCCAAATACTATGTACAACTACTGGGTAAACAAATGCCGCCAACATTATTGAATAAGCCAAATATGCAGTCATTTGACAACGCTCGGCTAAAGTACCGGCAACAATAGTCGCAGATGTTGCACAAAAAGCAAATTGAAATAACCAAAATGAATCAGATTCGACACCCATTAAGAAGAAGTTGGATGTACCAATAAAAGTAGTTGATGTATTCTCATCAAATGTTCCCCCAAATGCAAAGGCATATCCCACGGTATAAAACCCCAACGATGCACCACAGGCATCTAATAGATTCTTAAGTAATGTATTCTGTACATTATTCAATCGTACACATCCTGCCGATATCATAGCAAAGCCAGTTTGCATGAAGAATACTAATGATGCAGCATATAATAAGAAAAATGTATCGATGGAATTGTCTGTGGATGTTTGTGTAGCTTCGAAGGAAGCTGAGATGCATTGCAATAAGACATCTGTTGTTGGTGATGTTGATGTACCATCATCGGAAATTGTTGATAGATCGTTGAGACATGTCTGATATGTATTATCAGTCGATGACATGATTTGGTTGTTTGTTGTATATGTATCAGTTATTACTCAAAACCCAACTTTATGGGGCTGGTTGCAAATCTTACTTGTGTATTGTTATATCTTACTTGGTCAAAGTTGTTGCAATTCCGATCTATCTTCGTATGCACAAGCCGTAAATCTTGATTACACACAATGTTTATATACCTTCTTCCTTCTTCCTTCTCCCCTCTCCAGATTCGCTAAGCATGGCCCCAAGATAGGTGCTTCAGTGCTTCATGATGTTTTGATGCAGCTTCTCAAACAAGGCCCCGCCTTAGATTAAATAGGGTCTACGAATCAACCTTACCTGATTACTTGTGGACATGCATCCTAAATATAAATACTCCACATAAAACTCTCATTGCAAAAGCCAAGCAAATTTCATCACATAATTTTTCTCTAATAGGAAGTGTAAGTGCGCGAAAATTTATCCATGTGATATTACTGATGCCTCATATCTCGATATTATATATCGTTGATTGAGAGCGGCGCCGACCACCATTTTATATATGGTGGCTGCACTCCTTTTCTCCTTTTATGAAATGGTGTCCTCAATAAGACCATCAACCTACACGATGTGTTTTGACCTTCAAACAAATGATGGTAATATGTTCTTCTACCATGAAGTAACTCCCTCGTGAGGAGCGGCTACTGTGTTTATACAGACGTATTATTCATCCTTCTAATCGAGGGCACCATTAGTAATTGGAATTTAGGAGCGCTTCGGCCCTATTATACATCAGGTAAAATGTAAATTATTTTTTTACTAACCACCATTCATTTCATACTCTATCCCAATTACAGATACTACTACACACATATATTTCTAACATGGTCCTCGAAAAGCCCATCCTAATCGACTGCCGTGATCACCTTCACGGACGTTTGTGTTCCGTCGTGGCCAAGGAACTCCTAGCCGGACAGAAGATCATCCTCGTTAGATGTGAGGAGATGGTCATTTCTGGTTCCCTAGTTCGTAACCAAACCAAGTACGCTCAATTCCGTAACAAGCGTATGAACACCAATCCCCGTCGTGGTCCATTCCACTTCAAGTCACCCGCTCGTATTGTTTGGCGTACTATCCGTGGTATGGTCCATCATAAGACTGCTCGTGGCCAAGCCGCCATTGGTCGCTTGAGTACCTTCGAGGGCATTCCCCATCCATACGATAAGATGAAGCGTAAGGTTATTCCCGCCGCTCTTC
>Ga0214480_100609_pt1 | contig 17742 bp, 11 predicted proteins | sample M1_20Mar14CPVII9_3_FD_165042 | JGI IMG/M metagenome (GOLD analysis project Ga0214480, IMG submission 165042) | Marine eukaryotic communities from Monterey Bay, California, United States - M1_20Mar14CPVII9sort6BwellE17 | ecosystem: Environmental > Aquatic > Marine > Unclassified | place: USA... | reverse complement strand
AAACTTAGTTTAGTGGTTAATTCAGGTCTTAATAACGGGTGCTAACATATACTTATCTACTCTCCCATTTACATTTGCCGAGCTTCTTCTTTAGCTCCTCAATCTCCTTTGCTTGTTCTCGTATCTTGATAACCTTCATACAAGCCCAGCATTCTGTATCTGAGGGAACACAGTCAGAACAATAGACTTCTTGACAACAACGACACTCATCAACAGTATACTCTTTGCCATTGTAGCATCCTCGGCAATTGGCTTCGTCTTCACAAATAGAGCAGCGAAGAACATTGTCACAGTCTCTACAAGTCGCTCTACCACAAGAATCGCATGTAGGTATGCAGCCGTCCTTACAGAAAACACCGTCGCATTCGTAACATCTCTTATTGCACTCTTTGCACACACCTTCACTACATTGTTCACACTCATACACTTTAACACAGTCTTCACAGAAGTGTTTCTGGCACATGTCGCAACATCTTAGCTTTATATCCCATACATCTTCTGTACAACCTCTACAAATTGGTTTTAGACAATCATAGCATATATTATTTTGATGTAGTAGACGGTCAGTGATCCAAGGATGAACGTTGCCGAGTGAAGTGGAAAGTATATCGGGAGTGGAACATTTTGCACAACTTAATCTGGCTCTTTCGAATCTTTCATTATACCTTCCTGCAAAACCACTTAACAATGTAGCCCATTCATCACTACGCCAATGCCACATCTCTGGGAATACAGTGTATTTCAATGCACATCCATCAGATGATATAATACTATCAATTATCGGAAGAACAACTTCAGCCGACAGCAAATCTCGTTGTTGATATCGTATTGCATGACCTTTTTCATCATAATGGACTTTACCAGGACGCTCATGTTTTCCAACAAGGCTTAAATCAAGAAGTTGCAATACATTCGACTGTCGTAGAGGTTCTAATCCGTGCCCGATTATGTTGATACAATTTGTTAACATTAACTTTTTGAGTGTCTGCTTTGCATTTATGCTCGCCAGTACTGCGTGAAGATCGTCATCTTTCAACTTGTATGCTAGACTCTTCTCAATATCTACAAAGTCTAGAGTATTCCAATCAGATGCTGCTATGATAGCTTTACTTATTGCTGGTAGTTTCTCCCCATCAACTTCTTTTTTCCAAGAGGAGGTAGGTGCACAAAGTGCTGTTGCAAATATAGCCCTTGATGGCTTACATAAATATGACGATACCTCAACTAGGAAACCAATGGGTAGATCATTAATATGTGGGCTACCCCCGTCCATCCTAGGACGCTTATTGCCGTCGGTTGTCAACATGATACATGAACAGAGGCAAAGAATGAGAAAGAGTAAGGATACCCATCAAGGGGAGAGAGAATAAAATCTCAAACCGTCTCAATCTCACCTTTCATGCTAGTTTATAATGCTTTAAAACACTAGTTAATCATCTAGAAATACCGCCATATAGATAATCCGATATCTTGAATATGTATACTAAGCGCCGATATGCTCACTTTTATACTAGGGAACTTTTATCATAACAAAAAACCTCACTGAAATTGGGCTAGTTAACTGGCTAGTTAACTGGCCACTTAACTAGCCCCAACTACTGACCACTAGTACTTATACTAGCCTCTAATATATCCTCTTCCTAACATTAAGTACTATCATTGTTGGACTTTCACTTATGCACCGACGACTTGCTTCTTTCTTGTACTTACACAACATACAAACTCAATATCTTTTCTGTCAAGGTCATTGTATCAAATCCCCTATTGCAACAACTACCATTATATCTAGTATGTCATCGTCTAGTAAACCATCCTCTTCGTCATCTAAAAAGAGAAAGAGGAAACAACAATCATCTGCTGATGAACAAGATTGGTTCCATCAATTCACCAACAACGATCCTTTTTACATAGAGTACATGACTACTGAGTGGGGATACGAGAAGTCCACCGATGATGAGTTGTTTGAAAAGCTATCATTAGAAGGAGCACAATCAGGCCTATCATGGAGGACAATATTACATAAACGTGAGGCATATAGATTAGCATTTCATAACTTTGATATTGATAAGGTATCAAGTATGAGTAATGATGATATCGAAAGTTTATTAACGAGTACATCCGATGATGATGATAAGACAAAGTTGGTAGTACGGCATCGCGGCAAGTTACTATCGGTAGTAAATAATGCAACTATTATACAAACACTTAAATCAAATGGTACTATATCATCTTTCAAAGAGTATTTATGGTCATTTGTTGATAACAAACCTATCTTAAACCATTGGGAATCATTTAGTGATTTACCGAGTAAGACGGAAGAGAGTGAACGTATGAGTAAGGCATTAAAGAAGCATGGGTTTAAGTTTGTTGGTCCGACGACATGTTATTCATTAATGCAAAGCTGTGGATTTGTAATTGATCATCTCAAGGGGTCTAAACATTGGTTAGAAGCAGAGGAAAGATTGAAGAAGCGAGATGGTGGTTATCAGATACGAAAGCCCTAAAGAAGGATGCTGTTGATATAGACGTAATAAGCTGTAGAACTTAGATATTTATATTTGTACTTTTCTATCTAATTCTTAGAGATACTACCATTCCAATAGCCACCATCATAAGAATGAAAGTATACGTCTGAAGATATCTTCACTTGTACTCATAATAAATCTCTCTACTCTTTTCTCATCTTCTTCATCTAGTAATGCCATTGCTCTATTCTGTTCAACAAGTGCACGAAGGCATATAAGATGACCGACTTTGCCCCAATTGAGACCTATTGATATTGTACCCAAATCTCGACGATTGTCTCCACCAGTTGAAGTTCCAACAAAGGCGATGATTATTTGGAAACAATGAATAACATCTACAACCCCCAAAGTTGGCCCAGCGACGGTTTGTAATCAAAGAAATGTATTGGACATATCTATTTCTCTCTATGATATTGAATTCGCTGTAATGAGTACGTATTTCAACCAAATACTCCCCTTCTTGCAAAATAAAGTCCACATTTTTGGCATATCTATCATAAATACCAAGATGACCCAGCCTATGTGATGGAGCGACACTCGTCTTTGACTTATTATTTGAAAATGTTGACTTATATGTTGCCTGGATACTACTGATAATACCACAGTCATAAGACATGTTACTGAGACATATCTTAATAGCACAAAGATCAACCTTGATACATCCCGTTTTATTATATAAATTCATGTAGAAGTCTAAATCAGAGAATCCACTAGAAGTATCATATCCAATCTTATTGAGTAAATGCATCGTGTAATTATTATTTGCAATAGGTAATAAATACTCTTTACATCTCTTTAATCTTGACGAATCATACGTTTTTATCTTATTCTTACGTCGGTAATAATTAGACACCGGAAATTGTAGGATCATCTTTCCACTATAATTTCTGCCTGTTATCTTTATTACACTATTAGTACGAAAGTAACGATGACGAAGATGCTCGATGATACTGGTGATGAATTGATAGCAATTGCTCATTGCAATATCAATCTGTGTGCATATGGTGTGTGCAAAAGTTAATACAATGATATAGAATGATGACCGCCGATCAACTAGGACACCTCCTGAGGTATATTATTATCATTCATTGTAGACTATCTCCGTCAATCCTAGGACTGCCGCCGATTGTCGCCCTTGAGTCTTGAGGAGATGAAAGCGGTCCTCTAGAAAGGATACCACACTCCATTATAAATGTACTCAAGTACTTGCAATCTTCTCCTCAAACAGATTGAGAGCAACGACAGTATTACTATGAGAGCACCGTGGGTGTGCATATGCATTGCTTGAATATCAACAATATCTATTGCAAAACCTCTAGAGCGACCGCGACACATTTTGAAAGATACAACACAAAAGCTAAGGGTATCTTCTCCTCATACTATTTAGTTCATTTGTGCTCTGTAATTGTCGCTTATCACTTTGCTGAACAACACCAACTACTCAATACTAATTACTAAAAGATGGCAGAACAAGTACAATCCATCCTAGAACAAATGGTACCCCATTTAAAAGATTTACAAGATCGATCAATATTCACACCATCAGAAATTACATCAATAGTTGAAAGACGACGTAAGTCTGAATACTTATTACATCGACGCAATAGCGCTAGGAAATCTGATTATCTACGCTATATTGAAGATGAGATAATGTTGGAAAAGCTACGAAAGTTACGAAAGGAAAAGGTATTGTTGGAATTAAAAGCTGAGCGTGAGGCACGTTACAACAACTCTGATAATAGTGACAGTGAAGAGAATGATGATAAACAAGCAGCATATAAAACATCCGGATCAGGAGACTCACACATTATCCGTCACATACATTACATCTATCAACGTACATTACGAAAATTCCATTATCCATTAGATATATTATTAAATTATGCAAATTTTGCTAAAGATGTTAAAAGTTTTAAACATTTAAGTAGAATATATGCACAGGGTATACAATATCATCCACGTGAGGTTGGACTATGGATTGAGGCCAGTTCCTTTGAATACTTTGGTTATGTTGCTCAAGATTATGAAAATAACTCCTTATCCAAAAAGGGAGACGATGGTATTGATTCAAAAGTAGTTGGTAGTTCAATATCCAATGCACGTATATTAATGCAACGTGCATTACGTATTAATAAGAATTCTGAAGAGTTATGGAACCAATACTTTTCATTGGAATTGCATTATGTACAAAAGTTATGGGGTAGACAACAGGTATTGGAGGGTGGTGTTGATGTTACTGTTGGTGATTTGAGTGGTATAGGCAGTGATGCTGAAGATGAGGAGGAAGAAGATGAAGAGAAACAAGAAGAAGAACATAACAAATGGACACAATCATTAACAACTCTCCTCCCTTCCCAAATTATATACAAGAATGCAATCAAAGCTCTACCAACCAACATACAATTCCGTCTCAAGTTTATTGAAACATGTCGTCAATTTCCAAATACTGAAATGTTAATAAGTTATATTATGGATAGTATTACACGTGATTTTGGTAGTAGTGTTGAAGGATGGGTTGCTAGGATTTCATATGTTGAAGATGGCATGATGAATGGAGATGGTGGTGTTAGTGTTGGGGTCGGTTTGTTGGGTATGGACAATGAAGAAGAAGAGGATGACAGCGATGTGGATGAAGAGGTGGAACGGCCTACTAAGAAGCCACGAGTAGAGAAGGAGGAATCAAATGAGTTGGTAGCAGCGGCGGTGGCAAGTGGAGATGCTGCCTTGGACTTGTTACAGGAGGCATTGGAGGCAGTACCAACATCTAAAATGTACCTCGAGGGTGCACGCTTTTTACGCCTTCGTATCCAACGTTCAGTTGATCATAAAGAAGGAGATGAGGATGAAGAAGAAGAGGATGTTTCGTATCTGCTCCAAGCGGATGAGGATGCCGAGGGAGCTACTCGACGTCATGTACATCTACTAGAACAGTTGTATGCTCAAGCTTCCGAGAAGAATGTTACTACAGTTAGCTTGACATTGGATCATGTTGATTTCCTACTAAGTACTGATCAAATTACCGAGGCCGAGAAGCTATTGAAGGATGCTGCAACTGCCTCAAGTACCTCTTTTACGAATGATAACCATGCCCGTCTATGGTTACGTTGGGCTGAGATCTCATCACAAATGGAAGCACCGTCGTCTCCCTCTACAAGTATATTACATCGAGCATTAAAGTCAACTCCCATCCATAATCGACATGCTCATACCTTAATACTGACAGAGTTGATGCAGCACTTGATGATAAAACCAACAAGGACCGCCAAGGTTGATGACGAGTTAAAGTCATTATTCCAAAAGTTGATTCTTCTTTCTCAAGGCTCGGACTATTCCATGCCTACCAAGAAGGAGGAAGAAGATGATGATGAGACCGAAGAAGACGATACCGTGAATGTTGCATCCACATTCCTTGCCTACCTCAAGTACACAATGGACACCAAGGAAGATACTGTACAAGGAGATAAACAAGAAGATGCTGTTCGTTCTGTGTATACAAGTGTATTATATCATTCCAACTATGGCAAATCGTGTTCTGGCAAGACCGGTGAAGAGTTGCTTACAATGAAATCATTTTTTGATTTATGTATCAAGTATGAAAAGACTAGCCGCAGTGGTGGCGCCGGTGGCAAGAAGAATAAGAAAGAGAAGAAGAAGGCAAGGAAGATGCGATTGTGTAAGTTGTATGAAACTGGTATTAGTTTCTATGAAAGTTGTGGCGGTGGTAGTAGTGTATGGAGGAATATTGTTGATGGATATACTAGAGAGTTGCAAGATGTGAAGTACAGTTTATAATTTAGGGGAGTTAAGCAACTAATAAGACTACGAAGACGTGTGTTACATTACATGGTTTGTTTTTACTTTCATATAGAAGATCCCTGCCTATAGTTTATCAAGATAAAGCGAAACATGCTCAATCACAATATTCGTCTCAGCTCCGCATTTGAGGCGACATTGCTTCCGCATATCCGTATCATTTAGCCTCATCTTTTTGCTTAGCCTTGTCTTCTTCTGTTGACCACAGCAATCATCCATCTTATTCTTCCACAAAACAAACTCAATCATTGTGAAGGCCTCCATCCACCTATTGTATTTGTCTTCACAAATCTCAAGCTCCTTGTGAACATTATTAACATAATCTCTTCTTCCTTGAGTTGTATCTGTTGTTATCTTAGTACATAAACACTTTATTACTTGTTGTTGCAGTGCTTTGTTTCGAATTGCCAAAGCTCTTGTTGAAACAAGACGAACGGTCAAGCACTGTAACGACCTATGTGTAATGTAATTTGAATGGTCTGGATTTGATCGAGTAATAGCTTTCTCGACAAGAGTGTCCAAATCTATGCGTTGGTTGGAGAATGATTCTTTTTGAATATTGTGGAGACACTTTGTTTCCGTCTCTGTGGCACTAATTGTTGCCAAAGTTTCCATCATCTTAGTCCAGTTGAACACATAATTGGGGAAGATTGATTTGTAACTTTGAACTAAAAGCTCCACAATACTATTGCTTGCCTTACTCCACACTGCATAAAGTAATGGTAATGCTCCCCATTTATCTTGGGTGATAAGACTTTCAGGATGCCTTTCAATCAATATCTTGTATAAATCTATGTTTTGTTTGGTAGAGCAAGCAAGTATATGTAGTGGAGTCATCCCTAGAGTATCTTGTTGCTTGATAGATGGATCATCAAAGTTGTTACCCGTAATGCTTTGGTCGTATGATTGATAGTACAACATCTTGTGTATAGGCAATCTATCAAACCGATGTTTCAGTGCTTTAGTAATTTTCCGTTCTGTACCAATTCGTTTCAAGTCCTTGCAATCCTTGAATACATCATTCCCAATCTTGGCATTCGATGGAAGTGCTAGGTTTCGAAGCATAGTATTGGAATTGAATGCCTTATCATCAATCTTTTCAATAGATGTTGGTATCTCCATAGACACCATACCTCGACAACGGCACATACTCCCAGTGATTGTAGTGATAAGAGGTGGAATTCTAACAGTAGAATAGGCTCCATTGCAAAAAGCGTAATCCCCAATACTTTCAATACTATCCGGGAGAGTAAGATTTTGTAAAGGTGCATAGCAAAAGGCCAAACTACCAATTGTTTTGACTGTCGAGGGGATATTGACACTCTTTATCGATTTGCAGCCGTAGAATGCATCCTCTCCGATTTCTACTAGCCCTTCACAAAGTTCTACCTTTTCTAACTTTTTACAAAACTTAAATACCCTTTCGTTAATCACTTTAACGGTTGATGGGATGCTGATACTCGTTAAACAATAGCAGCCATAGAATGCAGCCCTTTCAATTTCTACTAACCCTTCACAAAATTCTACGTTTACTAACTTTTCACATTCCATAAATGCAGCCTTGCCAAGTATATTGACTGAAGAAGGGATCTTGATTCGTTCAAGGAGAGCGCAACCAACAAATGCAAACTCCCCGATTTCTATCAGCCCTTCATTTAAACCAACATCTTCCAATCCCCAAGAAGAAGAAAATGCCCAATCATGGATGCTTGTTGCACTGCGTACTAATTCGAGCAATCAACAACTCACTCGCTTGAATTGAAACACCTCAAAAAAAAATGACAGGATTTCGTTTCGAATCAATGGCGATCTAACGATATAAAAAATAGTAGTTGCAGCCGTGCACATAAATAATCAAATGGCAGCCATGCCACACAAGAGGACAGGTGCTTTTTAATAGCATCGTTAATATGATTATTATGTGTTCCGATTAGTTGAGGTAACGATATTGCAAGAGGAGGTAACGATATTGCAAGTGGTGAGATAGGATGACGACGAAAAATGTAGAAGAAGTTGAAGATACTTCTTCTCCCCCATCACAATCACAACCTCCGATAGCGATTGCAGTGGCAATCCCTCAACCATCTGCTCCTCCACTATACCAAAGTACACTCCCTTCAGATGAAGAAGAAGCACAAGTAGCAGTAGATCGAGCAAGGACTGAAAGTATTGCGGTCATAGATGAACACTGTCGAGAACATCTATCTAATAACCCAGATTCATCTTATGTTACATGGATTGCTTGCTTACATCCTGAGAATGCTCAAGTTAGTATTGATCCACGATTCTTGATTGAAGGTAATCCTTGGTTAACTATATATGAAGAGGCAAAGGAAGATCTTCAAAAGAACCAAGGTAGAGTAGCAGCAGCAGATGGTGTATCACCTAGTCAACAAAACGGAGAGGATACCAAAACAGAAAAGAATGACAAGTGCTGTGGTAGTAGAAGTGGTGGTTTCATAGATTATCTGGTTGGAAGTTCATTAGTATTGGCAGCTGTTACTGCATCATTTGTATTGGAACTGTCTTCGTCATACTGCTTCCTAAGTTATTGGATATGCAACAAGATAATGAATACGCTCTCCCCTCCCGGCATATTCACTTGTCTACCATTCTCAATTACATTAGTCCTAGCCAAAGTGTTTCAGCTATTGGATGCCGTATTACTATGGAGTAGTATACTAGTGGTGGAAAGTATAGCAGGTGCAAACTATGTTATATGTACTATACTATCATGTTCACATAAGAGGGGGAAAGGGATCCATCAGACGACGAGAAAGTTATCTCATTTGATTAGGTGAGTACAACTTAATTGTGCACAATGGTCACCAACCACCCGTTGATTTAGGCGTTGGGTTCTGATTGTGAAACCAAGATACGAATCTGTAATCTGTGTTTGGTTGAGTTGAATTGTGCATATGATATAGTTTTGCACTTTGACTAACAGATACTAACTTCCTACCTCCCTCTCCTCTTGGATATTCTTGTTAACCATTGTGTGGAATTATCTTCTGATTCCCTTAGATGGGCAATGAGGACGAAACTTCGAAAGGTAGAGGACTAGGTTAAGTTGATAAGTTAGTGAATTTGGTAAATACTGGCTTAAGATGTTAATCTGAATCTCTACCACCGCCGCTGCTCCATGCTACAGGAAGATCTTCATAATTAAGGAAAGCATGACTGCTACTAGGCAATAACTCTTGAATAAACTCCTTTATCATTTCCTGTCCCATTGCTGTACTAAACTTGTTCCAAATGATTTCATTAAGTAATCCCTGCTTACAACATTCACGGAATGCAGCCTTCATAAACTCAATCCGTTCTACTGACTCCGAGTCGTAGAGATGACTACAGCCCTGCATGAATAGAGCATAGGTCTCTTGATTAGGACCAACGATACTACTATTGATCCCATCATTATCATATGAAGACCATGGAAATTGATTCATATCTCGAAGACAACCAACAAGGATATTCCCAGCTTTACTTCGATGCTCTTCTCCGGCATCTGCTGGTGTATAGGCACAAGCTGTCAAGACGCTATTGTATGCATTCTGAATTTCACGAGGATCGACCTTAACAGGACTATTGTCCAACAATGCAATGAATCGATCATGTACAGACTTGGCACGCTCTGCCTTGTCATGATCAAGACAATGTTCCAATGCCGTGAGTACAATCCGGTAGGATATAACATCAGGCCTTGGCAACGTTGTACTTTCCATACGTTCTAATAACTTCTCAGCATTTCGTGATGCATCACTATCTGAACTTTTACCCCATGAATGTAATACATTATTACATAATACAGTCGTTGGGACGATTCGTCCTCTACTTGATTCTGTCCCATTCTCTTCCATTTCTTGTAACAAAGACTCGGCCTTGTGTGCACCATCAGCAAGTGCATATGCATTCACAACTGATGACCAACTAACAATTGTTGGGGGTATTTTCATACTCCTGAATAATGACTCGGCATGTTCAGCTGCCTTCATACCACCAGAGGAACGTGCCCAAGCCAATATCACGCCATTCATACCGTATGCATCCGGTTCTATATCCAACTTGTTTATCATACGATTGAGTATACCTTCGGCTTGTTCAGCCAAAGCAACACCGTTATCTTTTGAATGTTGTGCCGCATTTGCAAATGCTGCTATGGTCGTACTATATGAGATACGGATATTATATGGACGGGATCTTGCCTTTGCATTCTTATCAAGCTTCTTGTATCGCTCTTTATCAAATGATGGTTTGTCCACATGTATCTCATCATCACTGTTGGCTTGAAATTGATGAATGTACTGCTCTTCGATCTTGTCCAATAGTTTCAATGCCTCATATGCCGCGTCTTCTCCGACGATTGGTTTGATAGTACCTTCCTCACTGTCACCTTCCTCCTGTACCTCAGGCATGGATGCAGGATCAACACTAGCACTTGACGACCAAGCATTCAAGACAGTATTATAACTAACAACATCAGGCTCAACAATCTCATCATTCATCATACAATCTAATAACTTCATTGCCCGAACGCCAGCCTGTGCCCTATCATCATTCTTAGCCCATGCATTCAACACGACATTAAAAGTACGGACATTTGGTTTAATAAATCGGAATGGACCACTAGGTCCACCTCCACTACCATTTTCATTAATTTGTATAGATTGAGAATGTAATGTCATCATTGATTGTAATATCTGTTCAGCTGTGGAGGCATCACCCTCCTCGGCATATACCTGTAGTAATGTATTGTATACCATTGTATTCGGTTGGAAACCATTCTGATTCCGACCGATACGATTATTCATTGATCGTCTTTGCTGCCAATTATTACCATTCGTACCATTAGTACCATCACCATCGCTGTCGCCTCCTTGATTATTGATATATTCCTGTTTCGCCAATCCTTCCAACTCAATAACCAATTCATGTGCCCGTTTCATACCATATGGTTGATCAAAACAAGTCGCATATGCCGATATAACAGATGAATACGAAATAACATCCGGTAATAATCGACTTGGAAATCTTGACATTCGTTCTTCATCGATTTGTAACTTGTCATGTTCTATCCACATTTCACGTAATAATCGTTGTGCATTATCTGCTGCTTCTCTACTTTTGACTACATCCTTGATATCCAATCTGCTACCATCTTTTGTACATCGTGACCAAGCAGTAATGGCTGTATTATAGGCAACTACATTTGGTTTGTGTTGTTGTTTCATTAATTGTAATATACGTTCAGCATTATGACCATCGTGTATACGAGAATAGGCATCAATAACTGTTGCATATGTAAATTCATTTGGTTGGAATATATTCCTTCTTTGTTCTTTTTCATTTACTGTCCTACCTGATGAACTTACTCTACCACCTACTCCACCATCTTGACCTTGTTCTTTATTTGCTCCATAGCTATTGCTGAGTTCAATCATTATATTCAATAACTCTTCAGCTTTGATTGGATTTGTACATGTTTGTGCATACCCTCTCATTACACCTGTTATTCGGACCTGATTTGGAAACTCAAAATGATCGGAATAGTTCCATTTAATACGATTTGGACTGTTTGATAGGTCATGTTGATCTGTTTGATCGACGACAGCGTCTTCGATCGTGTTGTCTGAATGTGACGAACTGTCATCAGCGTCAATCATACCCAATAAAACATTAACATCCATATTCTGTATAACATTGGATATATATAAACCAATAAATTGTTGTAATAACGTATCTGCTAATTCAACATGTTGAATAGATTTGGATTTAGAGAGAATGTCGATTATATGTGAATACATTCCGTTTGTTAGTATTAGCTTTCTGTTACTGTTGTTGTTGTTGTTGTTGGAGTTGTTACTGGAGTTGTTATTGTGGATAGAGTGCAATATCTTAAACAAAACTAAAGCACTATGAACATCTTCTATAGGTAAATATTTCTTGGACTTATTACATCTTGCATAATATTCCAATGTTTGTTCCGCACCTAGTAGTGATGTTGGATTGTTCCATGGATAGGAATTGTCATTGATATTTGATATGTTGTTACTACTGTTTGATATGCTGTCAATGGTATCCTCGTTGTTATCCACAGCAGTTGACTGAGAAGTTGATTGAGAAGAGATGAAGTCATCATAACCATTTCTAAACAATTGTATAGTTTTAGTAGCAGCCGATTCTTGAATTAATCGTACATTTTGTATCTTTTGTCTTGATCCTCTATTCTTTTTCTTAGAGCTGGAGTTAGTGTTAGGTGATAGGGAGCCACGACGAGTTGTGTCTTCATATTGTCTTCTACACCTCCTTTCATTGTTTGGTGGAGCTTCATATGGTGATGATTGATTGTAGTTGTTGTCATCAGGTTGTTGTTGTTGTGTATCAGAGAGATGATTTTGCATCATGCTATTACGAAAGATTGATGTAAAATATCGCACATTATTATCATCATTACTGCTACGATTAGTTGGTATTGTTTCTGATCTACATACTGGTAGATGTTGTGTAGATGATAGTAGTGTATGATATTGAGCAACTCCAATGATGCCTTGATAGTTTGATATATTTGATAGATGAAATCGATATGATGTAGGATACCGATGATTGTTGTATCGTTGTAAACATCTTCTTGAAACACCAAACATCATTATGATGATATAATATTAGATGATATAGATAACCTCTTGATGGCCTGTTCCTTTTGGGTGTATCAAAGCAGTCTACTCCATCAATTCAAACAAAGATCTCTTTTCTATTTTGTGGTCCGGCCGGGGGATGAAAAGGGGAGGATACCGGATTTTCTGCAAGTATGCAAAATTAGTCATCAATGGCTGTCAATGGAAGAAGATAAATACATATTAGCGGCGGAGATATGATGATCAGACAACGCCAGCGACTACACTATTGCAGAGTAGACTCAAGAAGAATGCTACTACTACTATCGGTGCTAATAATAGTACTTTGTGCTACACATCATGTGTCATCATTTCAATCTCCTCCAACTCATCATCTCTTCTTCCATCATCAATCATTAACAACAATACTCCAATCATCTACACATGAAGAAGTTATTACTACATCTCATCCTCATACAAATGGCATAGTAGAACCTTCATCTTCTAATAACAATAATGAATCACCATTATCAGAATTTGATCCAGAAATATCCAACTTAATAAACCTAGAAAATAAACGACAACGATATGGTCTTGAACTAATCGCATCTGAAAACTTTGTCAGTAAATCCGTCAAACAAGTATTAGGCAGCTGTCTTACCAATAAATATAGTGAAGGACAGGTAGGTAAACGATATTATGGTGGTAATGAATACATTGATGAGATTGAATCACTCTGTATGGAACGGGCATTGAAATTATACAACTTAGATACCAATACTTGGGGTGTGAATGTACAACCGTACAGTGGCTCACCTGCGAACTTTGCAGTATATACAGCATTATTGAAACCACATGATCGTATAATGGGATTAGATTTACCAAGTGGTGGACATTTGACACATGGTTTTCAAACATTGAAAAAGAAAGTAAGCGCTACATCTGTTTACTTTGAAAGTTGTCCATATGTTGTTGATTCTCAAAGTGGATTAGTAGATTATAATGATATGGAATATCGTGCTAAGATGTTTATGCCAAAGTTATTAATAGCGGGTGGATCAGCATACACACGTGAATGGGAGTATAAACGAATGAGAAGTATAGCAAATAGTATAGGCGCATATTTAATGGTGGATATGGCACATATATCTGGATTAGTAGCTGGACAAGTTGTTGATAATCCATTTGATTATGCCGATGTTGTTACTAGTACGACACATAAGACATTAAGGGGTCCACGAAGTGGGATGATATTTGGTAAAGTTGAGTTAATGGAAAAGATTAATTCGGCAGTGTTTCCAATGCTTCAGGGAGGTCCGCATAATCATCAGATTGGTGCATTAGCCGTGGCATTAAAGGAGGCAGACACACCCGAGTTTCGACAGTATTCCCAGAATGTTATTGATAATGCCAATGCATTAGGTGAGGGATTGGTCAAGAGGGGATATAAGCTCGTTACCGGTGGTACTGACAATCATATCGTATTGTGGGATGTCAAGTCTACAACCGGGTTGACAGGGTCGAAGGTTGAAAGGATACTTGAATTGGCTAGTATTACTGCCAATAAGAATAGTATCCCGGGGGATACATCCGCCATTAATCCGGGTGGTGTACGATTGGGCTCTCCAGCATTAACAAGTCGAGGTCTGGATACTAATGACTTTGATATAGTGGCAGAGTTCTTACATAGAGGTTGTGAATTAGCAGTCAAGGTACAGAATGTTGCATTGAAGGAGTCGTCTAATAATGGTAAGGTGTTACTGCGTGTCTTTGAATCTACATTACTTGATGATAAGGTATTGAGAAGTGAATTGGATGAGTTGAAGAATGATGTGGAGGAGTTTGCTAGTAGATTTGATATACCAGGCTAGTGATAAGGAATAAGTATCAACTATAACTTTATCAATACATCTTTTCAATCAACTGTACAAGTAAGTACAGATATGGTACAATAGAAACATATGGGGCGTTGTTCATCTATTCAATCCCGTCTCTCGTATGATATTCCATCTCTTACTTCTTCTCAACATATCCAGTCTCAACTAGTGCTTCTCCCATGTCCTGCATTGACTTTTCATACCCAATATACTCAATTCCTAAAACCTCTGTAGCACGGCTTCCATTAAAGACAGTCACCTTTCCCCATCCTTCGTATAATTCAGCCATTTGTTTATCCCACAATCTCATAATAAAGGGCACAATCCACGGCAGCTCTTTAGCTTTGACAGGATACTTGTCACAGAACTTTTCCTCCATTGCTTTAACAAGGTCAAACAACATTACATTTTTAGCACATAAGATGAATCGTTTGCCATTGGCATCATCACGAAGAACTGCCTCAAGATGTGCCTTTGAAACATCTCGTACATCCACAAATGCAATATCTTTCTTTGGGCACATTGGAATCTCCCCCATTAGCATCTGTTTACCAAAGTCTATACTTTCCGAAAATGCTGTAGTAATGTTTGGTCCCAATACGATGCTAGGATTGATCGTCGCCACTGCAAACTTTTCCTTCTCTTCTAAAGCATCTACAAAGTCCCATGCTGCCTTCTCCCCTAAAGTTTTGGCCTTGAAATACGTCGATACTCCTTCAACTTCCAAGTTACTCCAATCATCCTCAGTATACGTAGTCTTGTTATTACCACCGACGATAGCTGCAATTGATGAAGTAATAATTACCTTCTTCACTTTATGCTTTTGAGCTGCCTTCATTACTGCAAGTGTACCCTCCTCGTTGAGTTTCAGTATCTCATCTTCATTATCAAGCACTTTTGTAAAATCAAATACAGGAGCGGCAGTATGTACAATATATTGACATCCCGCAACAGCTTTATCAATCGATTCTGCATTTGTTAAATCAGCTTCGACGATATCCAATTTTTTGAATAGTTCATCACCAAATCCTCTCTGCAAAGGTTCAATCTTCTTTGGATTTGATTTGTTTCGAACAGTACCCCGTACTTCAAATCCACCATGTTCAAGGAATGTTTTGCATACATGTGAACCAATGTAGCCGCTAATACCGGTGATTAATACCTTTGGTTTGCTCATCGTTGAGTTGTATATTGGTGTTTATTGCAATTGTTATTTTATGTGCGGGTTACATATGGAGGAGTTGCAATAATAATAAAGTTGGAATTTTATTCCCAGATAGTACAACGCCAATGCTTCTATAAGGTGTGCTGGACCAGCTCTTAGGGTCCGCAAGAAATTTTCGACCTTCCACGTGGAATATATTGGCCAATTTTCTAGGGGCTTCTTATGTAGTGAAAATTTGATTTGCATCTTCTGTGAGTAGTAGTTTGATATTGAGATAATCAAAGGTAACAATACTGTTTCTAACCCATTTTTACATGTAGAATCCGTTTTTGGTACCTATTTGGAGCTCAATTGAACTTTGGACCCAGTATTTTGCCTTCAAAGTCAAATCATGCATTTTGTAGTGGCTCACCACTATAAATGGCCCCTCTCATAACTCAGCCCCTGCCTATTGCAATATATTGCTTGAACATTGTTTCTAGGCCAGTTTTGCATGAAGAATTCGTTTTTGCTATTCCTTAGGGCTCAAAATGAGTTTAAGTGGTAGTAATAAAGGGTCAAAGTTATGACTAAGCTTTTTACATACAAAATTTTGGCAACTTTTAGTAGGCCGATTCAAAACAAAATATCTTACATACAGCTTCCTAATACATTATAGAAGAGATCTGATTGGTTTAATAATGTAATATAACCATTATTGATGGAGATATGCTAAGATGAATGTTTGACATTTAAAGGTATATAATAACAATTTTCTTTCTAAATTACCTTTATGAGTCAAAATCATTTCAATTTTGCGGACCCTAAGCTCAATTTAGCACACCTTATGTAATATCATCCTCTTACGAATCCTCTAACAGAAGAAGATAGATGTATTCCAGTATATTAATTGTAGCAGTATTGGCTGCGGCGGTGGTCCGTGATACTTCCGCCTTTACTCCCCAAATAAACATCAACGACAGACCAATTACAAAGACTCAACATAATGTAATACTTCAAATGTCAGAAGATAGTAGTGATAATGATGAGCAGGAACAAGAACCTATACAACAGCAACAGCAGCAACAACAGTCAAATAGATATGATGTATCCAAATTAGTTGATGATCCAGACGCCGAAGGAGGAGGAGGTTTCAACCAATTTGATCCTGTGCTGAGCGCTACTGGATTTTTATCTAGACGGTTTGGCATTGTGGGCGGATTGACCATCTTTGCAGGATTGTTTTTAGTTGAAGGGTAAGTGGATTGCAAGTCATACATCAATATGTAGGGGATGTGCATTCATCATATGTGATCAAGATATCATTTGTGAAAAGTGCATAAGTATGTGCACAAAATAATATTGTTCTATATTCTATATCATATCTATTACTCACTACATTGAACATATCTAACCACTATTGTTTGTCAATCTTAGAAAAGAGATATTAAAAGGTTTCCAGGATGCAGAACCTGAACAAGGTAGCGGTGAAACGAAAACAACAGCAAGTGGTCTCAAGATTACAGAACTACTGATAGGCAAAGGGGGCAATAGTCCACTGCCTGGATATGTAATCGGTCTTAAAGTTGTTGTTTCTATTGGAGAGAAAGTTATTTATCAAACTGCTGATGGGTAAGATATTAAATTGTGTGATATTATCGATGATTATCCATATGCTCATACCCTCTCTCATACCATACATTTCCCTTTACTGAAGAGAGAAACCTGTAGCTTTTAAATACGGGCAACGACCTTTTCAAAATGTAATC
>Ga0214480_100608_pt1 | contig 17743 bp, 12 predicted proteins | sample M1_20Mar14CPVII9_3_FD_165042 | JGI IMG/M metagenome (GOLD analysis project Ga0214480, IMG submission 165042) | Marine eukaryotic communities from Monterey Bay, California, United States - M1_20Mar14CPVII9sort6BwellE17 | ecosystem: Environmental > Aquatic > Marine > Unclassified | place: USA... | reverse complement strand
CATTTCTACATAGGAATTGACCAAATTGTGTAGGGAGGCGAAACTCAACACTCGTCACTTTACGTACATTTTACCGTTTGAGCTGCTAAATAACCCCGTTTTGTGTACGTAAAAAGGCGAGTAAAGAGTAATACTATCAGATGGATCTCGCATCTTCTTCCTCTAATCATGGCCTGATATCAATATAATGCACTGAAAGTATAGGAGGCAAAGAGTACCTTTCATACGCCTTTGCTAAACATATCATTCAGCATATCATCTCACTTCTACATACTTTATTTGTTCTCTATACGTACAATGTCATAATCTCATGTGTCATTTGGCACATGCTGAAAGGTCTATACTACTTCAATCACTTCAGTTTATGCTCAAAGTATCCAATGAGATGTTGTGCAATTGTAAAACTAAATACAAGTTTCGGTCCAACCACTAGCAACTTTGGTGTTAATCCTTTAAAGAGACCTCCGATTCCTTCATTCTGGATCAAGCGCTTGAAGATCGTAATTCCTCCTTCCGGTGAATCAAATGGCCGATTCTGTATCCTTGTTTTGATAACATCTAACGGTTGTGCAACAGATATACTTGCCGTGGCTCCACAACATGACGCTATAGCATCTTGAGTCCATGTCGCACGATTACCAACATCTCCTACTCCCATCATAGTCTTTGCTGCCTGATTTCCTCCAAATAATGCAAATGAGCCTGGAGCATTACGAGCAACCGTCCATCCCGCACCACGATATAGTCCAAATCCTTCCTTGGCAAAGATTTCTATAACTCCTCTTCCCTTTAGTTGTTCTGGATGAGTTTGAGCCATGACTTTTAGCGCATCAAGAGGTAGAAGTATGACTAACATCGTAGCATATGATGATGTTAGATATATCAGAGTATGTGCAAAATGCTCATTGCCACAGAATCATGCACATTACTTACCTTCACCGATACCAATAAGCGATCCACTTGTAGCTGATAACAATGTCCTTCCAGTTTTGTGACCAAATCGGTCATCAAAGTCTGCTCCAAACTTCTTTGTCATGCGATCAAGAACTACAGGCTGCCCTCCGAACTTATAGACGCGCTGGAGAATCTTATAAGCAGCTCCAAAGCCCACGCCAGGAAATAGACTACCCCATTTTGTTATGACACCCTCACTTGCAGCGTTTCTGAAGATTGCAGTATTAAGATTAGATGCCGTTTGTGCTGGTGAACTGAGTATGATTGTTTGTGTTTCTGTTGACATTAATCGTTTTGCAATAGTATCTACAGGGTGGAACAGAGCCAGCTCTGATACGCCAGCTACTGCAGAACCGATAATCCTTGCCTTTGATTTCCCTTTGCCAGACGCAGGGCTAGTCGCTGTAATAGAAGAAGATTCTTCTTTTGTAGTAGTATTAGTCATGTTGTTGTCGAGATATGAGGATAGTATATGATATCGTCGAGTCGATTAGAAGTGTATCTAGGCAGTATATCAACCAATTAGATCGATAAAAAGTACGATAGATATATCGGTCGATCAGTGTATCGTCTTATGTTGTTGTCTAGTAGGTATATCAACCAAAGCAAATAATACGAAGGAACAGACTAGATTTTATGAATAGTTTCCTTTGTTCTCTTCATAACATTAGGTGTCAAAGCGTCGGGCCAGTTTATTGATGATGTTTATTTCCAAGACAAGATTTTCTAGATCCGTTCGATCGCCAAATACACTCTCATAAATTTGGTAGGAGCCACACTTGGCTGACGGACGGACCTATATCATTACTAGTGTGCCTCGAGGAAGTAAACTATCATCCCAAATCCTCCTAGGATCTTAATACATATCATAAGGTCCAACTGTATGTGCCGGGTTTTCCATCAAAGCCAATATTTCCACAACAATAAGCCATTCTCAAAATTTTGTCTACCCTACCGAGGCGATGTCATCTCTTACCAAACAACCCACCGGGCGTCACCGACAGCGTCATCGAATTGCAATGGTGTGTGACTTCTTTTACCCAAGGCATGGTGGAGTAGAAAATCACATGTGGTCATTGGCACATAGTTTACTTCAAGCTGGACACAAGGTTATTATAATAACACATTCATATCACTTTCCTGATCATGACAAATTTGATATTGATAATAGAAAGTCAGATCGTATGAGAAATAAACGATGGGCAGGTGTTAGAGTATTTCCTGGGGGGTTAAAGGTATATTACTGTCCATTTCTAACAATGGTTGATGAAGTATGTATTCCAACATTTACAGTAACATTTCCACTTTTACGGTGGATATTCATAAGAGAAGGAATTAAAATAGTACATTCACATCAGGCAACATCTGCAATGGGGAATGAGGCAATAACATATGCTGCAGAGCTAGGTCTAGGAAGTGTATATACTGATCATTCTCTGTTTGGATTTGATGACCTTGCATCAATAGTTTTGAATAGGGTATTGAAGGTTACAATGTCTACACTTGGTGCGGCTATATGTGTATCACATACATGTCGAGAGAATTATATCTTGAGATCAAAAGTGCTACCGTCAATTGTTCATGTTATTCCCAATGCAGTTGATACTACAAAGTTTACTCCAGATCCATCGAAACGCGACAAGAATGATAGAGTTGAAGTTGTTGTGGTTAATCGGTTAGTATATAGAAAGGGAGTTGATTTACTATTGGGCGTGATACCAACGATATGCAAAGCTTTTCCTAAAGTGGACTTTATAATCGGAGGAGATGGTCCAAAGAGACAATCTTTAGAAGAAATGGTAGAAAGAGAAGGACTTCATGATAGAGTCGAGTTCCTTGGATTTGTAAAACATGAGTCTGTTCGTGATGTATTGGTCCGTGGGCATGTATTTCTAAATTGCTCATTGACGGAATCATTTTGTATAGCTATACTAGAGGCTGCATCAGCAGGTCTATTTGTGGTATCAACCAATGTTGGAGGTGTACCAGAAGTATTACCCCCAGATATGATCCAATTAGCAGATGCCAATATCGATGCTCTAGTTGAAGGATTGTCAAAAGCAATATCCGAACGAATTGAAAAAGTAGATCCATTTGAATATCATCAACGAGTGAAGGATATGTATTCATGGGAAAGAGTGGCAAATGAAACAGCTTTGGTATATGATGAAGTATTGAATAAACCAAGGCTGACATTCTTGCAACGGTTGGCTAGATATAAAACTGTTGGATGGATAGCAGGATATGTCGTTTGCTTCTTGGCAATTACTCAACATTTTGTTGTGTCAGTAGTCGAGTGGTGGCAACCTAGAGATAATATTGCTACAGTTCCTGATATATGCATTGAAGAAAATGATGGGGGTAAGGGTGACAAGAAGAATGCATAAGTAGGTAGAAATTTATATCAAATCTAATAATAGCTCATAGTTTTAAGCAGTGATTCATTAAACCCATACCAAATCTATAGCATAATACCGATACCTTACCCATCCTATTGCAACATTTTACCTATTTTTTCTTGTCACAAACAAGGTTGCCGCCTTGCCTGGTCTGGAACCAACACCCAAACGATTTGTCTTTCTAGATCTTTTCCATGTTTCTTCATTCTTTGTCTTTCGTTTACGACCACCCGAACCACGTTCTTTAGAAACACCACATGATAAACTCCCCCTAGCAAATAATGTAGAAGATTCAGATGGTGCCGAGCCAAGTGTAGCTGATATAAGTAATTGTCTTTCTTGATCGGCAGCAGTGGTTGTTGTATTGTATGATGATTTCCCACCTCCATCACTACCACCGCCAATGGGTACTACTTCAATATTTGTCTGATCAGTCCTGTGTGGTGTGTCACCTCCCATTTTATATTCATCTTCAACAACAAATGTTGTATGTTTACCTAATCGTTTCTTTAGTTGTATCTTTTGTTGCTTCTTCTCTTGTTTTTGTAATTGTAATTGATTAGCACGTTGTGTATCCACCTGTTTAAAGAAATCTTCTGTTAACATATCATCATCTTCTTCTTCTCCTTCACTATCAGAAGAAGAGTTATCTTCTTCCTCTTGTTGTTCTACTACTATATCATTCTTCTTCTTTCGCTTCTTCTTTACTATTGATGTTTCCCTGGCTATCTTACGCTCCTCATCTCGTATCTTTTGTGAAGTTTTACGGGCAGAGGTACCCTTCACTTCTTCTACAGCATCATCGTCGTCATCTTCTTGATTATTTTTATCTGTAACATTTGTATTGCTAGCTTCATCATCATTACCATTATCTTCCTCGCCATCATTATTCTGTTCATGTTGCAAATCATCATTAATCGAAGGTGCATCATCATCATCATCATCGTCGCCAAATACAATCTTTTTATTCTGTATTGTAGATGATGATGGTATACCACCAGACATACGCGCTTTGGCCGCCGCCTTTGCTTGCCGACTAGATTGTCTCCTCATATTGCCATATTGCAATGGTGGTAGGTAGTAGAACTCAAATTGTTGGTTTGGCCCCCTTATTTTCATTTTGGCGATAGTCTCTCATAATTATTTTATTGGTTGTGTAAAAAGTGAATAGTTCATTACTCAGCGACACGGCTCGATAGCTAGATTATTACACGATAGGTGTTCACATTTAGCTATATTGCTATATCCATATATATAGATTAGGCGTCGACAGATATAAAAGTTCAAATTGCAACAACCTAGAAGTGTTTCTCGAATACAAATAATATAACAGCCATACCTAGGTATCCATATCGTATTGACATAAAAGTGATACTGTTTAATTATTGGAGTCTTCTAGTGTATAATCATTCAACTTTCAACCTATTCAACGCAAAGTTATGTCATCATCATCTACTACACAAACTAAAACAAAGACGGGAGTATTCTCTCGAGCTAGAAAACCAGATACAGATAAAGATCCGAATGTTGGTGAAGGACAAGTACGACGATCTATATCAATTCGTCTCATCCGTCATGGCGAATCCATGAATAATCAAGTATATCATGACGCAAGACGTATCTATAAAGGAGGTACGCCAGAGTTTGATCTAAAAGGATGGTTAAAGTATGTAGACGAGCGTCGTGTTGCCGATCCAGGTCTGTCAGATATTGGCAAGGTACAAGCTGAGAGATTGGCTGGATATCTCGAACCACATTTGAAGAATCAATCTAGTAAACCAGTGAGGTTTATTGTATCACCAATGAGACGGACTATTGAAACTATACTACCCACATTAAAGGCATTGGATGCTGAGAGTAGGAATGTTTTGATCAATGCATTTTACTTTGAGAGTGAGGGCTGTCACACCAGAGAGAAAGTAGAGCCCGGTATGAATGCTAATGCAATCAATACTTCACTATTGCATCCGGCTGGTGTAGATGCTTCATTTGAGGGCTTTCCTCGAGGGCCAGAGTATGGCTGGTATTGCAATGGAACTGGTCCTGAAACAAGACCAGAGTCCGAGGAGAGAGCAGCTAAATTCTATGTTTGGTTAATGGAATACCTTGATCAACAGTTGGAAGAACAGGTTGATGACATTTATGACGCTGGCGTCACCAATCCTGGCGAAGAACATGAAAAATGCGCCGATAAGCTGGCTCAACGCACCAGAAAAAGAAGAACTGCTATTCTAATTGGCCACGGTGACTTCATGAGCTTGGTGTTAAAGAGAATAGTTGCAAGCTATGGGCATAGTGTTGAGAAAGAAGCAGTACCTCACAGAAGTGCATTTGTACACAACAATACAGGCATTACCGAGCTGGAATATTTTGGTAATGGACGCTTCTTGATAATGTCTCAGAATAGTGTACCTCATTTGTCTGATCCCGACGGTATGAATTACATGACTGGAGGTAGCTTGAAAGACGGCTGGACTTATCTCATGCCTACAGATGGGGCACTAGACTCGGAAGTATCGATAGCCTTTTCAGATGAAGTTCAACCTCACGTTCAGGAGCAAACTGAAGCTCTTCGAAGTTTATATCTTGATTGTCAGACTGAAGAATCAAATAGTGATACTGGAAATGAGGTTTCTATTGTTGTCAAGCGTGGCCTACAAGTGGTAGGATGTGCAAAACTCAACGAAAAGACTGGAAGACTCCGAGATTTAGTGGTTAGACCTTCTGCTAGAAGAAGCCAGGTCGGTAAGAGTTTGATTGAAGCTGCGAAAGAGCATGCAAAGAAAAGCGATCTTGATAAAATCGTGGCAGAACCCAACACCTCAGAAGGTGAGCAGTTCTTTACCAAGCTGGGCTTTGATAAAGATAATGATCAGTATGCATGGAGTGTAAAAAACAATTGCAAGCTATGATGTATAGGGCTAGATAGATTTTGCTGTTAAGTAACTTGTTTGGCTTGATTCAAGATACATTCTGCATACTATTCCTCTATCCACATAATTGAATAAATGTTATTCAATGCTTATTTTTCATATACCCATGCATCTACAGTCTTCTTCCAATCATTGACGCCCTCTGGGAACCACATTGCAAGCTCGTGTGCAGCAGCCTCGGGACTATCACTTCCATGACAGATATTGCGTCCAAGATCGATAGAGTAATCACCACGAATAGATCCGGGCTTTGAAGCCAGTGGTTGTGTTTCTCCCAACATTTGACGTCCCTGTGCAATAATATCTTTTCCTTCCCAACACATGCAGATGATGGGACCCGATGAAAAGAATTTAGTAAGCGAAGGGTAGAATGGCTTCTTGGCAAGGTCCTGGTAATGTTTCTCCGCCATCTCTGTAGTAGGCCATACCATTTTCTAGAAGATTTTTTTAGTTACGAGGTGATAGAGAGAGATATGACAAATGTTAGTACATGTGGTTTGCCCAAATCATTGAAACTACATATTGAACACAATCATTTACATGATGAAACAATACTAACGCGGACTTTCCAGGCCAACTAATTTGTATCCACGCTTCCGAGTTAATGAGGGATCGAATATCAGAATCGACTTCATTCAAAAATAATAGTATCAAAGTTCACAATATAAATATAACCTTGGTTTACCTTCTCAAATCTAGCAATGATATCTCCAATCAAACCCCGTTGTACTCCATCTGGTTTGACAGCGAGGAAGGTACGTTCTTGATTTGTTCCTGCGATTCCATGTACTGGCAAACCCCCACATGATGCAATTGACTTGTTTTCATATTGATTGTAAGTTACTACTGCAGCAGCAGTGGATGCGGCAACAAGGCTGACTAGTTTAGATGCTGTTGGGGCAGTGGATCGTGTTACCATTGACTGTATGTGCATATGGACAATGCAAATATATTGCAGAAATGCAAAAAAGCATGGTTATGTCTATGTTAGTTGTTGTTGCAATAATAATATAATACTACAAAATAACATACCGATAGGGCACGACGAGTGACAGTCCTACGGGAGGCTGTGGCAGCAATGGAGCGAGTGGCAGCGGAGAACATGATGATGGTAGATAGTGTAGACTGCAGAGAAGAGGGGGGATTAGATTATTTGAGGATACATAAGATGTGCTCAAAAAATACAATACTTCGCCAAGCCAATCGCTACCAACACAATAACATCCTTTAGTACACATAGCAAGCATGCAATACATGAAACCACTATAGCACAGTATATTATCAATAGCTCTTTCACCTTCGATTGATTGTGTGGAGGGTGGATGGACCGACGGTGGAGAGGAGATTTATTTTGCGGCACATTCCACGTGTCTCGTGAATAAAAGAACATTGTTTTGACAATGACCGACCCTCTAATAGCCTCATTGTATGGCGGTAGATCATATTAGAGACCTTATATGCTTAGTATATAATTGCAGGTGATTCTTCACTTCATCGATTTCTATATCGAAGAGGGGCATAGGCAGGTATAAGGAAGAAATCACACACAAATAATTAGAAGATCCGTGTGGTAGAATGGACAACAAATAATAATGGATTCATCTTCCCAAACATCAAACTCAGTAGAACCCTCGAATAATAAAGACAGTTGTGTAGATAATCACATCGTAGATATAATAAAACCTCCGCTTAAATCATTATCAACAGGAGAAGACTTTTCATCACCCAACAACACAAACAATATGTCTCAAAGTAGAATACCCCGAACACTCCTATTGGCAACACTCTACTCTTCAATATCTGGTTTATTATTTGGATATCAAATGGGTATAACAGGTGGAGCATTACACTCTCTTCAATCATCATTGGAATTGTCATCATCTCAAAGTGAGAGTATATCATCACTATTCTTTATCGGATTAATGGTTGCTTCTCCATTTGGTGGATATGCATGTGATAGATTAGGAAGACGTTCAAGTATGTTATACATGGATGCACTGTTCATATTGGCAGGCATAATAATGTGTATAGCTCCAGATTATAATACCATGTTAGCTGGAAGATTTATCGCCGGTTGTGCCTCGGGTATATCATTAGTGGCAGCTGTGAGTTACTTAACTGAATTAGCAAGTGCCGATGCATCATCATTAACACACCGAGGTGCATTAGTATCAACTGTTGAGGCATCAATAGCATTTGGATTTCTTGTGTCATACTTGGCAGCATATATATTGATTGCCTATGTTGATGTTGATGAAGGTTGGAGATTATTGTTTGGAGTAGGAGTAGTACTATTGGCAATTATCCAATGGCTGGGTATGAGGAAAATGCCTGAAAGTCCAGAATGGTTAGCTGAACAGGGATTTCATGATAAGGCACATGCAGCACTCCGAAGGATTGTACCACCCCACAGCAACGGTGGAACTGGAGACGAATCATCACTATCAGGGAGAGTAGCTGAACTTGAAGCTGAAATTACCGGTATATCTGAAGATCGAGTTCCTCTTGAATATGGAGAAGTAAACTTCTTCATGCTAGATGATTGTCCTGCCATATCACATTATTGGAGACAAGCTGTGATTATTGCCTTTCTTGCGATAGCTGAGCAATTCTGTGGACATATTAATATACTCAATTATGCGCCAGTGATATTTGCCGAAGTGTTTTACAACTATGAGGAGGAAGAGGCTGCCGAACTTGGCGAGCCAATGGCTTCCGAACTACTGACTACAACAATTATACTTGGTGTTGTCAAATTTGTCATTACAACTTTTGTTTTATTCGAGGTAGATAAGTTGGGCAGGCGCTTCTTACTGAAAGCTGGGGCAGGAATTGTAACTGTATCATTACTCTTTATGTCCATCGGATTCAGTGTCAAGTATGAGGAGAAGAAGGTAATGTTAGATACCGGTGAAACTGAATTTGTTCATTCCAAACTACAAGAAGCATTAGTATTAATTGGTTGTTCTGGAGTTGTGGCCGGATTTGCCTTAAGTTATGGACCAATAACATGGCTTGTGACATCCGAGTTGAGCCCCTCTTCGATTCGAGGTCGAATGCTTGGTTTCTACACAGTCTTGACACATGGATGTGCGGCATTAGTATCATACACATTCTTATCAGGACAGGAGAAACACGGTGAAGCATATCCGTTTTGGTTATACTTCTTTTGCAGTTTGGCATCTTTTGCCTTCATCATTATAGCGGTACCAGAGACAGGTGGTGTGACATCAGAACATGATGTCGAGAGCTTGCTGGATGATACAGTATTTTGGAGTAAACACAACCCACTGTATAGATGTCTTGCTCCATTGCTTGGTTGCCCTTGTCCTACTCCATGCAGGAGCAATTCTAGGCAAGAGATAACTCATGGTATCGACTCATGTTTTGATGATGATGAGCAGTCAATAGGCGGTCTAGGCGGTAGAAGACCGTCTATCTCATGAAGAGAGCGTACAAAACTTTATGTCCTAAATGTATAGCTTACATATGCAAAAACCTTTCTTTTTTATCTTTAGACTTTTACTCTGTTTCTCTTTCCATCCGTAGCTTATATCTTATGCATAAAATATAAAAGTATTACTCCGTCTTCTTCTCTTCTTCTTCACCACTACTCTTTCTCCTAGATGCTCGGGTGACACGCTTGTTACTTCCACCCCATTGTTTCTGAACCTCATCAGATGTATACTTGAGTAGTGGATCTAACCCACCCCGACACATCTTCCACGCAGTAGAAAATAATGGATCACAGGGTACACCAAATGTTTTCGTCTTACATGCCTTCCTAGCATTACTCTTCACATTCATATCACGACGGTAGATATATCCCTGATGCCCCTCCGCCGAACCATGCATAGATGTTGGTGTTTGATGGATCAGTTCAATGTTAAATCCATAATCATCAATCATTAACCGTGGCGCATGATAACAAATAAGATATTCCGATTGACTATTGTTGAACATTTCAGCCAACTGATGGAATAGACGGGGTGGGAAACCAATATCGAACATATACACATGTGTGAAGGGATCGAAGAAGTTGGCTTCGGTAATATCACCGTGTGATAGGTAACAACCATGTCCAATCTTTGACTCGGTATCATTTACTACACCCTTGTTAACATCATCTTTTGCAGATTTCAAGACATGCTCCAAATTACTCATACCAATCATCCATCGAACATGTTCCATTTCAATACCATAACTAAAGTCCACACCGGGAAATTGTGCTACATGTAAGTTTGGCTTACCAAGACCACATCCAACATCAATAAAACGACTAGACTTTGACAAGCCAGTATGTTCAATCATTAAATTTGTCATCTTTTGCATTGAACCGGTAGTTAATTCTCCGTAGATGGCACCACCGTGTCCATTACCACCTAAACTACCGGAATGTTTATGTACTATGTGATATACGCGTTGGACGTTTGGTGGTATTTCAATTGCCTTCTTGTTTAGACCAAATGGTAACTTCTTTTGTGTATCGTCACGTTTTGTGGTAGTATCATTTAAGTTGAGAGATCGACGGGCAGATTTGGCAGTCGACTTCTTATTCGATGCAGCACTCTTCTTCTTCTTTCCTTCTACTGGCAATGATGCTGTTAATGCTGGTGTTACAACCTTGGACGAGGAGGCACTTTGCCGTGGAGGTGTTCGTGGAGTTTTACGATTTGGTGCATTAGATGTGGTTGCTGCTGCTTTTGATGGCGATGAACGACGCTTGGTTGGGGTTGACGATGCTGCCGCCTTGTTGCCCCGTTTACGAGCTGATGGTGATGACATGGTGGAGGTATGGTTTGTTGTTGCGGATAGTAGTTGAGTTGTTGCAATGTTATGTGGCGGCAAGTACATTTCAACATCAGTTGAGAATTGATGGAGCGAAATTAGCTCGAGGGTATCTTTAACCAAGGTATCCTTACTAAACCCCAAACCTTATTTTGACTTCTCACTTCTCACGCCTCCACTATCTAATGGCCTGGGGTATATTATACTTACCATAAACAAGAGAGTAACGCCCCTTCTCCTATTCATATAGAGATAGTAGAAGTATCGATTGTGTTGGATAAGCGTCAGTTGAGAGTTTGGTTCGACTGGTAATAGTGAGTTGCAACACGAGAAAATAAGGAACATAATACATACTCAACTTAACTCAGCTCTACAACATACCTACTATACATTATAATACTCGTTTTGTATTAATACAGTACATCTGTGCGCTGTAAAAAAAGCAAGAGATAGAAGTATTGGTTTGTTAGATTTTATTATATACCTATTTGCCTTTGCGGTGTCCAGGGAAATCAATCTCTACTTTGTAGGTACTAACAAATTACTTAGGAAATATAAATAAAACATGGATGATGGTTTAAGACAAAGAGGTTGGTCAATCCATTCGTCAGATAATGATAATACTAACAGCCTACATCAGCAGCAAAGACCCCGAGCTGATACAGATGCTACTCTTGATACGTTAACATCAACTGATAAGATACATTTATTAAATAATGCATTTAATGATACTACTAATGAAGATGGAAATGTTGAGCAAAGGGTGACTACTTCTACAGCTCACAGGAGTAATACACCTGTCAATAGTGATGGGGGAGGGGATGATATGCTTGCAATGTTTGGAGATGATGAAGAGGAGTCCGAAGAAGAAGGAGAAGAAGATGAGGGTAAAGTTGAGCCGCCAAAGAAACGCCAGAAAACGGGAGAAGATAATGAGTTTGGCGTGTTAAATGATGAAAGTGATGATTCATCGTCTAGCTCGTCCTCGAGTGATGAAGATGGTGATGAGGCCAGTAATAACAATAATGGCAAGGAAGATGACAATACCAAATCATCATCAGCAATAACAGAGACAGCAAGACCACACATTGAACTAACACAACTTCAACAATCTCAATTAGACAATGCAAAGAATAAGTTATCAAAATGGGCAGCAAGATTATTCGATCCTAACCGTCCTCGCGGATTAGTCGAGGCACCACAAGTTATACCATTAAATGATGAATTTCTAACTGCATTTGGTAAAAGAGAGAAGGAAGATGATGCACGTATTGGTAGGGAGATTGAAATTGATAAAACATCTTTGGATGTAATTGATGTTGATTCAGATGATGATGATGATTTGGATAAACAGAATAAGAAGAGTAAGAAGAAGGAAGATTTTAGTCAAATGGACAACAGTAAAGTGAAGATTGCAAATCTATCGTATCAAACAACTACAGCTACTATTGCACGTACTTGTGAGGCAGTTGGTCCGGTTGTTGATGTTAATCTCATATTAGATGATAATGGACAATCCACGGGGCGTGCATATGTTGTATTTGAAGATCATGATACGGCTGTAACCTTTGTAGAAAAGATGCATGAAAAGCAATTGGAAGGACGAACATTGTATATTGGATTAGCATCCTCATCGGGGCGTAAAAGTCTAGACCCATCCAATAAGAAACAAAAAAGTCGTTATTGGGAGCGTGATATATCAACAAAGTGTAATAGTTGTGGAGAAGTTGGACATATAGCACGGAACTGTCCCAATGAAGAAAAGTTGAGACCCTGCTGTCTATGTGCGGGGTTTGGACACGAGATGTGGAGTTGTCCAATGAAATCAGTATGTTTCAACTGCGGTTTGCCAGGTCATGTCGTACGTGATTGCAACCAACGTCGAGGTTTACCACAACGTCGGGTATGTACCATATGCTATAGGAGTGGACATCATCGTTTTGATTGTCGTGAATGGCCATGGGATGCACCCTCACGAGATGCATTATGTATGCAATGCGGCCAGAAGGGACATTTAATGTGTAATGAAATGAGATGGTTCTTTGGGTTAAAAGGCGTTACTTGCTTTAATTGTGGAGAGAAGGGCCATTCTGGTATACAATGCAAGAGACCCGATGTGGATGTCTGTCAGAAGAATCCTGAAGTGGCAATAAATGAGATTGAAATGGCAGGAACTGTATCGTTAGCAGATCAAATGTCGAGCCAAAGGTCAAGCAGAGAATCAAGAGATAACAACCGTGGTCGTCAACAGGTTCGAAGTATGCCTCCTCCACGAAATAGGGATGGATATCATTCCAGATCAAACAATAACTCGCAACATAGGAGGTATTAAGATGAAATGCTGGTGATGTATGAGGGGAAGAAGAAGGCGCAAGTAGAGTTGTGTTAGGTTTAGGGACAGTACTTGATCGCATCTCTAGCCTTGGTATCGTATTATGCGAAAGCCTGCCAAAGACTCACATCATCCTATCACCAAAGTCGGAATAGTTAAGGTAAGGATACTACTATTTCTTCTCAAGCCCTCAAACTGTATATATTGATGTCTTACCATGCTATCTTTGCTCGTCTGTTTCTCATCTAATGGTTGGTTTCATATATATTATTATCATAGCCATCTGAGGATGTCATCTCCCCAATATTACTTAAAAGAAGTCTAGAAATGGATCCTCTCCATCCTCGTACTCGGGAGGTAGAGCATCATCAGTATCCGAATCATACTCATCGAAATTACTCAAGTCATCGTTTCCTGACAACACTGGGAAAATTGGTGCTTCCAACTTTCGGGCAAGAAGACTATCAAAGTCAAAATCGGTAAACCATTTATGAGTCTTGATATCCGAGGCTCCATTTTTCAAGCAGCCATATCTTTTGGTTAGATCTGCGGTCAGTATTCTTTTTGTCAAAGACTTGGCATACTTGTCATAACTTCTTGTGTACCTTACCTTGCCGGTAAGGATTTGCTGATAGATCTCCATGGGATCTTCGGAAAGGAAGGGCGGATCTCCCACAAGCATCTCATAGATCAATATTCCTAACGTCCACCAATCCACACCCTTCCCATGACCTTTGTTCAACAAAACTTCAGGAGCAATGTATTCTGAAGATGCGCGTTGTCACGGTTTATGTATGAAAAAGATAGTAACTTATGTTAGTACGGGTTTGCAAAGATGACAAGCAAAGGCCAAATGAAGTATCCAGGAAACTTCATATCGAACACACGAAATCATATGATACAACAATAAAACGCGGACTTTCCAGGTGTTCCGCAAAGTGTGTAAGTCTTGAAACCCACCGTATCAATCTTCTTTGCAAAGCCGAAGTCAGTAATTTTGAGATAACCTGAAGAATCAAGTAGTATGTTCTCAGGCTTGAGATCGCGATATATGATGTCCTTGGCATGTAAATGTTCAAATACTAAGGGGAAAAGAAGTTGATTCAGCAGAGAGGGAGGTAGGCCGGGGGTTAGCATTCCACTATATCATATGCACAAGTCAACTGCACAATAACTTCTGCTTACCCAAAACAACATGTGCCGCAAAGAACTTGGCAGTATTTGAGTTGAACTTGACTGCATTCCTGAGATGCGAGAAGAATTCTCCGCCTATCCCAAGCTCGATTACCAAACAGACGTAGCATGGATCTTGAAAAGACGCTGCCATGTTGACAATGAACGGATGTTGATCTTGTGATAAGAGGGTAAGAATCTCATTCTCCGCCTTGATATGCTCAACTTGTTTATGCCGAATGATATCAGTCTTTCGTAACATCTTGAGTGCATAGTGTTCCTTGCTTTCAGTGTGGGTGGCAAACTTTACCCTACCAAATGATCCTTATTAGTTATTGAATGAAAGTGATAAAGGATGAAAGATGAGCACAAGATGTGCACCTAAATACAAAAGAAATACTGCACGTCAACTTACCCGTCCCCAATGTTTTGCCGACTTCAAAGTCGGCAATTGAAGTACATTCTAATGGTTGCATTGTGTATTATTCTTATAGCTTGCAAGTAATTAATTCTAGGAAGATTGTCAAAGTTTCAGTGCTGAAAATGAGAGTAAAAAAAATCCGCCATGAACTTGCTGAAACTCTCGACTCTCACATAAAGCAAACTAATCAGAAGACACTCTCGATCTCATGTCACTGCCTGTAAATAGTAATAATGGAAATGCCCAACAGTCTAGAAAGATGGAAAGGAGAAAGGCAATAAGAATACTTCCCAACTCAAACGAGGCGTTGCAGATTAGAAGATTATGTGCTAATCTGTTGACAGCAAATAATAGTGGAGGAGGAAGAAACCCTAGCCCCGATGATCCATACAGTAGTGATTCTTCAGTTGAAGTGAGAATAACTATGAGGCTTCCAGTTAAGAAACAATTTGGCGCAAAATCAGCATAAATTTAAAGCTGAGAAGACAGCAGTGTGGGCAGCTGGATTGCAGCCGGATTCTCATAACTGACATAAGATGATTGTTTTTAGTCAATAGACGAGTACTAAGATGAGAAAATGGATTACATTTTTACTTTTACAACAATTGGTCTGTTATTAGTCAACTTCTTAATATCTTTGACCTCCCATCATGTTATTACTTTGCATCGTATTCCCTTGCTGACCTCCCATCATGTTGTTGTTACCCATCATATTTCCTTGTTGACCTCCCATCATATTGTTACCCTGCATCATGCCGTTACCCATCATTCCCATATTATTGCCTTGCATCATCTGTTGCTGCTGTTGTCCTCCTCCCATCATATTCATATTGTTCATACCCATATTGCCACCCATCATGTTATTGTTCATCATTCCCTGTCCTCCCATCTGTCCTCCCATTTGACCATTCATCATTCCCATATTATTACCCATCTGTTGTTGTTGCATCATTTGTTGCTGCTTCATCATTTGTTGTTGTTTCATCATCTGCTGTTGTTGCTGTTCTTGATTCATGACATTGCCAAACACCTCACCGATATCACCTTGTTGTCCTGTTCCCAATACTGGTTGAGGTTGGCCTCCTCCCATGGCACCACCACCACTGTTTCCTCCCATGCTCAACATTCCATTTGTCCCGCCGAGGGGTTGAGAAAAGTCTATTGGCTTGCTATCTTCTTTCTTAACCTCCTTCTTGGGATTCTTTGACAATCCGTCTAGTGAAATAAGTTTACTCATTGGGTCTGAAGACTTTTCAGAAGATTTGACCGAAGCAGGTTCATTGGCGGCGTCTTCAAAGTCACCAAAATCATCATTATTTGACGCTGCAACCGGAGAACTCATTTGTTGTTGTTGATTTTGCATTGTCATATTGCCAAAGGCATTATTCATTGTGTTGACAGACTGTTGCTGCATTTGTGGTGCTGTTCCGAAAGCATCAAATGACTGCTGGGGAGCTGCAGGTGCTGATCCAAAGGCATCAAATTGAACAGCCGAAGTTGGTGCAATCTGTTGAAAGTCTCCGAAGTCATCATTTGTGGTAGCAGCAGAAGTAGAAGAAGGTGGTGCAAGTGCCGCAGGTGTTGCCGAGGACGATGGAGCTGTTTGGAAGGCATCGAATTCGGTATTTGTTGAAGCAGACGGTGCACTTGTCGGTGTATTATCAAAGCTGAACAAATCTACTTCTGGCTCGGCAGGTGTTTGTTCTACAGGCTTTTTCTTCTTCACCTTCTTAACTTTGGTAGACGAACTAGACTTTGATGATTTCTTTGTGCTACTCCGTGATGGAGCTGCCACTGTATCTCCCTCACCATATCTACCTCTTGCTCTAGAGGATCCAATACCACTATCACCATAATTCTGGGAACTTCCTCCACCCTTACTACCGCTGCCACCGCCAGCCCAATTGGAATCACTATTTCCATATCCTTCATACTTGACACCGCCATTGGCACCGGTACCTCCTCCACTGGATGCCACCGAGCCTCGTCCAGCAAACTTTTCACGCAACTGTCGTGCCTTCATACGTTCTTCACGGATACGTTCATCATCACCTAATATATCAACAATTTGTTTACTCTTCTCACGAACGCCCACGCCACGATCGACCGTACCTTCATAGTAGTTAAATCTATCCATATTACGCAATAAGTGTGAATGATTACGTGCATCATCTACACAACGTTCTGAACCATTCTTAATAAGATGTTCAAGTAATGTTAATCCCTTAAAGATTACACGCCATGCTGAAGGCCGTGGAGTTTCAATTGCTTCCCACATAAGTTTGGTGACGATTAGGACTATTGGTTACATATGATGCATGTGAGATTTACATGACATGATAAGTTATACATAGAGCAAAACAACACAAGTAAATAAATACATATTCTACCCCCTAATAATAAACAAACAAAACTTACATCGATCATAATCAAATGTATCCTGTGCAATTTCATTCATTAATGTAGTTGAGGCACCCCAATTTTTATGCGAGAGTACTTCGTATACACGTGCTTCTACATCATTTTTTGGTTTCACTTGATTGAACCTATATGTATATTGTATATGTATTGTAGTGTGTTAATGTGAGTTGGTAAGGTAGATTCAAGGGGAAGAGTTGGAGGTCAACAAGGAAATATGATGGGTAACAACAACATGATGGGAGGTCAGCAAGGGAATACGATGCAAAGTAATAACATGATGGGAGGTCAAAGATATTAAGAAGTTGACTAATAACAGACCAAT
>Ga0214480_100607_pt1 | contig 17762 bp, 11 predicted proteins | sample M1_20Mar14CPVII9_3_FD_165042 | JGI IMG/M metagenome (GOLD analysis project Ga0214480, IMG submission 165042) | Marine eukaryotic communities from Monterey Bay, California, United States - M1_20Mar14CPVII9sort6BwellE17 | ecosystem: Environmental > Aquatic > Marine > Unclassified | place: USA... | reverse complement strand
TCGATTTTTTGCCCACTTTCAGGCAACGTTTGGCCATCAAGTGGCACCTCAGAGATGTAGGCTTGCTAGAATACTGCTTGTTTGGCATTGTATAGGTGTATATCAAAGTGATGAACACTCCCAGCATATTTCTAAGGCCCTCCACCATACTTTTACAGCCACATGGGGACAGATTTCTGTCCTCAGATTTCGATTTTTTGCCCACTTTCAGGCAACGTTTGGCCATCAAGTGGCACCTCAGAGATGTAGGCTTGCTAGAATACTGCTTGTTTGGCATTGTATAGGTGTATATCAAAGTGATGAACACATTCAGCATATTTCTAAGGCCCTCCACCATACTTTTACAGCCACATGGGGGCAGATTTCTTGCCTCAGATCTCGATTTTTTGCCCACTTTCAGGCAACGTTTGGCCATCAAGTGGCACCTCAGAGATGTAGGCTTGCTAGAATACTGCTTGTTTGGCATTGTATAGGTGTATATCAAAGTGATGAACACTCCCAGCATGATTGTAGGTCCCTCCACCATACTTTTACAGCCACATATGGGGACAGATTTCTGTCTCAGATTCCGATTTCTGACTACTCTCAGGCAACGTTTGGCCATCAAGTGGCACCTCAGAGATGTAGGCTTGCTAGAATACTGCTTGTTTGGCATTGTATAGGTGTATATCAAAGTGATGAACACATTCAGCATATTTCTAAGGCCCTCCACCATACTTTTACAGCCCCATATTGGTAGATTTCTTGCCTCAGATCTCGATTTTTTGCCCACTTTCAAGCAATGTTTGGCCATCAAGTGGCACCTCAGAGATGTAGGCTTGCTAGAATACTGCTTGTTTGGCATTGTATAGGTGTATATCAAAGTAGTGATGAACACTCCCAGCATGATTGTAGGTCCCTCCACCATACTTTTACAGCCCCATATTGGTAGATTTCTTGCCTCAGATCTCGATTTTTTGCCCACTTTCAGGCAACGTTTGGCCATCAAGTGGCACCTCAGAGATGTAGGCTTGCTAGAATACTGCTTGTTTGGCATTGTATAGGTGTATATCAAAGTGATGAACACTCCCAGCATGATTGTAGGTCCCTCCACCATACTTTTACAGCCCCATGTTGACAGATATCCTCCATCAGGGCAAGTTTGAACTCAAGCTACAATGTATGTCAATAATGCTTGCTTAGCCTAGTTTTCTCTAGGTGTTGTTCAATAACAACTGCTTTTATAATAAGTTTGCTTAAGACATTATGTACACTTTATCATATTTCTTGCGTCTATATAGTGGTCTACACTCTGTCATCATTATCATTTTGTAGAAAGTCTGCAACCTCCTGTTTCCAATTCTCTTTTGTTTCTGTGGCTCTTCTTGGTCTAAATGGTGCAGTATAATCTTCTAATTCTAAGTCTAAGTCACCACGACCGCCAATACAGGAATCTGAAACTCGTCTGCTTTCATCAGCAGCTGTAGTAATGTTTCTTAGTGACTCAAGGTCTTCTGGAGGCACGCCTGGATCTGAAGTTCTTCTTCGATTGTTATTGAAACTCCCCTTCTTGTTATTGAAACTTCCCTTGTTAAAGCTCCCTTTGTGATTGAAGCTTCCCTTGTTAAAACTACTACCCAGACTTCCAAAGCTCTTGGTAAAACTTCTTGACAGTTTCTCTGGGAAAGATGAGCCACGCCTGGGAGGCCTTCTTCTTCTCAAAAGAGCCTCCTTGACCTCATTTGTATCCTCAACTTTTCCTCCCAAACGAGTGGTCTCGCTCAATACGACTACATTAGTACTTCGAGTCCAATGGGTATCAGGTGACGACATGCAGATATCTTCTGAATCTATATTCTCACGCAATACAGTAGAAGCCATGTTGGCAAATGGTACGTCTTCCTTCTCGAAAGGTATAGTCTTGCCGCTGGCAACTTTATTCAACAGTTGAAGAATAGCGATGACCTTTCCATGTTTATTTCGGATAGGTACAATCATTTGTGATTGATGTTTACCCTCTTCATCATCAAGAGATGACCGTCCTCCGTCATAATATGAGATACCCGACAAGAAGGCACTTCTAATTCTCGGGTGCTCACCAGCAAGACTCTCCCACGAGTTCTTCTTAACATTCAACCTATCACTAATATCCATGGATATTCTGAGATCCTTCACATCGGCTGACACGAGCACAAACACATTGTAACTGTCACACTTTACTAGACTAGTAAGTTGAGATAGGAAGTTTTGTATGGGTGAAGCTTTGATGCTATCAATGTCCGCAAGTACTAAGGGCTCATTCTCTGTTGTACCGTTCAACTTGCTCCAGATATAAGCTTCTGGCACGCATCCAACACGATAGAAGAAGAGTTCATTAGCATCAACGTTCCTAACATCAACAACAGACGATGCAATTGTCATCGGCGAGGGGCCATCAGCAAGGATGTAGTCGATTTTGCTTGCTATGATATCATCCACCTTGTTGTGATGTGTACAATCACATGCACCAGAAGGATTGGCCGAAGTGATTGCTAAGGGCCCTGTCTCTTTCAAGAGAGCAACAGTAAGAGTCGAATTGGGTACTCTCAAGGCAATAGAGTCCTTCGTTCCAATCAAATCAGCAGCGTGTCCAACGCCCATCCTCTGTAGCCATTCTCCTCTACTCACAACGAGACTGACACTACCGGGCCACATTCTTTCCATGAAGGCAAACAGTTTCGGACTCCATCCCTTGCCTTCTGGTGCTACATTCTTGATGTCGTCAATTGATCCCAACCATAATGAGAGTGGCTTTTCACTTGGACGAGATTTGATATCTAAAGTAGTAGAGAAGAGAAGATATAAGTCAGTTTAGAAACATACACACGCACAGACGACTAGACAAAGAGAGTACTTACCGTATATCCTTTGTATTGCGTCGGGACTATCAGCTTTACATGCAAGACAGTATACCGTGTCAGTTGGAATACAACACACCCCACCATCTCGTAAGATTGTGATACACTCATCAAACTTTTCACGGTCTGAGGCAAATCCAATTTCACACAACTCCTCAGTATCGGCAGCGGTATGCTGTAATAACCAACGACACAAATTGGACTTGGTACTACCAAAGAGGAGACCCAATGTTAATAGGGATGCACAGGATGTCAAGATATAGAATGTGCCGGACACATCCGAAAGTGCAGTCACACCAACTCCTTCCCAAGTGATATAGAAGCAGAGTCCTATCAGATGAAATACTGTAATCACACTCAGGAATATGAAGACATTGAAACTGACCAAAAGCCAAGCAAGTTGGAGAATTGCAATAACAATGAGTGTTTGATAAGTCGTCTCTCCAGAGTAATATCCAACCAATAAGATGATGCCCTCGAGTACATAACTGAAGGAAAGAAACCCAAAACACGTTTGGCCTCTGAATGTTGAAATCAGTAGTGATAATGTCTGTGTCATCAAAATCAGTAACGCCGACTTTAATATAGCTTGGCTTGAATTGGCAAATAGACTAACACTCATCACAGCTGAGTATAATACTATGCCGGTGGTCATGATGAATAAAGGAGTCTGGAAATCGGAAGTGCCAAGCACCTTGTGATCTCCAGGGAACTTGTGCTCGTATGCGTCATCTTCTTCATTACTGACGTCGTCTTCAGTATTAGCATAATCTAACACAATGCTTGATAATCGCCTGGCTAGACTACTTCTCCGACTAGTGCCAATATTGTCACCCCCACTACTCTTCCGTCTCGAGAATCCGCTGCTTCTTCTTCTCTCAGCAGGATCATCATCACTAGAACCGCCACTGCTTCTCCGTCTAATGGAGAAGCCTCTACTTCGTCGTCGGGGTGACTCTGTTGTGTCAGTATCAGAATCTCTACTAAGAGCACGAATTATGTGGAATGATTTGTCTGGAAGCTTGTCATTTAGGTTTGTCTTCATTGTTCTGAGCGAGAAGTCTTGTCCCGTTGGAAATAACAGCTTCTGGGCAATACTATTGGCAAGGCCGGCTATACCATTGTACACCGCCGAAGCCGATGCCAAACTAAATAAGATTGTCGATGCCATTGCCGAACTGGTCTCATCTGAAGAGAAAGACTCGATGCTCATTGCCAATAAGGATACAATTTGAAGCATAAATGTAATGTTGTGCATAAAAGCCACTTTCTCTGCAATACCAAATGCCATGAGAAAGAGCCGTACTACTGCAAATGTAATGTATATCCCTCCATTGGCATTCCCATCTTGTGCATTAATACTGACAGCCGATACTGCAAAGAGACAAGCATCACATATAGTGCTAACTGACCATAACTGTTCATGTCTAAGACTATGAAACAATGTAACCAATCCTAATAGTACTGACCATGTTGAGAACCATAAAGTAAGTGCCCAATTATTGCCGTCTATTCCATTCCACAAGTCTTGAGAGAGGGTGGCCATACCCACAAATCCCATTGATGAACAGATACTGCTAAGTGGTAGAGGATTTGTCCATGTCCCATCTGAGTATTTCGATTTTAGTGCTGGTCGTTTCCATAATACTGTTTCAATTAATGCGTCGTCAAATCCAGGAAGAACCTGTCGTTCATGTATGCCATGCAATACAGCCGCTACTACTCCATAACTAGTAGCCACGACAACTAATAGTTCTGATACTGCCGCAATGATTTGTACTACATCTACTGCTTCATCAGATACAATACGAAGTACTAATTCCATTGCCGACGCAAGGGTGATAGATGCAACTAATACTGTATAGAAACCATTTATCAATGGCGCTACAATCATTAACAATACTCCGACAACCAACAAAGCAATGTGCAATAGATTGATATCCGAATCTAATAGTATCTCTAATCCTAATACTGCCCAGAATGCAGAGTAAAAGCCTAATACCGTTGATCCGAAGTGATCGTATGCACGGAATGCTCGTAGTGAACCTATGTATGAGTATTTTGGGATAAATGGAGATATGAGCATATGTCTATTTGTTGGAGAGACAAATGTATTGCAATAATAACACATGACATGTCTACCAACCACAGGGTGCTAGCGTAAAACTGATGCTTATAACAACACAAACGCACACAAAACTTACATAACAATTGCATAACACCACCAATAATTATAAACAATACTGCCGTCGATATATCACGTTCACCAACGCCAAGATTTGTAAGCGCGGCTATGAAGGCACACACTCCATTAACACCAAATCCAATAGATTCGGAATAGAAGTAGAGTATTCCTGGATGTTCTGATCCTCCCATGGTTATGATATATCTACGTCGGAGAATATTATTAAGTTGATGTTTTTGTTCAGATTATTCTTTTAGAGCAATTATTGTATTGAGGCGGAGTTGTAGGAACGAATTATATAGTTGTTCAGCTGAATGAGTATGTCATCAAGTCAATGTTATGATTGCAACTAACCATTGTTTCCTATTAACCACCACATCACCTTCCTTCATATCACTCATCATATCATGTGCCTCACTTTTTATCTCAAATCTTAAAAATGTCATTCGGTACTCGATTTGAGCAAGCCCACAATAAGAATGATCATCATTGGATGTGGAGATCTTTTGTGTATTCTATATAATGTAGTGAATCTTACTGAGTTCTGGATGGATATAAGTAGAAGGTCACATGATCCCGGGAAGAGGTGACACTGATACTCATACGTCTATAATATGCTCTCGCATGTTTATGATCATCTATTTACTCATCTTTTACACTGTAAACCTTACTTGCAATTGCAACTCACTGATACAACACACCTTATTGCTCAGCACTCAAACTATTATTATTCTTCTTCTTCAACAAGATATCTTTCCACTCTTCATCCAATACACTCCCTATTGCATTCACGCCCATTCGGAATCCATTCTTCGTTCCAGCTCTATGATACTTTCTACAAGTTGCAAATACATCTGGTTTTTGAAACTTAGAGCAATGAATGTATGCTAAACCACCAATCTCTTGGAACAGTTCTTCCTCTGTTGAGACCTTGCCGCGACAGCCCAATGTCGTTGCTGTTGCATGAGCTTGTTGGCATCCCTGGAAATGCGCGTTGTGACGATTTACGAGGATGAAGACGAAGAGAGATGATAGTAACAATAGTTAGTACATGTGGTTTACAAAGGCAATCAATAAAGGCAAACTAAGTTCAAATGAAGATTCAAACAACGAGATTTGGCACTCAAAACACCAACACTTTCCTGTAGACAGGCCTGATGCATTGTTCGTTGAATAGAGTTTCGTTCAGGCTGACAGATAATTGTGCATTCATTTTTGGAGTTGACTTGAGACTCGCATTGTTTCCAATGCGTATCAGTTGTTTGTTCGATAGTTCTACGTTGTGTTATGTCATTGTTGTATTGTGAAGACGTAGAGTTCCGTCGATGTAGAAGAGTGCCTACGGCCAAGGCAATTACAACTAAAGTTGCAATTAGAAGTGGAGACCTGTTTGTCTTGTTTTGTCTTTCTTTCCAATACGAGTTTGAAGTGTTTGAGTACATCTTGCGTCTTTGATAGTGTTATTAGTGTTGAGTAAGTTCCGTCTTGAATGGAGGTACGGTACCCGGTATGTATGTTTATGTACGTAGCCATTTTTTTTGTCAACGTCATTGTTCAGCTTCTCTCTAATTGTATATCGGTAAAACAGCATAGCATAGTGGTAGTCATCCCGTTTGATATCAACTTGATTTGTGAGAAGTGCATAATGAGCAAAACAAATGTCTCCACCATAGTCCATGTAGGTGTTCCTCTTACTCAAGACGATGCGCTAGTGCTCACTAACAATAATAAGCTAAATGAGATCGCACCTGAGTCAAACAGCGTGTGTCTTGGCTTCTTTGCATTTGTCGTAGGGACAATCCTAGCTTCAATGTGGACCGTGGCAAACCAAGGTTGGACAATCGTATCTATTCTTCTATTTGGAGAGTTTAGTAGTTTGACTCAGGATATTAGTTTGACGTCTGGTTCTGCACAATTGCGCTTTATACTACTTCAGTTAAGTGGGTCAAGTGTATTGAAATGTCTTCTATTTTGCACGTTTGGATCACTTTGTTCAGCAGTTTCTTTTTGGACATTATTCAAGCAACTCTTCCCGAATGTGCTAGAAAGAGTCGAAGACGATCGAGCTTTGTGGCGTAAGAAAGACATATCCACTACTTTGCAAGATCTTGGGCAGTTGGGATTTGCTGTTGGCAGCCTAATTAGCCAACTATTCTTGTCGGAAATCGTTTACAAGTTACTTCTAACGATGGGTATTGATTGCAGCAACTCAAATGTCTTTATGAATAGTGTAACCTTGGTGAATGCGTGTTTATGGATGTTTTGTACGAAGATGAGAGATTACAATCGAGCAGTAAAACGTATATGTGTCGTTGAAAGGGAAGATAATGTGAAGCTTTTGGGGTATGATCAAATGGTATGACCAGGTTCAGAGTGATTGGCCGTGAGTATTCATACGAATGGCTTGTTGTACACATGATTGGGGGTTCGGTACTGTCATCTCCACTTCTTCTTGTTGTAGTAGAAGTAGATTGCTAATCCCATCATTCATTCATTCTTTGATTACATCTTCCCCTCTCCATTTTTTGTATCATTACCTTGCTTCTTCTTCTTCTTCTTCTTCTCCTCTTCCCTTTGCTTTCTCCTCTTTGAAAACTCTCTCGAAAAGGGTCGATGGAATGCCTCATGTAATCTCCGAACCTTCTTCACTCCTATACCAGGACATACCGACAACTCTTCAATACTTGCCTGTGTCATGTTCTTCCAACTTCCAAACTGAGTTAATAACTGACTAGCATCCGTCTGATTAACAGACGCCGCAGCCTTCAAAGCATACGCAGTCTGTGCTAAAAATTGATCACCAGCAATCTCCTTCTTACCAATTATACTACTTGGATCTTTATTATTAAACACTTTAACAGTTTCTAAATATCTTGCCGCTTCTTCTTCACTCCAAGCCAATATCAACGTCAAGTTGTTTTGACAACATAAATCATTTAAAAATAATATAGCATTATCAACATCTTGTATATCAACATAACATAATAACATTCTATAAGTAAAATCGGACTTTAATTCAGCTATACGTCGATGGATATATTGTGGATGTAAATTGTGATATTTTATTGATAGATATAATGCACATCGTGTTGGTGCTAAGATGTAATCTGGTACCATTGTGGAATATTGGAAGGGTACGTTTCGTATATGTGTTATGATTGGATTACCACGCTGTCGTGTTGATATATGTAGTACATTGTCTTGTAGTAATGTATGATGATCTCGTGCTGTAATACCATTATCTATGTATGCATTATTGTTTGATGATGAAGCATTGCTCTCTTTATTTGTGGTAGCAGAAGCTGGAGATTTCTTCACTTCCAATGACTTATCGAACTCAAGCTGTTGTGCACGTTCTTCTTCATTAAAGTAATCTGCTTCATACTCTTTATTTGGTGATCCAAATGCCTGACTGAATGTGGTGAACTCATCCACTGGTTTAATCTTTGCCGCCTTTGGAGGTGATGGAGTAGTTTGCTTTCTTGGTTGTTGTTTTGGCTTTTTGTTGAGATATGGATTGTTCGATATGCCATTGCTACTACTACTACCTGATACTTTATTATTATTATTTGATAAACTATTATTGGTATTGGTATTATTACCCCCTGCTGATGCACTTGTTGTAGAAGAAGATGAAGTAGAAGGAACCACAGATTTCTTCTTTGCGTAAGGATTTATAACTTTTGGTTGAGGCTTTGACATGTTTGTGATGCTTCTATTGAATAAGTAGCCACTCAACCCAACTACTATTAGATATGATATACTATACACTGTCTAGATATGGTATGTTTAACAAGCATTAACCTTTTTGCGGCTTATTGATCCAATTTTTAGAGATAGAGGCGAGGAAAGGATACCAAAGGATACTCCCTAACTTTATGAAACAATCAGATTGAGCGTTGAATATATCGATATATTAGATAACAATGCCATCACTATACACACAGCGGGGGAATAATAGACTATTCAGAATAGTTGTAGTATTGGGTTTATTGCAATTCATAAGTTGATTAGTTAAAGAAGTGTCCCAACTAAACTCAAACTTAAATTTGCAAACATACCAAAAGTATCTTTGAAGTATCTTCATACTATTATATCATGACAGAAGAACGATCACCAATATCTTTACCAACATATACCCTAGGTGATGAGGGTAAATCAAATCATTTCGATGCATCTACCTCACGTGAAACTGCCGCCACTGAAGCCAAGTCATTATCAGTAGGAGATGCTGCCTTCATCTTACGAACCGACGGGAAATGGACATATGCAATCGTAACAGAGAAGATTGAAATGAAGGAACCTGAAGATTGTATTGGTTGTCCGTATAAGGATGGTCCAACGTTAGGTAAGTTTGTGCATACCTTATGATTTCATCATATGATGTGTAAGAAGTCAAAGATATGTTCATCGTATATAATCAAGCAATGAAATATGACAATGACATTGTATGATAACAACATCCTTTTTAGAATTCAATCTTGATGTAGCAGGGAACAGGAAAGTCTTTCCAGAATCAGTTTGGGGAAAGTATATTCGTGTTATAAAGGTAGATGAGTATGAAATGGCAGTGTTAAATGTTGAGGCGAGGGAAAAAGCTGTAACAAAAGAAGAAGAAAGTAAACAAGAGGAGAAGAAGATTGGATGTAATATTGAAGATATTGGATCTATATTTACTGACCTATACAATAGCCTTGCCGAGAAAGCCAGCATGCAATTCAAACACGAAGAAGAGAAGAAGGAAGAGAATGATCAACAAGATCGTGATGCTCAGGAAGAGGCAAGGAAACTATTGCAATCACGAGATAATACACTATACAAAGCTGAGACAATGCAAGAAGATCCTGCTGCATTGGCCTTGGGTGCTACATCCTTTGCAGATGCAATAGTCAACTCGGATGTAGTAGTTGTTGAATATGATCCGTCAGCAGCTGCTCTAGCGGAGAAGTTGGGTAATAAACGAGTATATGGAGACTCGATGCAAGGTATAAACATTGTCGAGATGGAAGAACCGGATTTGAAAGGCAGAGTACAGTAGATAGAGTCAGGAGGTAAGATGGCAAGCAATGTGATCATAATCTGATAGCGAATAGCTAGATAGCAGTTCATGAAATGCATAAAAGTAGAGATTTGAATTAGTAAACAAGTGCTACTATACGGGGTTACAAACCTATAGTTAACATGTGGCACAGACAGCTTGATAGAACTTGAAAGATGAAACTGAAAGAGAGAATCTAAAAGAACAGATTATGAATATAGAGAAAGAAGTAGGTATTGTTGGATTAACTGTACAGTCTTAATATTATCATTCGAATCTATCCTAGGGATCTTCTCCGTCGTTCATAAAAACACATTGCCTCCTTCCTGTACATTCAATCTAAGCAATAACTTCTTTACATACTCTACTGCACGCCAAACTTATGCTGTAACACCCTGCTGTTTGGCATAAGCGGTCTTCTTGCTACCCTTGAGCTTTTGTAACTTCCTCTCAAAGTTCAACTTAACTTCAAACCCTTCTAACAGTGCCTGTGTTTCACTATCATGTTTCTTCTTGAGTAGTTCAATCTCCTTCTTGTATGTACTCTCCAATAATTCCATCTTGGAGGCGTAGGATGTTTCAACATCATTGGTAACTGCGGCAATAACACTTTCCATATATACAGGATCACTCTTGAGGGATACCTTCTGTGATTCAAGTGCCTGTTGTAACTCCAACTCCCACTTTTCACGTTCTTGTTCAACCTTGGCCTGGGCAATTAGTGGAATATACTTCTTCATGTATGCACGTTCCATATTACCATTGATATAATCCAATGGGGTCATCTCCTTCTTATCCTTGGCAAGGAAACCCTTGGGGAATGATTCAATAATACTTGTAATCATTTCTTCACTGGCATTATGTTCCATTGCCAAATGGATGGGTAGACGTCCTTTCACGTCACGTCCTCTTGTTGCCTTGGGGTATGCATTTAATATCTTCTTAACCATATCATCGGGTGCGCCGAAGACTAATGCGGCATGTAGAGGCAAGGCACGGAAACGTAGTTGTGAACTATTCTTCTTCTGTCCCCGAGCAACTACCCAAGTCTTACAATCTTTAGTAAATTGCTTGTTAACTTGATGGAACATTTCATCGGCATAACCAAATTGACGTGCCTCCAATGCTTGGAATAAGTCAGTGGGGTTCTTATCATAATCAACCTCACTTGCGTCTGGGTCGAACCATTCCTTCTTCTTCTCACTGCCGGTGGCGGGTGTAGCTGGTGCCTTGTGATACCCGAGAGCACCAGGTGCCATCATAACTTTCTTATCACCAGGACTGGGTGGTGTCTTGTCCTTCTTGAATAACTTATTCATACCCTTCTTCATACTAAGTGTAGGTGTTAGTTTGAGTGGACTGCGGATTGAAGAGGATGTAGACTTGACAGGTGTAGAGGCCGCTGGATTGTTCTCCTTGGTATCATCCACTTCAACAGATGGTTCCTCTACTACATCCTCCACTACTGGTTTATCCTCTGGTACTGGTTTCATCTCCTCTACTATAACGGCAGGGATCTCGGCAGGGATCTCCTTAATGGGTGCTTCCTCTTTCTTGGCAGATTCCTCCTTGGCGGCGGCAGGGTTCTCCTCCTCAACAACCGCAGGCTTTTCACTGGCAGTACTGCTAAACAAGCCACCAAACCATGAACCACTCTTGGTTGACTTACTTGATACTTGTGATGACTTTGATTGTTTACTGGTCACGGACTTATCGGTTGGTAATACAGCATCAAGTTCAGCGGATGCCACCTTTGGCTCCTCCTTCTTCTCCTCGGCGGCGGCTGCGGCGACAGGTTTCTCCTCTACAACCTTGGACTCAACGGCAAGTTTGGCAGCCTCCTCCTCCAACTTTTTCAACTCAACATCATCAATTTGTATAACACGGATATACTTTCCCCACTGTCCCTCCGGAAAGCTCTTACGATTCTTATCTTTGTCAACCTCAAATCGTAATGTAATTGAATCACTTGTGATTTTCTCAGTTACGATGGCATATGTCCATTTTAAATCTGATCGTTTAATAAAGGCGGCGTCACCTACTGATAATGATTTGGCCTCAGTGGCAGCGGTTTCACGAGATGTTGTGGCGTTGAAGTGATTGGGTGAACCTTCGGTGCCTAGGGTGTAGGTTGGTAGTGTTTTTGGTGCCATGGTTTAGTTCGTTGTATGGAGTATTATATTGCAATGTAGTTTACCAAGACAGCTACCCTAGCTGATGGAGGCTCCTTCACTGATAAATGAGCAGAGTATAGGGTGGTGGCAAAATTGCAATATAAGTTGCATGAGGGTACGAAAGCACCAAAGAAACAGGAAATTACTATCGCCATCAAGTCTTGGATTTTGATCTCAGAAATTTGGTGAGTTGACAACATAGGAATTACTACTGTGGCTGAGACAAAGATCTAATAGACCTCCAATAGTAAGCCGACCCAATGCCCTCTCTATTTCGTAAACGAAGAGCTGCCAAGGCACTGTCTAATGGCCGTAGCAGTAGTACGGCAGTATCTAATGATAGTGCCACGCATATAAAAAATAATAAAACCAACAAACGTAAAAAACTAACTACCAAACCTACACAAGCTTTAGATAGTAAAGCAAACCGTGAGATTGGTAATGATGCAACCGATAATCGTCGACAACTTGATACATATGCCCATGGTGATGATTCAGAACCACTTTATATCTCCTCTACTTTATTGGAATTATCAGAGGGTGAGAGGTCAAGACTATTACGTTATATAGATGATGCTGGGATTAATAGCAAATGCCAACATCTTCTAGACCAACAAGATAGTTATCAAGGAGGACATGGACAGGAAATAAATACAGAAGTTGATGGTATTGCACATTCTGGACTGGTTACATATTATGAAGGTTTGGGTGATAGTGGGTTGGCTACACTACAAAAAGATATTGCAACATGTCGTTTACAAATATCTAATACTGATTCTGATACTGATGAGGATGAAAGTTTAGCTGCTGATAATGAGGATGGTATTAATTATACTACACAAAATGTTGAGGATGATATTAGATTTGATAGTGGTGGTGATGAAGGTGGATTAGGTGAATTACGTACCGACATACCCGTGGATGGTGCACCTAAAATTGATCGTGCACCGAACGGAGTGGAGGATGGTAATCAAAGTTCAGTTGCTGCTGTTGGGGAAGAGGATGTTGAACGAGATGATGAGGGTTTTAGTATTGATATTGGTAGTAATGAATCTATCAATGGAGGTACTACACCCATCGATGCATCACATACCAATACATCACCCACGACCGATGAGGATAATGCACCACCCACGACTTCCACTTTAAAGTTAGATAGTAGTTGCATTGGGCACGGAGTGGAGGAGACTAGGAAGGATTATGGCCCTTCTCCTACCAATGCAACTGCCAACCTATCAAGATGCTCTTCCATCCTTTGATTGTGTTGGGGAAAAGAAAGGTGAGACAATATGTTGTATTTTATAACATATATCCTGTTTTATTCGATATCTCACAATCCCCATACTATTATTATGTTAATCAGTCAATTCAACAAAAGATACAAGACCACAACCGAAGACAAGCAGTAATCTAGTATCAACTTCTGCACCCGTGGCACAATATCCACCACAGCAACAGTGTTTGGGATATCCACCGCCGAATCAATATGGATATAGTTATCTACCGCCGAATCAATATGGATATAGTTATCCACCGCCGAATCAATATGGATATAGTTATCCACCACTGAATCAATATGGATATCAACAACCACGCTATCCACCAAATCAATATAATTATCCACTGCTACCAAATCATTACAGTTATCCACATCCTCCACAACATTCTGTATCAAATTATCAATGGCAAGGTGTTCCACAACCACCACCACATCAAGGTAGCTCATTCACAGGAGTGCAATATCCGATCCAACATCATCATGCATCTCATCAAACAGCTTCATCACGCACATACCCAACAGTAAACAGAGTATCAACGATATGTGTTGATCATCCGCCACATATTAGGGCAAAGATCCAGAAGCAGTTGCTTGAAGCAGAGAGGAAGGAGGCAGAGAAACAGGCTTTTCAGCATCCACAGAAGGCCGCTGAACATGCACGTATTAAGGCAAAGATCCAGAAGCAGTTGCTTGAAGCAGAGAGGAAGGAGGCAGAGAGTAAGGAGGCGGCAAAGATTAGAAAGCAGTTGCTTGAAGCATATAAGAAGGAGACAAAGAGGAAGGAGGAGGAAAGGAAGAGAATGAAAGAAAAGTTACAGAAGGAGAAGGAAGAGAAGAAACCAGCAAATAAACCGAGGAAAAAACGATCTGATGCTGGAACTAAGAAATCACTTTCACAAAGTCAGTTACAAGAGGAGGAGAAGATAAAGCAAACTGTTTCGTGGTTACTTCAATGTATGCAGTTTACATCAGATGTCAATAGTATTACAAGAACGGGTATATGGGAGGACGAAGAAAAGAGAAGATTGTTACTTGGTATCTTCCTATTTGGCTTTAGCAATTGGAAATCAATCCAACAAGTAGTATCAACACGTGCAAACAACCAAGTAAGAGATAAGGCCCAGCAATGGATACCTCAGAATATGTCAAATATTGAAGCAACTGGTATATTATCTACTTATGAAGAAGTACAGGCATTTTACAATCAGACATTACCCAAAGTGGAAAGTATGATGAATCAACTTGATAGTGATAAAAGTGTTTATCAACTTGATCCAGTGACTAAAGAACAATGGCGTGAACGACGTGCACAAGGCATCAATAAAGCACGAAGCCTATTATCCAATGAGTCGGAATCAACAACTTTATCACTTAAATTGGGTAGTGCTCACAGTCAAATTACAAACTTGGATCTTAGCAAGTTCACCACCCAAACTGATATATCACATGTCAAGCAAGCATTCCAACATTACACTGCTGAGTCGCTAGACTTAGAGTCTGGATTGACCGTATCAACTCCTGCTATTACTCAAAAGATTGACGAAAACGACAAGCAGCGGTGTGTTGTAACGTGTAAAGTTGTTGGCACTTCAACCCAGCCAGTAGTAGAAGAGGTTGTAGACGAGTCTACTCAGAATGGAGAGATTAATGTATCGGCATTCAAAATCGGTACGACTAACAAGCGCTTTCATGATAGCCTTTACATACACATTAAAGAGTATTCTTCTGCTATGCTATCTTTAGTCGACAATCTTGGTGAAGTTGCCTCATTGAAGGGGGCAGAAGTCGTAGAAGGCATGAAATACAGTGAGAATACTGCTTGGGATGTGGTGTATAGTAAGATGAAGAAGGTATGTACTAGTATTATGTTGTGTTCATTCACTTTACATGTCGAACTCTTCATTTGCTGACACATCTTTCCATTACTTTAATATTCACAGGGAAGTGAGAATGAACCTAATTATCCGTCTCAAAAGCACATAAAGAAAGATGGCTCTACAAGTCATGCTGGCAGCCGTGACAAGACGTATCAAGCCGAGGGTGAGACTGGCCAAATGCTCATCCGTATAGATATACAAAGACTTTCTGTCGAGGCGGATGCTGGGCTTAGTGAGCTGAATGACAAGTTCATGGCAGCTGTTAACAGTGATCCAACAGTCCCATCATGGATCAAGCGAGCACTTTGCATCATGTTACACGAACGGGGTGGTGATCGATTTGGAGGCAAGAAGAAGATGATTGTTCTACTACTTGAGATTGCATTACAACGCAAGGAAAAGCTAGATGTGCCGGGAGAAGTGTTCCAATGGGACGATACTGTCTTCATCGGATTAATTGCCAAGTTGAAGGAAGCGTTGGAAGCTATCAAGAATATCTTCAGTCGTCTCGGAGTCGGTATCTTGATGAGACTCCTTTCAAGTTGGCCTCCTGGCACAGATGAGGAAAGACCGCATCAGGTATACAATACACTCGTTGCAGAAGGATACATCGGTCTTTCAGATGGAAGAGAAGACGCCTTCGATGGACCAGCAATGCCAAATTGGAAGACAATTGCCGAGAAGTATTCGAAAGATTACACTGTAAAGCAGTTCAAGAAGGCAATTGATAAGATCAAGAAATTTATCGAAGAAGCTTGGGATCTCCGTCTTCTCGGGTGTCTTTTCTTATTGGATAAGAATGATCTTGCTTGTGATGGTAACAGCGAGGATCTTGAAGCCATTCTTGAGTTGTTTGACTTTGAAGTGGAGGCAACATTATACGAGAGTCTAAATGATATCATTATCTACACGAATGGAAAGGCTATTATCGTTGTACACGGACCACTTTCTGTCGGAGGTACAATCATGTTCAAACACTTCTCACTCGATGATATGCTACTGCGTTGCTTAGTGATTGATACACTTCGAGGTGTTGTTTGTATGGCCAAGGGAGAGGAATTCAATGGTCCATATCTTTCTATCGAAGCCGGAATGATGCAGAAGCTTTTGGTTGATGGATTTCACCTCACGAGAGAGTATGGGGTTCCAGCTGCCTTCTTTCGTGAGTACCTATCACCTGAAGAATTGGAATGCTTTGACTTGTACGCTAATGAGAAATATGTCCATTACCCTGAGTACTCTATCTCAAATCGCAATCGGGAGAGATACAGGAGTCACATCACATACAGGCATGTAGGACACTAAATTATTAATACAATTAAGTCTTCTTAGACATGATTATGTGTGGCATGAAGTTCACTTTATTTTTGGCCATCCAACGCTTTCTCGTAGATGCTACCTTCCAGAAAGCTATCGACAAAACGGTTTAGGATTGGATTCTTGTCTTGATATCGGCATGGGCTTGTATCGGATTGTAAGCCACGTACTTTCGTCTAGCAAAAATTGCAATGAAGGTGAATCGATGCTATATCAGCACCAATAGCAAGCCCAACACTATCGGCAAGGCAGTCCTCTGTGCTTATTGCATCATCTGTATTGCATCTACAATATTTGTAGATTGTTAGTCCATCTTATTTACTCACATCTTGTGTCATTAAATAATTTCAAAGAGTCATTGCAATACGACCATTGACCATGTCATCTGATATAAAGTATAGTCCCATTACTCCAAATGGTAGCAAAGAAGAAGGCACCAAAGACCCACCTAATAAAGCCAAGTCACCAATACTAAAATGGTGTCTAATTTCTATATCACTACTAGGCATTATTGCAATCCTCTTTACACAAGGTGAAAAAATGGCATCGAAAGTTGAAATTCATGTTACCATAAACCACAATAATGATGCTGATGCTACTGATAGCAATACAAATAGTATGATGCGTGGCAGTAATAGTAATATGAATGATGCGTATAGTCTACTCAACACCGACGAAGCTGAGGATATCAACATTGACACATCGATACCAAAATGTGCTAAAAATATTTATGTTACACTCCACAAGGAAATTAACGACACAAATGAACATTCATGTAAAGGTATGTTACTACGAGATGATTTATTACTAACGACGAATGATTGTTCCAAGTATAAATTCACATTCGATTTCAAAGGAGCCGGTGAACAGCTTGCTATACCTCATCCTACATTGAATGCCAAAATGATTAATTCTAAACTTGGTTTCTTACAAGTTAATCCACCGTATCATTATCAATGGATAGATGCACCAACACGACGTACAAGAATGTTTGTTAGTTTACAATCCACTATTGT
>Ga0214480_100606_pt1 | contig 17768 bp, 13 predicted proteins | sample M1_20Mar14CPVII9_3_FD_165042 | JGI IMG/M metagenome (GOLD analysis project Ga0214480, IMG submission 165042) | Marine eukaryotic communities from Monterey Bay, California, United States - M1_20Mar14CPVII9sort6BwellE17 | ecosystem: Environmental > Aquatic > Marine > Unclassified | place: USA... | reverse complement strand
CTAAACAATCTCATACATTTCCTCGACGAGCACTGTCACGAAGAGAGCAAATGATGGAACAATTAGGTGAGGGAGAAGCACCGTCCGCAACTGTTATACGATCTTCAAAGGCACCTAAGGTACAATCATCATCAAAGAGAAAAAGTGGAAAGGCCGTCACCGCTAATGACAATACTGCAGATACACAAGAGGGAAAAAATAATGAACCAATGGAGAGTTTATCAGATCCTGATTCAACAAACAAAACACACCATAAACCAGTAATGTTATCTTCATGTATTCGTGAACGTCCTGTATTTAAATCAACAGAGGTGAATGATAATAATACAAGTACAACAAAGAGAGAATCTCGTTTCAAGCAACGCAATCGTATCAAAAATGGAAGTACTAATAGTATACCAACCATTGGCGGCTTTCCATCGTTGGATGCTGCACCTGTTGGTACATTTACTCGAAGGGGTAGAGCTTCTGCTCGTGTTCAACCATCCCCAGTAAGTGTATCAAGTGGAAAAATACAACAAGCAAATACACAAACAAATACACAAACATTAAATGCAGCAAGCAGTGGTGTTGGCACAGCATCAGATTCATTGTTGGCTAATATGTCTATTGATGATATACGTGATGGTGTAGATGAAATTAAATCAATACTATCAGCTGAATCCATTGCATTCTTACGATCAAGAGGAAAGCAAAAGAAGTTTGCAAAGTCTAAAGAATCATTAAATATCAACAGCACTCCATCTGCACAACCCTATAACGATGCAACAATAAAGTTATCAAAGCATGAAGCAATTCAATCAGAAGAAAAGAGAGCACATGATGACAAAGAAAAGATGGCAGAGCTATTGTCTTCAGTACGTTCTCCGGAGGATATGGATCGAGTTTATAAAGAGGCTCTACAAATTGGCCTTGCTTCAGAATTACCATCAAGTTCAGTAGTAGACACTGGAGGAATAGATGCCGACAACATGAATGATCGATTGAAGAATTTACATACTGCCACATCATTACTTCGTTCGACTTCGCCAAGACAACGATTACTTGGTGTTAGGAGTGTGTGTCAAATCTTGGAAGAGGATGTAAATGAGATGATAAAAAAGAGAAGAGCATGTGCATATTCGGAGACTTGTGATGAAAGGGAAACTATTCAAAAAGAAAATCCACAACTATTACCGGTTGCCATCCGATGTCTTCTTGATGAATCTATCGCTACATATCAGACGTCAGGCGGGCGTCAACTCCTTTCTATTGTCCTTCGATGTATCCATGCTCTCGTGACTCTATGTGTTCATCCATATCATGTGGTTAATGTTTGTCCAGTGGAAGATGGATGTGATGATCCATTTGTATTATATCAAACTTGCTTCATGAGTGATATATCACATGTTCCCCCGGGTACTAGTTTGTACCCACCAACACAAATCAAACCTCTTGATCATGGAGGAGGGGAGAATAATGCGGCTTGCTACAAGGCAGACTCTTCCGCTGCCACGGCAGAGAGTGATTCAAAGGCATTCTATACTGATCCTACATGGACGTTACTTTCACGAATGCGTATACTACCCTGTTTATCGGATGTCATTACTTGTTTATCAGTCGATGATTCGACAGAGATGGCCATATCAAATTCAACTATTCAAAGTATTTGTGGTATTTTAGCACTGCTGGCTGTACGAAGTCCAGGAGCTGCTGGTGCTATTACACCTCATAAAGGCATCTTGCCATTCCTTGTTTCATTTAGTCTTTCTCCTTCAAATGATAATAATGTCGAGCTGTTCAATGCAGGAGTGGCCCTGCCAACATTGATATTGTTGTGTCATCTTGCTCGACAATCTAGAGATATTGCTGAACTTGAAGTGCCATTTCAAACAATCATACCTGATCTGCAAGCAATATTGTGTACTGAAGGAGGAAATGATGATGAAATAAGAATACAAATGTGGAGCATTATCCTCCTGCGAATTCTTTTGAGGTACAATCTTGCAATTGAGCACGTGCAATCCTTTATAAGTATTCTGGCTCCTCGTGTTCAAGTGATGAATCCTGAAAGTAGACTTGGAGCACATTGCTTGATGTTATTTGCTAGTATTTGTGATGCATCAAAGGTGATGTCAATGAATGCGAACAATGGTCAGAATCTGGAAGCTATATCAGAAGACGCAAATGATAGCCTGGCAATGTCTGGAGTGTGGTTGTCGTCTTCCGTAAGGGGCTGTATCACATCACTTCAATCAGCTGAAAAGGGTTCTGAAAATGATTACATGAAGCTTCTTTCAGCTCAATTACAATTGATATCATCTTACATATCAACAGCTGCGCCAACCATGAATACAGGATCTATACCCATTGTATCAGAGGAGTCTTGTCTTGAAGTTATTTCTTCTGTACTTACATTTGACATGCTAGACGATGCACTGAGTAAAGCTCTTGGAGCTTCTTTCAGCGCGAACTGGAATAATGCGCCTGAGACATCTCATGGTTCAGAAGTCGAGGCCATCAGTTGTGAACTTGTGTCATCCGTCATGAAATTAGTTCAAGTTGTTGGAGTCAACAACTTGTCAAGTGATTTGAAGTCGATCTTATTCAAGAAGATACTCGCGTCCTTGGAGAAATCAAGTAGACCAAACTATTCATTGACTCAATCTATAGAATGTGACATTCATCCTGCACGACAATCTTGGTTGATAGAGTCAGAGTTCTCAGTACTAAAGGTTTTATGTGAAGACAACTTTATTCAAGAAGATAATGTTAATTGGCACTTGATTGCAACATTTGCATTTTCTCTGATTGGTCGCTTAAATATTGGGCACGAAGCAATGGCTGCTTTCATCTTTAGCCAAGATGTATTGTTCAAGGTTAGAAACAAGATAGATCCAGGCCAAAGCCTTCGGAAACTCTTCTTGGCAGAGTTCAACTTAAGTAGTGACCGCAGACTGCAGTTGAATCATAGCTCAAGTATGTATTTTATGCAAAATACAAGCACATACTCGTTGAGTTCGTTACGATGTGTAGCAGACTTTGTTGGTGGACCGACTGATGCCGATGGAGATAGACTCTTCCTACCATTGGGTGGACTTTGGTTGTGGAATGTACTCTCGAGTAGCACGACAACTAATGTACTGCCAGACAAACAGCGAGATAAGCAGTTTCTGGATATTGTATCTCAGACGCTTTGTCTTCTTCTTCAACTTGAAATGGTGGAACAAGAAGAGTGTCCTACTAACTCAATTAGTGCTGGGACAAAGCTCTACCATATTACAAATGTTTGCCTTTGTCCAGAGATGATTTTAAGTGATGGAGGAATCGAGTCGTCTCTCAAATCACTCTTCCAGCTGTGCATAGGCTTTGGAAACAAAACAACAGACACTTCCTCATCTTTAATCAGTGAGTTCGTCAAGGCATGCTTCCAGCATTCACGCTTGTCAAAAGAAACCAAGCAGAAACATTCACAAGATGGAGCGGCAGGTGATACAGAAAAGAAACTCCAAGAGATGCTCATCGGGGAGAAGTCTTTATCTTCAACAGAAGTATATTCAAAGGATGAAATGAGGGCTCTAAATGACTTTGTTGATGATATGTGCAATGCTTACATTGAATACGGGGGTCAATACGCTACATTTACACTCTTTATGCGTCTCTTCCTTCGACATGACTTTCCATCTACAGTCATATCAAATGTCCTAACTAAGTTGCATCCAATTCTAAATGTACTCACTATTGAAGATGAGGATAAAGAGACCCTGCACGTATACTTGTCCCACTCAATCAGTGGAGGCCTACCCAATGTCGATTCATCTCACCGTTATCCTAGCAGTGTGCTGGATTCATTCTCGACTGTTTTCAAAAAGACGGACAAAAAGCTGTTACGAAATGATTTTATATACTTGTTGGCTATTGCTGTGCTTGCACGAAATCTTGCGTCGAGTTCACAACGTTGTGAATGTGGCTTGAAGGCAATGAAGAATCGTCTAAGAGGTGTGAGTGACAATGTCTTCTTTGACCTTTCTCGAGTGTCAAAGAAATTTCTGGTTAATGAAAGTGGCACAAAGGACAGTTTGATAAGTTGTGTATTGGATGTATGCCTAGACAACGAGAGTGAGCTATCCAAGCAAGATAGTGACACACAGAATGATTTTCAGTGGAACTCTGACAATCGAGATGCTGTTTGGAGAAGACTTGTTGAATCTCTAGCAGTAGCTTAGGGTAATATAACTCAAAGACTGGTAATAAACAGTACACCTACATTATGAACAAAGAAGTTGCCCATTATATATAAAGGCTCTACTATTACTACAAACCAATTCCCCCTTCGTGCTACACACTACTATTTGTTTAGCGTACGCCAACGATCCTTGAGATTGATCGTAGTCCTATCAATCAATTCCATTGAGTAATATGCCTTGATCTGTGCCCAGTTGCCAGCCCCGAATCTCTCAACTCCCAAACGAATGGCTCCATCTTCCTCCTCGGTAAATCTTTTCCTCTTCTTCGTCGTATCATTCTTTCGAGTAATGTGAATCTTTGTCGGTTTCTTCTTTTCTTGCTTTGCCTTATACTTTGTGGGAAGTTTACTCAGTGCAACCCCATCTTCTTCCTCATCGGAAGAGTCATTATCTGAGTCTGTAAAGTTCAGTTGATGTGCAGACTTCTTTTGTTTACGAAAAGAGGGTGTCTTGCCCTTTCTCCTTTTCGCAATACCCTCATCACTTGAATTGTCATCTTCATCATCATTATCTTCACTTTCTTCTTCTTCTTCTTTTGGACCACCTCGTGCACCTTCTGCAGCCGCTACAATATCCTTCATAGGATCTTTGATCTTCTTCACAAAGGCTTCCCTCTTACGTTTAAGGGCTTCCCTGGCACCCATTTTCCCAGCCTCCTCATACGCATCCTCATCTGATGAAGATGATGATTCAACCTCATCGTTTACTTCATTCTCCTCGATTGTAGTATCAATTGCAGGCGGAGGAGGCTTCCTCTCATCTTGATGTTTGGCACGTTTACCACGCCCTGTTCGGGGTGGTGGAACCTCATCTTCCTGTGACGATTTTACATTCTCCTTATCATTCGCCTCGGCGGCCTTTGTTGCATTTGGTGAAGCAGCCGCTGCCCCTTCCTCGTCTTTCTTTTTAGGGGCACCATAAGCCAACTTCGATAAGGTAGGAGTGGGTAAGACAATATCTGTCCAACGACGCATCAACTGGATGAACTTGTGTTGGAAACTCTCAAGGTCAAAGATACGTGAATTAGATTCATAAATCTTCTTAATCTCCTCAAATGACTTCAAGTGGAGGCCTCCATATCGACTTGATCTGTTCATCTTCTTGTTTACTTCCAACAAATCATTAAGAATACGTGCATACTTGCTATCCTCATCATCTTCAAATTGATCTTCAATGGCCGAGCTTTAATTAAATGGTGGTGGTGTGAAGATAAGTATGAGTATAAGGTATAAAAAAGAGCACAAGCAATAGAAAACAAAACTCACTCAAAAGCAACAATATTATCATGTGGAATAACGACTGATTCAACACCCTCGGCAGATCCCTTTTGAATGGCCTTTTCAAAGTGTGGTTGAAGATGACTCAAACAAGCATGGAACTTCATTAAATCCATTAACCTTTTGTATCCTTTCTGGAAATCAACGTGTTTGTTAACGGCCTCGTTCACATTATCATCCGCATCGGGAATATCACTATCATCGACTTGACGATCATCAGCATTCACAAACTGACTTGGTAAGACAATCAATGCTGCATCATTCCGTACCATACCCTCGCGTAAATTCTCAAACATACAGATACACTTCTTCCATTTATCGGGAGTAAAGTCCACAAGACAACCTTCCATTTGATAAGCTTGATCGTCCTCTTCCATTTCTTCCTCAGGTACCTCGTATGGATATCGACCTGTGATACGTGATACGATGTTGGCCATACATGTACGATTATACAACCGTCCATAATCCATCTGTTGACCAATGAGCCTTGTGATCATGTACTATAATAAATATAATAATTAGAAGTGGGTGGTGTTAGTTTGCACGATATAAATATATAATATCTCTTAATAATAATTGCACCTCAAACAATACTTCTTGCCTGCCACACTTATTGATATCCAATGACAGTAGGGTGACACATAAAACACATGCACCGTCACAAATTATAAAAAACTTTGTACTTACCCTCATTTGACTAATCAAATATGCCCTCCTACCAACATAATTAGTTGTTAACATTTCATGACAATATGCCTCAAAGATATCAAATGAAACTTTACGTGGATCGAGTGGATCAATGGTATTATAAATCAATTCACCAACTTCAATTGAAGTATTTTGGTCTTCCATGGTTGTATCACGTAAACCGCCGATTGGTATTTGAGATTGCATTGTTATTTCTTGTATCTAGCAACTTATGTTCTCTTATTAATACAGCAAGGCGAAACAGTGAGCTTTAGGTTTACTGAAGTAGTCTAGAACAGTAGCGCTGATAGCACATGAGCCTTGTGCTTGGTTCATTGGCTGTTCAAATCCTGGACTGCGGCGGTATCCTTTCTATTTTGGTATCCTCTACCTCCGGGAGAATGAAAAATTGAATACAATGGTAAGAGTTTCATATTGATTGCAGTCAGAATATTGCCATAAATGATATATGCTTTGCTCCAATGGAGTACTGAGTTTGGGTTTTGAGAGCAGAGAGATCTCCATTAACAACAGATATACAATTATCAAATATGTCAAGTGATAACAAACGACAGGGTACCATATCATCTGCACGTTTCAATCTACTCTCAAGTATGGTAGGTGGAGGATCATTGAGTTTACCATTGGCCTTTCATCAAACTGGAAACTTATTCATGGCTCCAGTTATATTGATAATAACGAGTATATTAGCACAACAATCTATACTATTCTTAATCAAGGCTGGTGTATATGCAACAACTTCTAATAGAGAACAAAGAGCAAATATCAATTCAATTAGTAATAATAAAGGCACGGCAACATATGAAAATACAGCAAGGGCTGCTTATGGCTCGAGTGCAAGAGTATTTGCAATGGGTTTGGTCTGCGCCTGTTGTTTCTTTGGTACTGTTGGGTATGCAGTTTTATTGCGTGATATGCTAGAACCGATAGTAGATGCAGTAGTGATACCACCAGAAGGTGTTGGAGGTGGGCCAACACTTGCTAGAAATGCAGCAATGTTATTTGTGGTTTTGTGCATAACCCCTTTGACTACCTGGAAGAACTTAACCGCATTAAAAGATATCGGGGCTGCATCAATGTTATCAGTCTTAACGGTAGGCTTAATTGTAGCATATAGATCAATCGAATGTCAATTGGGAGAAACAAATCAACAAAGTGATGGATCAGATGCCAATAATGATGGCATTCGAGCGTTTCCATTATCAATGAAACAGTTGTTAGATGCTGTTCCTCTCTTTATATCCTCATATATATGTCACTTTAATGTGCTGCCCATTCACAATGAATTGAGATGTCCTACATCTGATCGTATTAGACAGTGGGTGCGAACATCATTATGGTCGGCAACATTATTCTACTATATGATTGGTTTCACTGGTAGTCTGATGGCAAAGTGTACATCGTCAAATCAAGTACAGGGAAATATCTTGCTAGATTTTGATGAGTCAGATCCATTACTTTTGCTTGGTAGACTCTGTCTAGCCATGACTATTACGCTAGCTTTTCCAATGCTGGTGATACCTGCAAGAGATATACTTGTTCGATCGTTAGTTGGTAGTCGGTTTGGAAGGCGTTTCAACAAGCGAAGTGCCAATCAAATAATGTCAACTATGCCTAGTAGTAATGAAGAAGATGAAGGGCTTACAACTGTTGAGTTTGAACCCATGGAAATTGCTCAGCCTCGATCTGGAGGAAACAACTTAGAGGAGCCATTACTAGTATTAGATAGACCGTTACCTAGTGATGGCTTGGATGATGATAGTTCTGATGAGTTTGTAGAAGACTTGTCAATATCATCTGAGCAAATAGGTAGTAGAGATGTAGATAGCAAATCGGCTAGAACAGTGGTAGCTTTGTTGATATTTTGGTCGGCGGCTACTTTAGCTTGCTCTGTGAGCAGCATAGATGTTGTTTGGGATCTACTTGGTAGTTCTTTTAGTATCATGTTAGCATTTATAATCCCTTGTGGTTCTTACCTCAAGCTTTCAGGAAAGAGATTCGGAGACGTTCAAGACGGAGGAAGCGAGGGCTTTCAACGATGGGCTATATCAAGGACAGTGGCATGGGCAATGCTTATTTTATTTGCTCCTCTTATGGTAGTATCCACAATTAATGCAGTTTACAACAGCTTCTTTAGCAGTGAATAGTTGGCAGTAGATGGTATACAAAGTGTAAAGAAGACTGTAAATTAATAAAGTTAAGTACTTTGTACAACAAGTTGTTGCTCGTTCATGCCCTTGTGAAAACAAAGATATTTTCGTCGATATCTCTTGTTATCCTCATTCCTTCATCAACATAATAAGTCTTTAATATAGCGGTAGGAATACTACCACTAAGAGCCTGATATGCCTCGCCAACGGGTATTTCCACAGCGTTGTTATCCAGGTATGCATCTAAAATGGGTACATTGGATCCATTCACTTTGGTTCTGTTATTGTTGTTGTTGTTGTTGTTGTTGTGTTTTGGTTTGTTGCATACATATCCATACAATGAGTATTAGAATATATAGTTTGGGTTCAAAATATGAACAAAGAAGTATTGACTTACCCTCGCACAGTCATCTCCCAAGTTTCTGCACCCTTAACTAACAAGTCTGAACTTGTAACAACTGTGCCCTTTACTCGAACTGGTAGACCAGGCAGCAACCCTACACTCAAATCATATTCACTTATCAATTCCTTGTTATCGTCATCAATAATCTGGCGTACTTTTCCAACTCGTGATGCTGTTTTTGCATAGTGATATTGTTAGTGGACGTGATATGAACATATGTAAAGATATAGATATGATATGTGATAATGGTCTTACCTGTTGTTGCTCTGTCGTGAATTGTAAACAAGTTCTCCGCCACTTCCTTCTCTTCACCGAGGAATGCACGAATTGCCAAGAAGAAAGGAGACGATCGAAATGATTGAGTAGAAGAATAGCACAATTCCCAATCACCCTGTGAATTCTCTGCAGGATTTGCAGTAGGATTTAACGCTTCCAGTTGTGTGACAAGATCAACAACCAAGTTCTCCTCTTCTGTAGATGCACACGTCCCACGATTTGTAACAGATGCCAATAGTATAAGTTCTCTTTTCAGCTCGTCTCTTATAGTTGCGTCACCTTCATCCTACACAGTATAGTTGCAATGAATAAGTGTTAATGTAAATATTATGTTAGATATTGTAATAATTTGTGCACATCATGTGATTTGTGTAGTTCAAATAATGTGAGTATTTGCTTACCATATCAACTGATACTTTCTTCTCGACAGATTCAAGATCTTCTGGATCATAATCAGAGGGATAATCGTCATCTTGCATAGAGTGTAGCTTACTGTTTATAATATTACCTGATACTATCTGATTAGATGCAAAGTTGTGAAGTGAGGGAGTAAAAGAATGGGCTGTCAAAGCGTTGATGGCAAGGCCAACGAGTACGAAAGATATAATCTGCTGCATTGTTAATTCTCTCTATATATCGAGGATGATTGGTGTATGTAAGTATGTATTCGATATCTACCCTGCTGCCGATGCGATAAAATAAAGAACAAAGGCGATCTTTGCCATCAAAAAATATCTTCCAACTTCAATGGTCCTCAAATAAAGTTTAGGTTAGAACCGTCTCATACGATACTTGATTGTGAGGTTGCTCGTGAAAGAAAGTGTTCACACTGCGATATGATTTCATTATAGTAGCTCTAGATTATACGACAACAACAACATCTACTTGTTTATAGCATTAGTAGAGACCCCGATGCGACTTAAATTGATCCTTGAGTTGCGTTGACGATCACTTCTTATCTATCAATCATCAATCAAGTTTAATACTTGCAGCATTCAATGCATCTTTGACCCATGACGGAACATCTTGACCTCCATTCTCCTTTCCTCTATATTGATCCTTGACAAACGATATTGCAAATTTGTCATAGGAATCAACCTTGATTGCAGCTCTCATCTTTCTATTCAATGACATCATGTATGCAAGATTGTGATGTGTAACCAATGAAACAGCTAGTGGGTTGTCATTCTTTAACATTGCATGTAATCGAGCTTTTGTATATCCGCCACTACAAGCCATACAGTCACAATTTTCCATTATTACACTCTGATCATTTGCACATCCATGACCCTTGATACGTAATGTTCCTGGAGCTTCTCCGTCAACCAAGGCCACACCAAATCGCGCGGTACGAGTTGGATAGACACAATCATACATATCAACACCTAAAGCTGTACAAACTACCAAGTCTAAAGGATATCCAACACCCATTAAGTATCTCGGCTTGGTATCAGGCAATGCACGACAACATTTGTCAACTACCTTCCAGAAGTCATTTTTCGATTCTCCTCCAGCTAATCCACCAATGGCATAGCCTGGTGCTTTGTCATCTCGTAATCGAAATCCTGCAAGGCATATATCACGCAGTCCTCCAGGACTTGTATCTAAGCCACCTTGCACAATGGGAAAGAGATTTTGATCATGTGGACGACGATGTGCTGCAAAGCATCGATCTAACCATCTCAGCTTGAATAAGTGAGATTAGTGAGTATATGTTATATGTGAGAAGAATACGGCCAAAACCATCATATATTCAAAAATAAGAAAGCACTTACAGTCCGATAAGTAGCTATTCTAAACCGGATATCATCGTCTGTTACAGAGGATACCACATCATCTAATGCCATCATAATATCCGAACCAATATTGTTTTGATGATATATACTATCTTCTGGACGGAGGAGCATTCGTTGAGATTTTGATGTGCTGATAGTTGTATTATCATCATTTGGACATTGTCGTTTTCTACTAGATGAAGTAGTGCCCTCTTTATTGTTACTATCGTCAACTTGTTCTGTAGGTGTACAAGTCTGCTTGTTTTCATTCTCATTCTTATTAATGAATGGATTCTCAAACGTCACACCCTCTTCAGTAATCTCTGCAAGTTTGAGTAACGATACCATTTGAAAGCCACCACTATCTGTTAATATATTTCTATCCCAACCCATGAACTCATGCAATCCATCACCTTCTTCTTCCCCTACATCTCGAATTAATTCTGTACCAGGTTGTAATGCCAAATGATATGTATTTGCAAGTATAATTTCATTATTCAATGCATCACTTTGCATGACATCCATTGGAGAGAGTCCTTTTAATGTCCCTTTGGTCCCGACTGGCATGAATACTGGTGTCTTCACACCACCATGAGGTAGATGTACTGTTGTATATCGTGCTCGGCCTGATGTTGCATGTATATGAAACTCTAGTGCTCGATGTGGAGGTTGAAATGTTGGTACTGTGTCTTCGGGTGTAAGTGGAAGTGGTATAGGGGTAGTAGATGTTTGTTTGCTTGTAGTTGATGTTGATGTTTCGATATCGTCTACTTCTTCTGATGGTGGGTAGGGAGCATATTTGCCCCATGATATAGGTTTAGACCAATCTATATTTGCAAGCTCATCTGGCATCTTAGTAAAGTCCTCATCTTTTGCAATATATTCCAACTTTGTAGGTGGTGGATCGAATGATTGATCTGATGATGACATTATGATGCGAGACTTTTGCTTTTAATACTTGCTCTTTTATCCGAACCGGCGCCACCGCCTGCAACTCCAATGAATGAGATCGTTAACAATTAGTTATCAGGCGCTAATATAAATGCAAACTAACTTCAATACTAGGTATTCCGCCCCAAGATCAGCACGCCTTCGCCAATTTTTTGATGGACTGTCACGGGGCCGGTCAAAACATAGAGGACAGACTCCATTACGTACTCGACCCGAACACCCCTAACATCATCCTCTCTCGCCGTCCCATATACTTCAGTACATTCAAAGTATATGTAGTATTAAGAATTGACTAGGTTTATTTGTCATCCTTTGGTTCTATTGAGGACGATACTGACTCTTTGAAACCGTAGAGGACTGTGACATCTCTCTCAATAGCAGTCTACATTCAGCGAGTAGCTTTTGCCTATCTGTATTCTTCATCTCTGCGCTTGCTGCCAGATATGCCTCCTTTGCTGCAAGTTTCCTTTCCACACTTGCTAGATTATCTCTCATTGTATTTAGCAACTCCTTAGCGCGATCATTATATTTGAATAAACCAAAGAACATATCAAAGGTATCATTCGTTGTCATATCTGCAACATCACACAAAGCGGCATATTCTCTTGAGCTAACAGGAGATGCTGGTAGCAAATTCCTATCTAACAACCGCCCTGTTAAATGAGTGACAAACTCTGCATCAGCGACATACGAATCATGATCTTCCGAGGCCATTTCCACCATTTGACATCGTGCTTGTTCAAAAGCTGATAGGAAGCAACTAGCACGACTTGTGTCGCGTATCCTAGCCTTTTCGTAAACAAAGGGAACCCCATCAAGACCTTGCACCTCTGGTCCAAACATGGGATTGGTGCATAGAATGTCAGTGTCGGCCGGTAGCATACGAGTAAGGATTGTTCGTGGATAGGCATTGAGCGGACATACTTCTACAACCAATTTGTTGCGTAACTTATCAAGTGGTAGAGATTCCAAAGTCTCCTCCAACTCAATCATTGGAACTGATATAACAACCACGTCAAGTCCTTGAAGGAAGCTAGACATGTCAAATGTTGGGAAGTACTCCACATTGTTCTCCTCTGCTTCTTTTGACTTATCAAGTTTGTCAATACATCGAAGATTGTGTTGCTCGGACAATTTCTTCGATAAGAACTGACCAAAGGCACCGTAGCCAACAAATCCAATCTTTAACTGCCTTACCTCTTCATCATCACTGGGTAAACTCTTTAATCGTAAATCAGTAGTATGTTTCTTCCCTGCATTAGCTGCATTCAATGCCTCTACAGCATCAGCCACAGGTCCTACCAAACGTGAATTTGCAGGATAAGATCCCAAGATACGACAATAATCACTCTGCTCACGCAAATGATGTAATGCATTCTGAACTCCTTCATCTAATTCTGATGATAGAATATCCAAATAGAAACAATATCGGAAACGTGGTAGCTTGCCCCTATTATTTGAAGATGACGATGATGATCCTCCCATTTGTGTCACTGTATTTCTAAAGCGAAGGTAATTCAAAAGTGCTGCACTCATTGGACGAGATTCAATTTTCGACATATCCACATCTCGTAATGAAAAACAGGCAAGTGCTTTATACAATGCCCCTGCACTGTTTGGTAATGTAAACACTAATGATGTTTTGGATGGTATTTTCTTGTTCAAATGTTGAACCACACCTCTCCGTCCTAACAATAAGAATCGAGTAAAGTTACTATCATCATCCTCAATTCCCTCTTCCTTACATTCAAGTTCAAATGTCTGTCCTGCTAAGTTGGATGCAATTGCGGCAGTATTCTCCGGTGTACACCCCTCTGGCATTTGATTCCCAAATGCTTCACCTAATATTGATTTACAAATCATCTCTATGAATAGTCAAGGCATATTGTAGATATTGAGGTGAGATGTGCACATCATGTGTATAGAATATATAGAAATATACCGTAAGAACACACACTTACTGGCAGATCCCGCGGTATCATATGTTGGTATAGGCGTAATATTTCGTGCTCTCAAGTAATTATCACATTGAGCCAATGCCTGTGGGTGAGAAATAGCAAACTTTATCTCCTTGACATCCAAACCTGGCTTGGTTAATAAACAATGTCGTACTCTAAAATCATGCTCCGCTACAATCGTTAAATCATATCGTAACATTAAATCATAATTCTCATGAATAGACCCACCCAATGAATTCTCAATTGGTACAATGGCATAATCACATTCTTTCGATGCCACAGCACGATAACATGATTCGAAGTTTGGACGTGGTACTGCAATAACATTCTTGCCTAATAGTTCTCGTAATGATTTCTCAGAATAGGCACCAGCCTCGCCCTGGAAACATACCCTGATAGGTTTCATATTAGTTTTACTACCATTATCCTGTGATGCAGTTGCGGATATAGCCCCACCTCGTGGTGATAATGTATTAATATCAACGACATTTTGAGTTGATGGTGATGAATGTTGTGTATCAATTATTGCTCTGATTTCACTCAACGCCCCTCGAGGTAAAAGTATAGGTCCGGAAGATGATGATGAAGAAGCACTGGCCACCGCTATTATTAGTAGCGTCGTCAGTATTGAAAAGGAAGACATGATAAGTTATTTGATGGCCAACAGTACGAACTCAAGTTGCAAAACTGAAATGAGGGGAGCGCTGAAATCCGGGAAATTTATTTCATAAGATACCTTTTGCCGGCTCCGCGTAGTCCGAGATTATTGATCTTTGGCCGGCTCCAACTGCGCCGTGCATTTCAAGAATCAAGTCAATAGAATGCAGCGTGTAGTAATCCTGCTCTTTGTTCTTCTCTTAGTGCATGATACATCAGCATTTGCTTATGAGAGGACATTACCTGTGTCCCCATATCTTGTACACAAAAGACGAAACGCCATATCACCTCAAATTATAAAGACTGGTAGTACTATCAATGATGAAGACAATAAAATAATAATAAACAGAAGCAAGTATCATTTAATATGGTCGCCAACATTTTGGTACAAGTTTATCATCAGCTCAGTCATGTGGTTAGTTCTACAACATGCTCTAATCAATAGTACATCATCATCAAGTTTGGAGAAGATATTCTTTTCCCATGGATCATCATGCAATACTGAAACAACAACATTAGCTACCACTGTCATTCTACCGCTCCTATCATCAAGTTGTTGTGCAATCCAACTCATCATTAACGCTCTTACTGGATTTGGATGTGTCGGTTTCAATATATTGCTCGGACCTATTAGACCATTGCTACTTCCTTTATTACTCTTATCTACATATAAGCTTTTACCACATAGATCTCTTAGATGGACAATACTCTCGCTGTTCCTAACATTCTTGCCTGAATGTATTGACATATTAAACAGAATAAGAACACGAAAGTTGCAGCAACAAAAGAATAATGATATTCAACAAACTATGCCGTCAGCTAAACTGACACTAGATTGTCCAACAATGGGTTGTGTTGCATGTGTAAACAAAATAGACAACTCGATTCGACAATGCAAATCATCTGCCAACATTATAGAAGAATCATCGTGGTTGACTGATACTTCTACAAAAGGAGGAAAGGCCGAGCTTCTGATATCTGCTGCAACAAAAGAGGAAATCGATCAGATTGTAGATGAAGTAATCAATGCAATCAATAAATCCGGCTTTGAATGCAGTGTAGACGACGACGACTCAATCAAATATAATAACATAAGTAATAGTTGATAATTATTATTGCCAAAGCTTCAATGTTTTGTCGTATCCACAAGTTACAACTCCACATCGCGGTCCATCAAGAACATCGATACCCATAACTTTACCTTCATGACCTTGCAACATTGTTAACAACTTCCAATCTCTTGTTGACCAAATCTTACCCGTGCCATCAAAGCTTGACGATGCAAGGAACTCACCGTTTTGAGACGAGTGAGCAAACTTTAATTGAGTAATAAGATTCGTATGAGCAGGAATTGATGCACAAGCTTTGCGACGACGAAGATCCCAAATCTTGATTGTCCCGTCATCGCCTGCAGTTGCTAGTTGGAATCCATTTGGGCTAAACTCTGAACAAATAACACGCTTGGCATGACCTAAAAAGTGACAAGCTGATTTACCAGTCCTAAGATCCCAACATTGAACCACTCCTCCAAAGTCTGTTGTCGAGACTAACGATCCGTCTGGATGGAAACCCACGCCGTAAACTTCTCTTGCATGACCATCTTGGAGTAACAACTCCTTCCCCTCAGCCATTGACGATGTTTCAACATCCCAAAGTCTCCATGTATGATCAAAACTTGTAGTTGCAACATATTTCCCCGTCGGATGGAACGCTACACTACATAAACGTGCCTGATGACCTTTTAAGTGAGCACATTCCTCAATATTGTATCGTAGGGGATTGTCTTTGGTATTTAGATGTTCCACATCCATATCATCACTGGTTGTATTTGCCTCCTCATTAATTGTAACCTTGCATAATTTGGCAGTCAAGTCGATTGATGCAGTAGCCACCATCGTCAGCGAGTCTATTGAAGTTGTTGATGAAAGATATGGTTTCATTGCAATCCCCATGATACGATCTTCATGTACAATATTCTTGGCACCCAATAAATCCAAAGGTGCTGCTTCTCCTTCTTGTCCTCCATTCTGATCATCGCTATCTTTTGAGTGATCTGCTCCGCCATTAAATATTTTAATTCCACCGCTCCATCCACCAGTTGCAATAAGTTTTGGTGTTTTACTATTCGCAATAGTAGTACTATCATCACCCATTGACGATACTACAGATGATGTACAAACTGCAGATAATGGTCGAACGTCACCATATTGTGATCCTTCAAGGGCATGATTTCGTATCGACTTGTACATTGTTTCACAAGTATTATCCAATTCTTTCACTACTAATGAATCTTCTTTCAATCCTTCATCACAATATAAACTTCCAGTATTATTAGCATCTCCTTCATCCTCCTTATCGAATAATCGTGCCCTCTTCTTACCACGTGTCCAACGTATCATACCCCTACGACGTTGTCTTTCCATATCTAATCGATATTTTGACCTACTTAATGAATAATCACATATAATTTTTCGTGCATTAACTAATTCAGGTTTGGCATGTGTATATGTAGTCTCGGTAATTTCCTCATCCACACCACCACTACTATCAACACCTTCAGACCCAACTTGCATAGGTTGAGGTAATTCCATTTGACTATCCACAAGTCCTTGTTCCTGCTGTTCTTTCCATACCTCCCATCGTGCCATAACCATACGTAATCTATCACGGATAGCCGCAAGGTCTTCTCCGAATAAACGGATGGGTTCACCCCAATTTCGTAACGCGTCACGTACATCATTGGGTAGTGTTGGTACATCTACTGTTGTAGCTCGTTTACGTGCCTCGATATCCAAGAGGAGGAGACGATGAGATTGTTGTGCCGCTTGGGAGTCGGAGGTGAGTTCTAGGAACTCTACATTATTATTGTCTGTCATACCGTCTTCTACACTGTACCTTCAGTTAATTATTATAGTAGGAGATTTGTTGCCGTCTAAGTAGTACTCAAGATGGATAAGCAAGGCATATCCTATCGTACCTATCAAGGTTGATTTGTTGACTTATTAATGTAGGTACGATACTCTGAGTTATTGAATGTAGTATCATGTTTTTTTTTGAGAGTTGAGTAGATAGATATATATTAAACACACCAATAATCAAAAGAGAGTTCGACTGATGAGTAATTGTATTGTGAATATATACCAAATGAATGCTACTGATATCTATATGAATGCGTGATACACCCTTTGGAAGACAATATTTCAACTGGTGATGGTCCCGATCACTTTTCAAAAAGGAGAGTATCAATGAGGAATGATGATGGATGTGATGATAGAGTTGACGATGACGAATTGATGATTGTGATCTACCACCATGTCCTCCCTCACTACTAGCAGCAGCACTCAAGAATATAGAAGCAGTATGAACGATAGAAGAGCAGATACCAAA
>Ga0214480_100605_pt1 | contig 17787 bp, 12 predicted proteins | sample M1_20Mar14CPVII9_3_FD_165042 | JGI IMG/M metagenome (GOLD analysis project Ga0214480, IMG submission 165042) | Marine eukaryotic communities from Monterey Bay, California, United States - M1_20Mar14CPVII9sort6BwellE17 | ecosystem: Environmental > Aquatic > Marine > Unclassified | place: USA... | reverse complement strand
ATGAATCGTAGAGGCGAAGTAGATCAATCTACTGCTAATAGCCTCGGCCAACAAAATAATAATGAGGTGAACCATAATAATAGCAATATGCCAGTTAGTAAAACGGCTGCCTTCTTCCATCCACGTCCTGTAATGGCATTAATGCCTTATAAACAATTCTTTAGCCCAATTGCATGTCCTGATGATGATTGTAGTGATGTGATGTTGGATGATGAGCGAAAGCAGTCTGCTAATGAAAATCATAATGTGGGTGCACCATTATTACGCAATAGCCAAGCTCAACAAGAATATGATTTCCAACAACGACAACAACAGCAACAGAATTTGACACCAGCAGAAGATAATCTAGCAAACATCAATCATACCACCCAAGAAGATCATCAAGGCAGCACAAATAGCAGCAGTCCACAACCTCCATCGTCCAATCTAAAACCAAAAGACTTATTCTCATCCTTTATTGCCAAACCAATATCCAATCATAATAGTACTGCAAATGCATTTAAAGTACCACCAAAGCAAAGTAAGTTGGTTAAAGATTCCAATACTGGACAAATGAAATCATCCCTTACTAACGATAATAATAAGAATAACAGTAAGAAAAGTTCTTGGGATGATTATGGTGGCAGACCAACCGTAGATAATGCTGATAACAAGAAGGAGAATGCATCAAACAAGGATGCAACCAAGAAGAAGAAAAAGAAGAAGAAATCTAAACAGCAGTCTGACGGTACTGATATTACTGATTATTTAAATGGCAATAAGAAACGAGTTAGTAATGAAAAGAATGCCAAAACAAAGACGAAGAAGAAGTCTAAGAAGCAAAGGAAATCGAATACTACAAGTACGGGTACTGAATTGGATATACCAGCATACAACACTGATGATATACTACTTACCAACATTCAAACAAAAGTATACCAAAGCTAACTCAAGAAGACTTTGCCGGTATAGAAGAAATGGAATTACAAAATGTTGCACAATGTATGGAGGGGATGCGTCTATTCTTAGAGAAGTTTGGTAATCAACAGTTTGTTGCATTCTCATTACTCTTTTTAGATGAATATACTGGTAATTATACTACATCATCATCAGCCCCTAATAATGATAATAATGGTAAGCAAAAGAAGAGTAAGAAGAAGGGCTGTACACGAAGTAACAAATTTACATTACCAAACTCTAACAACAATAGTCGTGGGTATGAGGTAACAACACCATTTGTACCATCAAGTAAAAAGTATTGCACACCTAAGGGTCAATCATGCACGGCATGGAACTGTACCTGTGATGATCAGATACGTCCACTAAGGGCATCGGCATCGTTGTTGGGTGCAATGTTTGTATTCAAGAATGATAATAGTAGTAGTAGTAATGATGAGGGTATGGTTGATGAATGGGAATGCTTCCTACTACCACTTGGTCCAACAAATGATGAACATGGTGAACCACCAAATGAAATTGAATATCAACGAATGTCCAATTGGCCAATCATTCCCTTTCAAGTTGGTGTTAGTTTATGTGATCGATGGGCAGCATTTGAGGCTATACTGCTCAATCAACGTACCAAGTTGGTGACATATAATGCCACGGTATCATTACTACCCTATTATCAACACTTGGCTAGTGATGTGGTTAGTAGTAGAGTATCTGCCTTTGCCGCGTGTATAGCAGGAGGTGATAACAACAATTCAGATATTATGGCGACACCTAGCAATAGTAGTGTCAACATTAGAAATGATGGGTATATACAATCTATTTGGGATTTACGATTAGTCTCATGGATGTTACGTGATAATGCCACCGATACCGAGCTTGAGTTTAGTACCTTCCAAGAGGGATTTGCTCATTTGGCACCACAAGATGAGTTACATTCTAATATGTCAGCTGTCATGCAGGGATGTATAACAGCCAAGAATTCATTACAACTCGTGTATAAATTATATCCCATTGTGAACGGACAACTTGTGAGGGGAGGACTGTTGGATTCGTTGGAGGTTATCGAACAGCCAGTACAATCAATCTTGGCACAGATGGAGTGTCGTGGTGTTGGTTTCTTTCCTCATCGTCTGAAACGAATTGAAGTACAACTCGAATCTAGACTCGAGGAACTCACCACGTCGGCTATCCAAATCACCAAAGATCCAGACTTTCTACTATCATCTCCTCAACAAGTATCAAGTTTTCTATTCGATACACTCAAACTATCCATGCCTGCTGGTTTAGTTGCCAAGAACAAGACAGTACATCGTTCTACATCTGAAGAAGCACTCAAGGCAATTAGATCGGAAATGAAATCACGTACGAGATCATCACCTCAGATTATTGATATTATATTGGAATCTAGACAGCTCAACAAGCTGCTTACGACATATATTCGACCATTACCTAAAGTATGTAGAAGAAACAATAATAATAATCAAGCCAGTGGTAAAAGTCCAAAGAGGAGTAAGAAACAACCAGCACGAATCTATCCACAGTGGATGCAGACTGCTACACGAACGGGACGACTCTCTTGTCGTAAGCCTAATCTACAACAGATACCCAAGAAGGGAGCATTTGGAGTTGATCCTCGTGAGGCCTTTGCTGCTGATCAAGGGTTGTGTCTATTTGCATGCGATTACAGTCAAAAGGAAGTACGTATCTTGGCACACATGAGTGGAGATGAGGCATTACTATCTCTCTTCCGAGGTGATCCCAACATTGATATCTACAAGCAAATGTCAAGTATTATTCGTAACAAACCATTGGATACAATAACTGATCAAGAACGTGCTCAGTTCAAGCAAGTTACATTAGCAATTCTATACGGTATGAGTCCAAATCAAGTAGCAAAGAAGTTATCCATTAGTAAAACAAATGCCCAACAAATGATGACCGACTTCTTCCGTCGGTTCCGACGTGTAAAGTCGTGGATGGATGAGACAAAGTCAAATGCAAGGAAGAATGCCTATGTTACAACCATTGCAGGTCGTAAACGGTACTTGGATGATATCAACTCGGATGACAATTCAAAGAGAAGTCAAGCCGAGCGTCAGGCTATCAATACCGTCATCCAAGGCTCAGCTGCTGATTTGATGAAGGCTGCCATGATCAATATGACTACTAATCTCACACGTTGGCAAGATGTGAGTAGTCGTCCGCGTATGCTACTACAGATTCATGATGAAATGATACTCGAAGTTCGGTTCAATGAGAATGATATCAAGGATCTAAAGGATATTGCAATAAAGAGTTGTTGCAATGATTGTGAGAGGTTATTCCAACTCAAGGTACCTCTGTTACTAAACTGCTCTGCTGGTATGTCATGGGGTGCAATGCGAGATCTATGATGTAGTGGTAGTGAGCTGGTGGATAGTAATGAATAGAAGAAGGGGTAGAACTAATGAAGGGTAAACAGTAGACTACATAACCATAATTTATATCAAGTCACAACAAGATCATCGTGTACTTATTTTACAACTACTGGCCATACTTTGGCAGAGTAGATAGTCCTCCGATTCCTGGGTTTAGGACATTTAATGGATCCATCTTCTCCCATCGCTGTTGTGTATCTTTTGGTGCATGATATTCGGTACCATGTCCATGCTCGGCTGGTAACTTGCCTCCTTCTTCTTCCACGATGTGCTTAAATGCCATCTTCTCTTTATGTGTGTCAACTCCTAATGCATAGGCTATATCCTCATGCACTACATTGCATCCAAAATGAGAATATCTCATTCGTTTTAGTGGTTTGGCTGCCGAGGATGCAAGTTGAGGTGCTAGACCTCCGTTCTTTGGCAGTGCATAGTCAACAGAGATGCCTTGAATATCTTCACCCACACAATATGTCTTAAAGGCCAGAGCTGCAACAAACCGAAATGCATTCAAGGCTGTCATATCAGATGATGTTTCAGCTTCTACCACTGATACAATCTTTCCACCCACATCCTGATTCTCATCGGCCAAGATCTTATCATTGTACTTCTTGACGAATGTATCCATTCGTTCTAAAAATCTATCCATAGTTCCATCTCCGAATTCTCCTACGGCTACTAAACAGTGATGATCCCATTCTTTGCCAGCTATCATAAACTTCTTGGGTATTGCCTCTGGTACCCACGGATTGAAAATGTGTAACATCTTGTCTGTAATGATGGGTGCCCAGGAGAACGGAAGACTCTCAACTTTTGTTTTAATACTCCACAAGAATCCCATTATATCACCCATACCCAAATACTTTATCATATGTGTACCTATCCGTCCTGATCGATCTATGATATCAATAGAATCTCTATCCATGTATTCACAACTAATAGGCAGATCTGTCGAGTTGTTTAAGCATACCTCTCTTCGGAATGCTAATGTTGTTTCCATATCTGGAAATGATACCCAGAACACCCGTTTCTTTGTAGGTGCTGGGAATGTATCGTGAACAGTTGCTAGTATAACAACCTTACCCTCGGATCGATTGCAATCCTCTCCTGTCGTATCGGCATTATATCTCGAAACGTCTTTCGTACATTCACAGACTGTATTATGATAATTCGAATCACTTGCCTTGGCACGTCCATATTTGGAATTGGATGACCTTGCCATACTACGTTTATAACCCTGCTTAACATCATTGGCATATATATCCATCTTACTAACAGCGTCATCTAAACCATTCTTATTTTCAAAATCTGTATCTTCCATCCCTCGTATACCGAGTGTGTTAACTAACGTGATTATATTCTCACCCCATTTGTTACGATTCACTTTGCAATATAATGCACGATCTGTACGTGCTGGTCCTTTACGAACATAGACACCACCAGAACCAAACGCTACACCCGCTGCAGTAGTTGGATAAGAAATGTTGAACCAAGTATTGAATGTGATTCTCTGCCTGGAAACCAACTTGAGATGGATGTAGCCAGTGTTGATATACCACATCCTGCCAAGCATACTACACGCTTTCCATCATCTATTGGAAAGTGTGTATCTAATCGTTTCATTGATAATACAACTGCTGGACGAGTATCTGAAGTGTAATTCCTTGGTACAGAACTATTATAGTAGCAATATGCACACAATTTGATAGTAAACATACAAAGTAACCTATAAACATCACTTACCCACCAGTTAAACCAGTATTACTACCCTGAGGCAAAACAACACATCCAGCGTCCACAATTAGTTGTAAACATTTCACAACCTCTTTTAATGTTCCTGGTTGTACAATACATAAAGCATTACCATGTCCTAACCTTGCACCTTTTAAATATATAGAATTGGTACTGGATGGGTTTGTACCATCGATTACATGATTTTGACCTACAATCTTTCGTAACTTTGTTGGTAGTACTGTTTGATCTTCTGTCAATTGCAACTTGATATTTGATTTTGGTGTATCTTCTACTTCTTCTTCGCATGAACAACATCCGCTAGTTCCACCACTTGGTAATTCACGATTTTTATTTATTTCATTTATTTGATTTGAGTGGGATGTTCCTATACAATATCCACTGAGTAGTGAAACACTTGCAATTGATAGGGCTGTTAGTGGATTGATAGTATATTTGGATTTTGTATTGGTGTTTGTTTTAGTGTTATTGACGGTAGCAGTCGCCGATGATGAAGATATATTTGTAGAAAATGAAAGTGCATATATTGCAGTAGACGATAGACGTGTTGGTAGCACATTGTGTGACCGTACAGCCACCCTACGAGCTATTAAAGATGCCGCCATTTCGATGCTCTCCTGAATAATGAATATAATCCTTTTAGAGATTTCATGGGTAGGAAAAGTACTTACGCGCGACGATGAAATGATTGCTCACATCTTGTGCACTATTTTTTCCTATGGACATTAGTAGGAAGAGACGACATCTGCAATAGACACATGATAAATAGAATTCAGAAACATCAATACACTACATCTACTTTACCATCTTCTCTATCTATATGTCTTGGCCAAGTCGTAACCTAGAAATCTCTATACTAATCTAAAGCCACACATCTCAAGTGCACTTCTCAATCTATCTTGACTTTGCGAAAGTCAATATCAATCTTAGAATAATCAACATCATAATATCCAGTCTTTGGGTTGGTCATCACTGCCTCGGGGACTAAATCTAACAAGTCTTGAGCCATGGCCCCAATATACACACTGTTTGTATCCACACCATCTCTGAGGAAATCAGCCATATCATCACGATATTTAAAAGTGTAGATTGGAATGCCTGAGGGAGATCTGCCAACTTGTTTGATGTCATCTTTCAGACGCCTGTCAGAATTGGTCTCTGCACATGCAAAACACACGAGTAAAAGAGGTAAAGTACGATTAGGTATACAAGGCTAATAAGAACAACTCAACATGACAACAAGATCATTGTGCACATTCACAGGTACTTACCAATCTTCATATTACCATCTGATCAAGAGACATGGAGAAGAAGAGTAGCAGATGAGATAAGCTAGTTCAGGATATGACAATGATATGGGCACGAATCTGACAACTTACCTTTGTCCATCTTTGCACACATGGCTCCATTGAAGTACGGTTTGCATGGCTTGTCCTCCCACTCTCTACACTCGGGATCGTGTATCTTGTGAAACGTATCAATGGCTGCATGTGCCTCGGCCGTCTCCTTAGACCACGAGTCGTACGGTGCTAAAGTTCCATTATCAACTCTAACAAACGGTGACATGTTTAACCCTCGTTTACGAGCAATATCGGCTGCCTTGACGTACAATTCACGTCCAGGAGCATCCATCTCAAGACCAAATCTCTGGTAGGCACACTTGGCATCGAGTCGATTCTCATCCAAAGTCTCAAGTTGAGACGCAATGTGTTGAGCGATATCTCGTGCACAGTTGTTGGGTGGTGGCAGTAGACGCTCACAAAACTGACTAGCTGCTCGATAAATGCACGAGTTGGCCTTGCCATCCAATATTGTTGATACACATTCGCTACGAGAACTTGGATCAACTTCTGGGTTGTAGTAGTCGATTGGATAGTCGTTACCAGTGAAGGCCATTGCTCCCATGTTGAGAAACTCCCAAGCTCGAGTTCGAGTACAGGTTAGACTTTCAGTCTGATTGCACAGCTCGTCAAGTATCTCATAGTAGATTGGTTGACGAACGATTGGAGTCCAATTCTCGTCTAGATGTTCCTTGGCAGCAATCTTACCCCAACGAAGCAAGGCATCGACTGGCTCTTCGTCCTCAAAGACGACAAGGTCGGGAAGCTTACCCTCAAAAGTATGCATAGCTTGATCAACTTGAGTATCAGGCTCAATCAACAAAGTTTGAAGTATAGCCACGAGAAAGACGAGCCACAATGAAATGACTAGCTTTTGAGATGACGTTACTCGTCCTTTCAAGCGAGGGATACAAGTAAAGGACATGTGCATAAAGATGAGAAGTGCAACTAGAACCCAAACACAAAAGAATGGATGTTCAATCTTGGACTTGACTCTTTCTTCCTTCAAGAACTCTGCCATCTTACTACCGAATGGCAAGTTGACAAATGTAGATCTGAACTTGACTCCAGCAAACTGTCGATTGCAAGTCTCATTGCCAAACCTTTCATAGTCGAGCTTGGTTACTAGAGTGTGTATGCATCATGTGTGTTGAGATGTGATGATGAGAGATGTTCTAACAAGCAAACAATATATACTCATACTACACACAACAACTCACTTCCAGTCTTTTGAAAGATGACGGCTCTTGTTCGATCACAATTGACATCTTCTTTGGCACAGATCTCATTATGTGTTGCAATTTGATCATCAAGTGTAAGATTGTAGCTCTGTCGTAAGTTGTACAGCACATCTACAACTTCTTCATCTTGCCAAATGACAAGCTGACCCATATTGACGTCACCCATTGTGAAATTAGCATCAAAGTGCTTCACAGCCCTGAGTCGTCGACAGTCGACATTGGGCTTGGCACAGATTTGAGACGCTAAACCTTGAAAGTCCCAACCCTTCTTGAAGAGCTTGTTGGAAGCAAAGAACGATTGTATGTCATCCACAGGCTCGTTGCCTACCTTGAGCTCGAGAACATTCACAAACTCGCCCTCTGGACCTCTGATTGGGATTGAAAAGTAGGCCGCCTTACGTCGATTGCATACTACCAAGTCTGATGATTCACAGACGGATTCGATGATGCCTGGGAATCCATAAACAACATCATTCTCTTGACACCACTGGTAGGCCTTGTCAGCTGGTTCTTCATTCTCATAAATTGTCAGCTTGTTGGGAATTGGAGAACCGTGTTCATCCTTGACGGTTTGGCTGTAAACTACACCCACGTTCCTTGTACACTTGACACGGTATCCAGTCCTGCATGCTTCTTGTAACATGTAGTTCTTGAGACTAATCTCGTCTAAACTCATCTTTGACTTGCGAATGAATCGAACGACGGCATCAATAACTTCTTCTCCTTCGTAGATTTCAATCGAGCCATTGTCCTTGCCAGTTTCATCCTTGATTAGCTTTCGAAATACTACTGGAGTGGAACGTGTACATTCGATAGACTTGCAAATAACCTGGAGTATGTTCTGTCGAAATACTTCACGGTTTCCAATGTCGACGGCAATGTTCTGAACAAAGGCATCTACCGCATCAATGGGCTCGTCGCCTTGTAATACTTCAAGCATACCCAATGGCTGATCATCGTTATCATCACTTTGTATCTCGTTTGACCAAATCCGTGGTCGGTTTCTATTACACTTTACAAGCTCACAGAGTTGAGGAAGTAGAGTGTCGGCTAATTGAGGAAAGTACGACTCGATGGAATGTTGTTTGGCAAAGTTGTATATTGTATCAATTGGTTCACTACCATTGTCGTGATATGTAAATACACTTGAGAATGAATCATCATCGTCAAGAACAATTTGTTGTGAGAAGAGTTGAGCATATTCCTTCGTGTAGGGAATGCCTAAACTCTTTACTTCTTCAAAGACTTGTCTCCTAGCTACAAAGTCGACACTGTATGGACGTAGGGAATTGTAGATTACATCTACAGGCTCCTCATGTTGATGAATGACAACATTGGCTTGCCATTGATTATCAATGTTAATTGTTTTTTGAAAGATGACATTGTTGTTGTCATTGTTATTGTTTGAGTCGTTATTTGGGGTGGGGGTAGTAGGCTGTTGCTGTTGTTGAGCAGTAACTGCAATGCCGCCACTTAGCAGGGCTGGTAAGATGATGAAGAGTACTAGCTTGATCATTGTTATTGTTGTGTTGCTTGTGGTTTGTTTTGAAGTGTGGTTGAGTGTTGAGTAGTATTCGTATGTAGGTTGAGTGTTGTGATAGTATGTAGGAGGTACCTAACATACCTCAACGAATCACTCTCATTTTCATTCGCTTGATGTCATGACGCCGCAACACATTGTGATTGAATAAAACAGTATGCTCGTCATAACACAGCAATAGCATCTGCCAAAGAGGAACATTGCATAGTCACCTCTAATACTTGATTGTTGAATAGCGAGACACATTGGTCTACTCAAACACACCCGAACGCCGTCAAGCGTTGTCGATAGTCGTAGACAGATCTATATCGCCCTTTGCAAGGAGTTCCAAAGTAAGTATGCTTGTCATAATACAATAGTATCTGCCAAAGAGGAACATTTCCCGTCGTCATTTTAGTCATATAGACTCAACCATAATATCTCCCTTTACTTTGCAGTGCCGTCTCGTAAGAGGAGCAAAGGCAAGGAGAGGAAGGCGAAACGGATCGAAGCCAGCCTATCAAAGAGAGATCAGACTTGGGAGGATTGGTTTGAGTGGAGCCAACTGAATGATAAGATTAATTGCAATCATGGATACGAGATTGCCTCCTTGCATTCTCTTGAACATCCAGTGAAACAACTTCTTCACAATTTGCTTAGCAAAAGAGAAGGAGAAATTCTTCCCCGACAAACCTTGTTGATGGATGACTTGCTGGACTCATTCAAAGCTTGTCCAACTGCATGGAAAGACGATGAACATCGCAGTATTGTCTCTGGCGTAATAGCAACAATCGTGACTAATCATATCTTGCATGAGGTTCAATACAATTCTGATTTCACGGATTCCATTGTTCCCTTGTGCAGTACCATCATCATGCTTGACTCTTTTATTGGAGGCCTTGACGCGACCTTCGTTCAAAGTAGCACGTCAAGAAAAATTGTCAACTTTAATGGTCAAGCTAACGCAAGACGCGATGTGCTCAAGATGCTCACAAGGAAAAACTCGTGCTCATGCTTGAAAGACCTTTATTCTGAAGCACGAAGGACGCTTCCCAAAGCTGGAGTATGCAAGAATTGCTATCAGCAGAAAGACAGATCAACGTTGATGCTTTGCGGGTATGTTTCTGCTATCTTTCGTATCTCTTACTCTTACTCATTCGCAATTGTACCAATTCACTCACATAATATATTCATAGAGATTGTAATATTCAACAGTATTGTTCAAGGGAATGTCAAGCGGCTGCATGGGATGAACATAAAGCTGAGTGTGCTGAAATTGTCAGAATACAAACAAAGCCCTTGGCTATCCTAAATTCGGTACTGAGACTGAAGAAGGGTTTGAAAAAGTGAAGATGCATCATTATAGATCTTGGAACGACCAATCTATGTATGAAGGTAGATATAGTCTTGAAGATTGAGGCTGAGGATTGACGTTTTATGTTATGGATGATTGACAGAAGGTTGTCTTGAGTTCAGCTAATAACGTCTAATGGCGGTAGTTGTTGTGCCGATACTAATCTCCATCATAATCCGTTTACCTCTCACTTGTTCGAGTTAACTCTAACATCTTATCAAACACATCTTCATACTTGGACCTCTTCATTGCAAGTCCATTGATGATATTTTCCAACTTTTGCATCTCTTTGTTACTTTGAACAAACCTCTTCTCGACCTCAAATTCTTGCCTTGCCGAAACAGCAACCTGAGGTATATCACCCTTGTTTAAACTCTCATATCGGTGTAGTAGTTCATCATGTAAATCACATAGACTTGTAAGCCGAGCCTTTTCAAATCCTTGAACTGATACCTCACTTTCCAACTTGTCCCGAAGCTGCAATGTTGTTGATAGTTTGTGTGTACTCTCCTTCAGAACATCTTGTATCTGTGATAGATCTTGACGAGCCATCACGATACTTTGTCTTGCCTCTTCTATACTATTATCAAGTCGAAGTAGCTTTTCTCTTGCCATAACCTCAAGCTTGTTTAACTCTCCCTTTGTCATACTTTGTTTCTGACGTCTCGAATCTCTTGCGTCGTACTTTGTATTCTTCTTATACTTGACAGCTGTGTACAGTAATGAGTGTAAGGTTAAGGTTGAGTAGGTAAAGTAGAAAAGAAATATCATATGTCCATCAACTATCAGCTCACCAATATCTTCCCGTTTGTGAATGGCAAGTTCCATATCACGTAGTAGTTGTTCTTGTGTTCGAACTAATGACTCTAACCTGTGCTTCATACGTTGGATCTCCTTCTCCATACCCTTGGTATCAATGGCATCCTTACTAGTATGAAGTTCTTCCTGTGTCTCCTTTTCAACTTGAATCTTCTTCTCCCATACCTTTACTTGATCTTGTGTATCTTTGATTTCATCCAACTTTTCTTGTTGTTAGTTTGAATCTCGGCCAATTGACATTCTAATCTCGTAGCCTGTTGACTAAGTTCCAATAGTTCTCGTTCAAACTCCATGGCATGTACGGCAATCTTATTCTCATACTCGGCTTGACGACGTGTATTCTGCTCAATCAAATCATTAAGACGCGTAATATCAGTATGTAATCCTCTTGTTTTGTAATCAATCGACTTCATTGATGCCTCATTGGTATGAATCTCTTGTACCAACCGCAGTAGTTTTTGTCGAAGTATACCCAATCTCGATGTCGACTCACTATCCTTTTCTTGAATAGCATTTGTTTTACTTATAGTTTTGATAAGTTCAGTCTGGCGCAGTAACCACTGTCGTTGTAATGCTCGAATATCGGTAGTTTCTTGTTCAATTTCCTTGGACAAACTTTTGATTGTAGATTCTAAAGGTCCAGTTGGTTCCTCATCTTCACAATCTTCCACCATTTTGTTATACTCGCGATTTAACTTTGCAACTCGTATAGTCTTCTTCTCAATCTCATCATTACAACGACGGATTTCACTTTCTTGTATATCAATCCTAGCCTCGGTACTTTTCAAAGCAGCCAATTCATCATTAAGTTTCTCCTCCAATTGTGTATTATGTGCTTGGGTATTCAATCTATCTATATCAAGACGTGCAATTTCATTCAAGATAGTTGCACTTTCAATCTCCTTATCATGTATCTTGGCAAGTATAGACTTCTCTTCCCTAGCAAGATTCTGTGCCACCTTGGACATACTAGACTGTTCATGTCTCATGGTAGATATCTTCTCTTCAATCTTGTGTCGTTCTCGAATGAGTAATTCACACTTGTGATTGACAGTGGTTATCTCACTCTCAATCTTTGATACTGCCGATACAAGAGCCTTCTCTTCCTTGTTGGTAGCCTTGAGTGTCTCCTGTAGCAACTCAAACTGTTGTGATAATGTAGCCAAGTTCTCTTGAATAGTCGTAACATTCCTCTCAGTGTAGACAATTTCATTATCAAGTCGATCTCTTGATACCTTCATACCATCATTCGTTTCCTGTAATGATATTATATCTCGTTCCAACCTTGTATTTTCATTCTCTAGATCTATGATAGAATCTTGTACCTTCTTAAGTGCCTTGGTAGCCACGGCCAATGCCTGATCACGTCTACCAAGGGCAACTACTGATGAATTCCATTGCTGTACAAGACGTTTCTGTTCCGATGCCAACTTGTCTAATGCATTTGTCGTCTCACGAATCATATTATTAGCATCGGCACTCTGTTCCTTCTGTGCAACTAATTGTGATTCAGTTAAGGCAATATCATCCTCAAGACGTGTTACCTGTGTATTCAAACTATCAATGTAGGTGTCTTGATCGACCTTATCTTTAGCACGGGTTTTTAAATCCTCCTTCGTTTTGTTGGCAACTGTTCGTGTAATTGCCACCTCACTCTTCATGGCATCATTATACTTTTTAGCCTGACGAACCTTGTCAAGTAAACTATCAAGTTCTTCTTGTGCTTTGGAGGCCTCCTTACGTAAATGTTCAGATCGTTTTGCCTTCTTGACATGTCGTTCTTTAGCCTCGAGTAATTTATTCTGACCGTCGACACGTTGTTGTGATATAACTTCATATTGTTCATCAACCGAAGTAAGATTGGATTGTAATCTTGATAATTGCTGTTGCATACCATACAATTCAATACCGGCATCTTCTCGTAATCGTTTAGATTGTTTTAATGCATCCTCTTGTTCAAGTAATTCTAACTTTACCCTATCACGAGTTTGTAATAGTTGAGAGTATAATGTTGATTTGATTCGTTCCATCATTGGATTTGTTTGTAAGTTTGATGTGTCGTCGAGACTGTCATTCATTGATGAGAAGATGACCTCATCCTCATCGGGAGAATGAGATTGTTGATCCATTGTTAGTTAAGAATATGCTTCTTATCAACCAGATCGTCGAGTTGTGAAGAAGAGAGACTAAAATTTTAACTCCCATGGAAATTTGTGTGTGTGTATACTCCACCATCTCCTAATCTATATCTCATACACAAGCAATCTTCCACAATAACAATCCTAACAAAATAGCACAGCCATGTGCCACAGTTGTTATTACTTCACTAACCGTACCATAATACAAGAGAATTATTATATTAATACTAATTGTAACTTTAGTGTATTTTATTGTATGCAGTGATGATAGTGCTGACGTCTTAATAGTTGGTAGCTGCTGCTGCATATTACTAGTATGTGTATCATCTTTACTCTGTATTTTTACTGATTGAGTAGTTTGAATAACCTTATTATCATACTCCATACTATCAACACTATGCAACTGTACAAGTAACAAATTGATGTAATCTACATGAACTAACTAATGAAAGTAATTGAACTATAAATGATAATGTAGTACACCATATTATTGATACTCCTGTACATTTCAATAGAAGAAGACATAGTGCTATTTGAAATGTAACAACTGACAAACACGTCGGATATAGTGGCGGTGTAAAAACGTATCGAATTGTGGTGCAGTAGGGATATAGATGAGAGCTCATAACATATATGTGTATACACATCAAGTGTCGATATATAGAAATGCAAAACTTACCAAATCCAAAGCAAACTAATATTGCCAAATTCGATGGACGTCTAATATCAATATCATCAACACTACTACTCGTATAATACTTGTCGGTTGCAATCTCTTCTCATTCATCTGTCGATTTTGTTGACACGATGTTGCATCTCAATCATTCTATTTGTAGTAGCATACCAATCAACAACATTACTTAAACATACAACCATTGTTATATTTAATATTAGTATTGTATAGGCTAATGTAGTGTTGAAATAGTCTATATTAATTGCAACTATGTTGGTCATAGTGCATGTTGTTTTCACATCATCGTTGTGTTGAAATGGAGAAGGTGCACCTATACAGAAGAGAGTTATTGTTGTTGTTTAGCATACATTGTTGGTCGTATACTAGGATACAGATTATTTGATGCAATATAATACTACTATTAATCATTGTATCAACAACACGTTCAATAGAGTCTCTAACGGCATCCGCTTTGGATAGCAACCGCCTCAACATAGGTAGATAAATAAATCACCGGCCCCAACATTCAAGAAGTTTCATGAGCTTAAGCTATTGATAAAGAAGTTTCAATATTTCTATTATGCATTTATGTATTGTGCCGTTGTATCGTTAAGTTGTAATCTTGCTAATATCATGGCGGCCCTACTACTGCATATATTAATCCTCCTCCTAGCACTGTTGCTACATTATAATGATAATGGTGGCGTCGTAAATGCCATGATGGAGGATGATCGAATGAGAGAATATCACAAACGGTAAGTTATTTATGGTGCATGCCTAGAGAGAGTTGATTTTTATCAACCAGCCCTCCCTATTTTGCAATTTCGATACTCTTATCTCTAGCGTAATTGCTTCTCCTTAACATATATCCTTCTCTGTTGTTGAAAATTCGATATTATCTAATATCTCGTGTACTGCTTCTCCCATACATATCATCCATATCATGACGTACATATACACAACACATATATAAAATAATAAAAACATCAAGAGGGTATAAATGGCCAATTGAAAAGTTTGTACCAGATACGCCCGGATGGGATAGATTAATGCGTCGTAGATTTGACCAGGTACGTGTTATGTATTGTGTAATTTCCTTGGTCTATGAATGGTCATATCGTTGTGTGTGCGTATTGCAGTGGCGCTTATTCTTCACATCAAAATGCTTACTTCATTCTCAAAAAACACATACTCGCAAACACAATTTATAGGTGGAACGTATTAATCATGCAAACGACAAATACAACGGTTGGATGGGTTTCATAACCTCAGCACTAATAGCAACAAACTACACTGAAAACGGATGGGGATTAACCCGTGCTCCTGAACACATAACCAAATTATTACAAGATCGATTATATCAAACATTAGAAGTTACAAAAGTTACTACTAAACAAGAATGTAGTATAGATGAAACAACGGGTAAAGAGGAATGTATAGATATCCAACAAGAGATAATTGAACCAAGTACTGATAACAATAAGAATACACGTAAAGAACACTTTATCAATGTCATAGGTGGAGATGATAATGCACGTCCAGTAATGATAAGTGACTATCATCAAAACATGGAAATACTTAATGAAATGAAACCAATATTTGAAGAATGGAGTGGTATACCATTAGAAGGATCAACCGCCTATGGTATACGTGCCTATCGTAACAATTCTAACTTATTAATGCATGTTGATAAATCATCAACACATGTTATTAGTGGTATATATCATGTAGATCGTTCAGATGATGCCAAACCATGGCCAATTGTTATTGAAGATTATAAAGGTAATACCAATCAAGTCTATTTAGAACCTGGTGATTTATTATTTTATGAAAGTTCCAAATGTTTTCATGGAAGACCACAAACCTTTATTGGTGGATATTATGCTTCATTATTTATGCATTATCGTCCAGTTGACTTTGATCATGAGAATATTAATAATGAGATACATTATGCTATACCACAACATTGGCATGAAACTAAACCACCGAAAGAAGGATTAGATGTAATGGAAGTTGTTGGTACTTCATTTAAAGAACCAAATTGTAAACATTTGTTATGTTCGTTAGATGAGGGTAATGAGATGAGTAAGAATACAGTGAATTGGTATGGCCCAGCGCCAAAGGGGAAGGTTGTGACGACTGGGTGGAATCCAACTACTATGACTCCACCTGAAAGTTGGGATGATGATGATCTTCTTGGCGGAGACGATGAGCTTTAATAGGTGTTTCTAATGTCAAATCTAGAGGTCATTATAGTGTCCTAATATCTAATATACAAGGTATCTACCTACTGTATAGTTTCATTGCACAATCGTTTGTCCTAATATCCGAAGTCAGCTAGGTATTCCTACTCCCTGTGACAACTGATTCTTCTTCACAGCTCTTAATCTCCGCATGAGTTGATTCTTCCTCTGGGCAAGTGTAACATCATCAGTATCCTTGGCCTCACTTGGTTTCTTACCGGGGGTATGTAATTTTGGAAACACGAAGCCTCCTGCGATTAATGCATCAAGGTAGGGTAAGTCTGGGTTCTGTAGTCTAGCTTCAACTGCCTTGTTCATTCTTTTATCTCCCACTCTGCCAGGGTGTGTCTTGTACTTCTTTCTCTCGTATACTTTACTTGACGTACTATGATTTGGTGTTTTCTTTTGGGGAACACTGGTGGCCTTTGAATCTGATGTTGTCGTTGCTGGTCTCTTCTTACTCGAGCTGAGTTTGGCGTCACTTTGATCATTTATACTAACACTTGGTGAGTAGCCACCCGCTGAGCTTAAACTGACGCTGGGGTTGTTACTCATTTGCATTATCTGAGTATTGTCCTCTCTTTCGATGGAAAGCCTGGCCTGTGCAAAGGCATCTAACGATACATCGAGTAATCCCCCCATGTCTCTGGGTATAACTTCTTTTGGCAATGAATATGCAGCCAGACTTTCTAAGACTCTATCATTCGGTCCATTGTGTAGGGTAAGTGTTTGTCTTGACCTTAATGATAACACCGCATTCACTAACGGAGCGACCAATGGGAAGGTTGCCATTGGATAGTTGCATAGATGGATCTGTTGTCGTCGAATGGGGAAATCACCGTCCCCCGATTTGACGACGGCTAATAACCGTTTTGGATTAAAGTGGCGTAGAGTTGCGTTTTCGCCATTGCGGAGGAGTACGAATCCATTCTAATATGTTGAAATGAAATATGAGATTAGGTTGCCATTAGCTGATCATATGCACACCCCACCAACTCACCTTTCTACAGCTCGGTCTCTCCATTGCAACATGTACTAAATACCACCATACTTTCACCACTTCCTCCACTGCTTGGTCCTCGGGCATCTTAGAGGCATCCCCATATCTATGAGAGAGAAAGTGAGAATGTGCACATGATGTGAACAATAAAAGGTAAAGCCCAAACTATTACGTACATGATTGTTCTTCCAAGCTCATCAAGTTCGGGTAATAGAACGAAATAGCCTTGTTTCAACCATTCTATCTTCCCTTTCATCGCTCCTAAACATGCATCATATTGGATAATCGAATCGAATTGCAATGGGAAAAAGTTAGTGCATATCATGTGCACAAAATAGGATGAAAAGCATATACGTTC